>ERZ808246.2169-NODE-2169-length-12714-cov-2.607868_pt1 | contig 12714 bp, 4 predicted proteins | sample MGYA00521083_ERZ808246 | MGnify/ENA primary metagenome ERZ808246 (study PRJEB31516, sample SAMN03275577) | gut metagenome | biome: mammalia-associated habitat; material: feces | host: Papio cynocephalus | place: Kenya | collected 2012-07-07 ...
TTGCCTGTCTGCCGTTATCATCGTCCGTGCTGCCGTTATCGGGCTTTACATCGGGTGCGGTCGGCTCAATATAACCGTTGTTGCCGTTATTACCGTTATCCGGCACGGTCGGGTCTGTGGGGTCGTCGTTATCATCAAGCGGCAGCTTTTCATAAAGCCTTGTGTAGTAAACCGCCACGGTGTGGCTTTCCTTTATGTTGTTAAAGGTGTAGCTGCTGCCGTTTACAGTGGTTCTGACGCCGTCTATAAGCAAGTAGCTGAGCCTATACCCGCTGTTCGGCTTAAAGGTAAGGGTCACCTTTCCGCCGTATTCCGCCTCATTCAATCCCTCGGGGCTTACAGTTCCACCCGCGGTTCTTGTGAAATAAAGCTTGATTTTATCATTCTTTGAAATGCGGAAAAGCCTTGTTTCGCCCTTATCCGAGCTGTAGGTAAAGCTGTTTACGCTCTTAGCAATTACCTTGCGGTTAAACACATCATATACCGTGTAGTTACCCGGCAGTGAAATGGTCTTTTCACCGCCGAAAAGCGAATGAACGGAAATATAATTGTTATCGGCGTAAATTACATCGCTTGCGGTTTCATCATAGCTGTGGCAGCTGCAATGCTTTAAAATGTTCCTTAAAATATCAGCCGGAATACAGGGCACCGCCGAGTAAATGCTCGTCCAGTTATTTCCCTTTCCGTCGGTCATTTCCTTTAAGGCAAAGCCTACGTTGTTTGTTCCGTAGCCGTTTTGCTCGGTGTGGTAACCAAGGGTTACGGCGTTTTCATCGTCCACCGCTATAACGGGGGCTAAGGTTCTGTACTCTATCGCGCCGAAGCTTACGTCTGCCAGCCCCGCTGTTACCCAGCTGTTATAGTTTTCAACCTCAACCGTGCCCATAAGCTTGCGCTCGGAATTGGGGCTTTCAATAAGCTTCATATTCATTCCCGTAAGGGCTGAAAGGTTATCAACTGAGGTGGTATTTCCGTCGGACATACCCGATGTGAACACCCATATAATAACATTGCCGTTTCTTTGCAGCTTTTCGCTTATTGCGCGGCGCTCTGCCTCTGTAACCTGCGTGACCGAGAGCATAATATTTATTTTATGCTCGGGTACAAGCCCTTTTTCCAGGTCGTCAAGCAGGTATGTATCATACGGTGCGCCGAGGCTGTAAAGCTCCTTGCGCTGTGCTGTAAGCAGCCCCTTATACAAAAGCTCGTTTGTAAGGTCAGAGCCCGAATACGGCATATACGCGGGCGACTGCTCATCGTAAAACACCGCTATATCCGAAACGCTCTTGCGTTCAAGCCCTAATGATAAGGTCATTTCCTGCATCATGGCAGACGCGGTCTCCCACAGCTGCTTATCGGTGAAATAAGTACCCGCAAGACTGTAGAGATACAGCCCGCAGCCCTTTGAAAGCGCATATGTAAAGTTGCGCTTCAGCTGCTCTATGGATTGCTCGGCGGTGCGCGTCCACCCGACGGACGCACGCGCGTCGGGCGCTTCAAACATTGAGGTGGTGTGGTTGCGGTTGTCGTCCTCCGCTATATAAAGCTTTCCGTGCGCGGTAACGCTGTCAACTGCCGACATATAATCGCCCGAATAGCCTATTTCGCGTTCATTGTAGTTCCACGGGCAGGTTATGAAATCAATGCTGTCGGATTCAAGTATCTTCTGGAACGAGGTTTGCGAGGTGGAAGCCGCCATATCGTAGTTTATAACGTTGAGCAGATAGCCCGCGTAGGTTCCTACGAAAAGCCTGTTATTCGTGGCTTTTTTCACAAGGGATGCAAAATAAAGCATTGCCTCGGTCTTCTTCTCGCCCATAAACAGCTCGTAATCTATTGCCTGGCGGTTCTTACCCGCGCTTAAAATGCTGCCGAACTCGGTCTCGCTGCGCGCCGCAATGCTCGGAACCGCAGCAGATGCGAGCGTTACGGAGCTGTTGCCCCAGGCGGCTTTCAGCGCCGCGTCGGTCTTATACTTTTCTTTAAGCCATGCGCGGAAGGCGGTAAGCCCTACCGATGAATAATCGCCAACCTTTGTGCTGCCGTTTATTCCCCACCACTGCCATTCGTAGGTGGTGCCGCCCGTAATTTTAAAGCCTATAATATTATTGGCGTAGGGCTGCTGCATAAGGTAATTTATTATTTCGGTAATCTTCTCGCCCGTTTCCTTTTTCCACAGCTCTGAGGAGAAGGATTCCTTACTCACCGTGCCGTCGTTAAGCTTTACGCACTCCTCGGGGTGAGCGTCCAGCCACCACTGCGGCGGCGTGGTGTCAATTGCCATAACAAGCTGCGAATTGGGGTTTGCGGCAAGCGTGCCCAAAATCTGCTGGTCTATGGTCTCGGTTTTTATAGTCCCGTCGGACATCCAAAGCTCGCCGAGCGTTTCGCGCGGCAGAATAAACGCAATTGAAGTGTCTATTCCCACGCTTGCCAGCCCCTCCATTTCGGATTGGTCAAACTGGGTGTCGCGCTCGGGGCGGCTGTACCATAAGGGCGCCTGCGCAACGCCGTTTACAAATACGGTAGGCTTGCCGTTATACATTTTAATTTCGCTCTTTGTCGAAACCTCCTGCTTATACTGCGCAATTTTCAGGCTGCCGACCTTATTGTTAATGTAATAATCACTGATTACCGCCACGGTGTTATCAAACTGCACCGTGTAATCGCCCGCCGCCAAAAACTGCGGAACGGTTATTTCAAACTCGGCGGTAAATTCCTTGCCCGTGGGCCACGATTTTGTGGTTTTGCCGTTTGCTAAGGTGATATTGCCCGTGCAAATGCGGCTTGTGGAGTTGCGTTTCCAGAAATAAATCTTAAAGCTTGTAGCCTCAGGCAGCTTTTCCGGAATTTTGAGCTTAGCCGTAACCTTTACGGTATCGCCCGCGTAAATCGTGTTTTTCGGGAAAGTAAACTCGTCGGTTTCTATTTTGTAATCGGAATATTCCGAGAAATCGAAGTCGATTGCGCCCCAGCCGCCGCTGCCGACGTTAGCGTAAATTTCCGCCTTTGTCCAGCCGCCTGTTGACATATCGTAATCGGGCTTCATAAAGTTATCGGCGTCCGAGTCACTCCACTGCGGGTTCGGGGTCTTGCTTTCCCCTATCGCCTCGCGCGCAACATACACGTTTTCATCGGTGTAAAACCTCAGTACGGAATTGTTATCCATCTTTACTATTCCGTCGTATAAAAGCGCGTATCTGTAAACGCCGTTATACAGTCGCACCGCAATAACGTTTTTGCCCTTTTGCAAATACTCCGTAATATCAAGGGTCACCGGCAGGCTCCAGGTATCGCCCGTGCGGGTTTCCTCATAAACCTTTTCGCCGTTTATGTAAACGTCGGCTCTGTCGTCTGCCGTTATCTGCATCTGCGCCGATTTCACGGTGCTTTCAAGGTTTATTTCCTGCCGGTAATAGTAGTAGCGCTCGTTGTTTTTCTGGCTTTCTATGGTATCGTATTCGGCGGGGTGAACTATCCATGCGCCCTCCCAGCCGAGGTTTACGCTCGGCTCTGCGGTGGTGCGTATAGCTACGTCGTTTAAAGCAACGTCGCCATCTCCCCCGCTCTTTTCAAACCGCAAAACGTAATACGCCGCGTTTATTGCCGTAAAATCAACCTTTATTTCGGTTGAAACGGGTGCAGACGATATTTCGCGCTCAACAACCGCGCCGACAGGCTCGTTTTTCCAGTTATAGCCTATAAGGCTTAATTTACCGGCTGCCGTGCCCGCGGTTCTGTAATGTGCGGTAAACTGATAAGAATAATCGGTATTTATTATATCAATTTTCTTCTCAATAGCGGCGCTGTCGCCCGTGCCGCCCGAAATTATCGCTTCGCCCGCAGTACCGAATGAGGGGTTGCCCTTAACGTCGGTCTTTTTAAAGCCGCCGAACATTCCGTCCGATGAGGGGGAGGCAAAATCCTCTGCGTATACCGTTTCGTTGCTCTCGGTGTAGTTATAGTATTCTATCGAATCAAAGTATACGTCGGCTTTTCTGCCGCCTATTCGTAAGGTAAGCGTAACGCTGCTCACATTTTTTGAAACAGTGTAGGGTATTCTGTATTCCTGCCAGTCGCTCAAGGTGCTGTCGGAATTAAGCACCCTATCCTGCCCCGTCCAGCTCTGAACGAGCGTTCCCGCGCTGTTATAGCAGGAAAGTGACGCGGTAAACGAGCCTGATACGGAGTTCTTGCTGCGCATATGAATAACAAACTCTATTTTATCGCCCGCGGTAACATTTATCCGTTTTTTCATTGTTGCGGTGGTATAGTTGATTCTGTTATACTGCTTTTCAATGTGCAGCGAATTATTTCCGCGGTAGTAAATGCTTTTATCGGCGGAAATTTTCGCAATACCGTCCGATGTAGCAAAGCTCCAGTTTATAGGCTTGCCGCCCGCAGTGTATTCAAAGTCAAGGTTTGGGTCTTCTATCTCGCTCGTTTCGGTAAGGGCTACGTTATCTATATACATATCCATAGCGTCCGAGGTGCTTGAAACAAGCCAGATTTTAACGAATTTCGCGTCCTTTGCGGTTTTAAATACCGCGCCGCAGCTTTTCCAGTCAAACGAGCCATATTCATACGCCTCAGTCACCCATTTGAATGCCTCGGACTCATCCTTAACGTTATCGCCGCCCGCGTTTTTATACTGCCTTACGCATATTTGCAGCGAGCCCTTTTTGTTGCCCTGCGCCATTGCGTCAAAGCTGAGCAGGTAATTGGTGTTTCCCGTTACGGGCAGCATAATGCTTTGCAGGTAAAGCTGAACGTCGCCCGTTTGCGGCTTGCTTATATGCACCGCGGCGCTGCCGTCCTTAGACGCGCCCTCTGCCTTTACCGCGGTATACGCCCCAAAGCTGCCCTCTTCAAATTCGCCGGGGTTATTCGGGTTTTCGCGGCGCTCGTACATATTCCAGTTAAATACCTTTTGACCGTTTTCGCCGCTCTCAAAGTCTAAGTTCGGGTCGGTTGCGTCGCCTAAGTACTCAACCGAGATATTATCGAATAAAAACTCCGCTCCCGCTTTATTTGAGCGTATTTCAAAGCGCATCTCGTAAAACGCGGTATCGCCGCCCGCGGTAAAGTCTGCGGTGTAGCTGTGCCATTCGCCGTCGTTATTTTTGGAGTTGGCGGCGGTGAGCCAGTTGTAGGACGAAGTCTCTTTTGTATCGTGCCCCTTTGCGTCGTAGGTTCTCACATACGGGAAAACGCTTATTTCCTCACCAGAGTATTTGCCCTGGAAGGTAACGCGGTAAACGCCGTTTGCCTGCGCGCTCATACGCTTGCCGTAAATTACCGCAAATTCCGTGTTTTCCTTTTCGGCTGTCGCTTTTACAGCGCCGCTGCCGTTTACACCCTCGTTTGCAACATATTTAACCTTGAATATTTCGGGGTCTGCGCCGCCGCAATAGTATTGCCAGTTAAGCGGCATATCGTTTTCGGGGTTTTTAATTTCAAAATCGTAGTTTTCGGGGTTTTCAAGCAATGTAAGCGTAATACCTTTAAGCGTTGCGCTGCTTTCCGATATATATGAAACGCGCATATATTTTGCGCCGTCCGGCACAATAAATATGCCGCCCGAGCTTTCAGGCTCACATTCCTTGCCGGTATCAAAGGTTATTTTAAGCTTTCCGCCGCTGCCGTTTACCGCGGTGCGGAAAATTTGTCCGCCCTCAACATTGTAGCGGTAGGAAACCGCCGCGGAATTAGCGCCAAACGAAATAACCGATGAAGCCTTATCGTAATCGGTCTTACCCGAAAAGCTCCAGCCGGGTGCAGAGAGCACGCGCATATTTTCAAAATCGCCGTTTTGAATTAACTGCCGCGAGGTATCAGGCTGTGAATATGAGTAGAAACCGCTGTTGGTTATAAGGTTTGTCTTCGCGGTATCGCTCTCGTCATAAACCGATATATTATCAATATAGCAGTCAACTCCGGCGTAGCCGCCGGGGGATATACACAGCGGTGCGTCCTTAGCGTCTGTCACTGTGAACCTGTAAGTCATTTTTGTCCATTCGGAATAATTCACATTATCAAACAAAAGTCCGCCGTCACCTGATTTTTCCCAATTGCCGAGCCCCCAGTAAAGCTCTGCCGCGAGCGGGTCGCCCGCCGCCTGCGTTGCGCCCTTGAGCCACAGCTCCATAACATAGGTCCTGCCGTTTTCAAGCCCTTTCAGCATATATGAAATTCCGGCTCTTGCGCGGGCGGTATTTTTTTCATAATCCTGATAAATATGTACGGAACCCGCGTCCGCATTGCCCTTATCTTCAAGCCTTACATAGCAATTTTCCGGGTCGGGACTCGAATATCCTGCCTCCTGCCAGCCCTCAAGCGACGGAGAAACGCCGAGCGGGCAGAAGGACGCGTTATCAAGCAGCATTTTATCGCCCGCCGCACCCTGGAAAACAATTCGCAGTTGAAATTCCTTTGCGTTCTGCGGTGCCGTAAAATCAGCCGTAACGGTGTTCCAGCCGCTCTGTAAAGCACCTTCGCCGGCTTTTACCTGCTCGGGCGCCTTGCCGTTATCAAAGAACCAAAACGCCGTTATAATATAGTAAGGATTACTGCCCGTTCCCTTTAAATCGGCACTGAAACGGTATTTTTGCCCCTGCTCCACCGAAATATTCGGGCTTGCAAGTGTAACCCAGCCCGCTCCCGCCGCGGCAGAAGCGCCCTTTGTCATTTCAAGCACACCGCCGTGAGAGGGGTCGGTTATAAGCTCCAGCGTATCGTTCGTTGCGTTATCACAAAGGCTCCATTTAAGTGTTTCCTCTTTAATCTCCGCGCCGTCAAAATTGCCGTTGAATTTATCGGGGGATAAATATGTATAAACAATATCCTCAAAATCGCCGTTCTTAATAAGGTTATTCGCCGTTACAAGACCGTAGCCTCCGCTCACGCAAAAATCGCCCTTACCGCCAAGCACATCCTTGCCGGTCGCGTTATTGACTACTTTAAGGCAATCTATATAAATATCTGTTTTGCCGTTATACTGACCGAATATTAGGTAAAAGTCCCTGTTGCCGTCGGACGTGTATGTATAGGAATAATCGGTCCAGTCCTCAAAGCTTACACTATCGGCGGTTATGTTTTTCGCCGTATCTATATGTGTAAAATCGGTAAAACGGAACGCCTGGTCGGGCGCAGTAACACTGCCCTTTACCTTCAGCGAAACGGTGTATTCCCCGGCGGGCACACTGTCCGCAGTAAAGGTAAGCCACATATCACCCTCGGGCGCGGTATTGAAAATGTGCAAAGCACCGTCACTTTCAAAGCCGTTTTCCACTGTTTCAATATAGTGCGTTTCAGTGTTTTCCCACGCTGCGCCGTTATAGTGGCGAGCCCACTCGCCGTCCTTATAGCCTGCGGCGTTTCTGTTTTCATATATCGGCGCCGCAACACTGTATGCATAAATATAGGCGTTATCGGCAGTGTATTCATCTCCCGCCTTACCGTTTGCCCCGAGCTGTATCAGCATACGCGCGTAATTTGCGCCGTCGGGCACGGTAAAATCGCCGCCCAGCTCGCCGAAATCGGCAGTCGGGCTGCTCTTGCCAAGGCTTATACTCTCGCCGATTGTGTTTTCACACTTTTCGTCGCTGAAAAAGGATACCATCAGCTCGGCGTCTGCATTGGCGGCGGCTGATGCAAGCGATACTCCCGCACGGTACTTTTTGCCGCTTTTTACGAAAACCGCGTCCGATAAAAGCTCGGCAGCCTTTCCCGATTGCTTTGTTATTTTGGCGCCGTAGCCGCTTATTCCTGCTGCGGCGGCAAGCGTATCTCTTTCCGAAATGCTCCAGCCTGAAAAGCCGCTGAATGTTTCATCGGGCTCCGCAAAAGCAGAAATTACGGGCAGCGAACCGAACGCAATAACAAGGCTCAGCACTACCGCGGTTATTCTCTTCCTCAACCCAACGATGCCCTTAGTCAAAATAACACACTTCCCTTTTAATTTGCTGCTTTTATTATACATTAAGCACAACAAAGTGTCGTCACACTTTTTTTACGTTTAGGTTACTTTTTTTTACTACTTTTGCGGGAACGGTCCAAATAGCGGCAAATAACGGTTTTATTGACAATCTGTTCATAAATTATAGTTATAATTAGACAAAAATAATTTGCTGTTTCGAGGTGAATATGAAGGGTCGAAGCTTTTCGGGAAAAGTAACTATTCGCACAGAGCTTTTGTCGGTGTTTTTAACTGCGGTTTTAATACCTATAATAATTTTCAGTATTTTTACGGTGCGTTCCAGCAATATAGCGCTTGAACGTGAGGCGAAGGAAACCTACACCCAAATGACAAAGCAGATAGCGATGATTTTTTCGGAGTATATCTCGCGGGTAGACCAAACTACGCGCATGGTGGATAACACCGCCGCCGTGCCTGAATACCTGCGCAATAAATTTACGGAATTTGAAACGGACCCCGTCTCCTTAGCCGAGCTTGAGCAAAGGGCGCAGGAGGCGCTCGAGCTGGTTGCGCGCACAAACGAGGACGTTTATTCCCTTATAATAACCTCGCTTGAGGGCGAGTCTATTTCCTATACGGACGGAAAGTTCGACCGCCCCTCCTTTTCTATTGACGAGGATTACTACGCGCCGCTGCGTTCATCAACCGGTAACACGGTGCTGCTGCCGGTAAGAACCTCGAAATACGAATTTTCCGCCGACGCGCGGGTTTTCTCGGTTGCCTGCCGCCACCTTGATACTTCCTTTGAAAACAGCGCGGGACTGAATATGTATACCGGTTACGTTATTTCGGAATGTCCCGTTTCGCAGTTTTCTGAAATATGTGCCGCAGGTAATTTCGGAAAAGGCACCATTCTTTATATATTTGATAACAGCAATACTCTCGTTTACACCACCGGCCCCGAAAAAAATATTCCCTCCGCACTGACAGATGGCGGAAAGAATATCGGTAAAATTAAAATAGACGGCAAGGAATATTTACCCGTAAGCAGCTCTGTGGCTGATACGGGCTGGTCGGTTGCGGCGGCGGTGCCCTATAATTTTGTCACCTCCAGCGCAAAAACCTTGCTTAACCGTTTGGTTTCGTTAAGTCTTATTTGCGCAACGGTTATAATAATAATGACGGTAATAGTATCTTTTTATTTCACAAGACCTATAAAAACGCTCCAATTTTCAATGAAGGAGCTGAGCGACGGCGACCTTGATACGCGTATTTCTCAAAAGCGTAATGATGAATTTGGTGACCTTTTCAATAATTTCAACAGCCTGGCGGGCGAGCTTAACAACCTGATTTACGCCGTTTCGGAATCGGAAAAGCGGGAGACCGAGGCGAAATACCAAATGCTGCAAAGCCAGATAAACCCGCATTTTCTCTACAATTCGCTGGATACTATAAGAATGATGGCGGTGCTTGACGATAAAAACGATATTGCCGAGGCACTGCTCAATCTGTCGGCGCTTTTCAGGTATCACATACGCAACAGCGATAAGCCCGTAACCGTAAAAGAGGAGCTTGCGCAAATAAAGAATTATTTATCCCTGCAAAAGCTGCGCTTACAGGAAAAGCTTGAAGTGATTTATGATACAGACCCCGAGGCACTCGGTTGCTATATGCCGAAAATTTTATTGCAGCCGATACTTGAAAACTGCTTTTCGCACGGCTTTAAGGATATTTCGCACAAGCTCATAATCAACGTCAGCATAAAAAAAGAGGGGCGGGATATTTGTTTCACCGTATCGGATAACGGCAGAGGTATGACGGTAGATGAACTTGATAAATTAGCCGAAAAGCTCAGCCGCCGCGCTATGCCCGCCGAGCACGGCATAGGACTTTATAATGTAAACGAACGCCTGCGGCTCTATTTTTCGGATAACCGCGGGCTGATAATTCAAAGCCGCGAAAACGAGGGTATGTCGGTTTCGTTTTCCATTCCCGCGTCGCCCGACGCAGACGCGCTGTATCAGTTTAAAAAGCCGAGAAAGGAGAATTAAAAGCTATGCCTGAAAAAATGCTTACTGTTTTTCTGGTTGACGATGAAAGCATAATACGAAACGGTATGAAAAAGCTGCTTAACTGGGAAGAAATCGGCTTTACACTTGCGGGCGAGGCGGAAAACGGCAAGGAGGCGCTGCCGCTTATACTCTCGCTTACGCCCGATATTGTTATAACCGACCTTAAAATGCCCTTTTGCGACGGCATAACACTTGCAACCGAAATAAAAAAATCTCTGCCGACAACAGAGGTTATTATTCTCACGGGCTATGATGAATTTGAGTATGCAAAGCAGGCTATAAAAATAGGCGTTTTTGATTTTCTTTTAAAGCCCGTATCTCCTGTAGAGCTTAAAGAAACCTTGGAGCGAATCAAGGAAAAGCTTGCCGAAAGCAATGAGCTTGCCTACCCGCTCGGCAGTGAAATAGCCCTTACAAAAGCCATAGAAGAAAAAAATCAGCAAAAAAGCGAGGATATATTAAAGGAAATTTTCACCTTGCTTAAAGCGTCGCCCGACCGCGACGCCGTTTATACCGTAAGCCGCAAGCTTTCAGATGAGCTGGTAAGGGTCTGCCGCGAGCAGCTCTCAGCCCTTTCGGTTCCGCCGCCGCAATTTGGCAAAGACTGCGGCACCGAGCTGATTTTCGAGGCGCTTAATAATTATATGCTTGGCTCCTTCGAGGAATATGAAAATCACAATTCCTCGCAGCTGGTTCAAAAGATAATGCGCTATCTTGAAGAAAACTATGCGCAGAACATTACCCTTACCTCACTCGGCGAAATGTTCTATTCAAATTCAAGCTATATAAGCCGTGTTTTCAAGCAAAAAACGGGGAAAAATTACAGTGATTATCTGCTGGATATACGCATTGAGCAGGCTAAAAAGCTGCTTACGGGCACTAACTTTTCCATCGGCAGAATAAGCGATATGGTCGGCTTTGATAATACAAAATATTTCAGCAGAATTTTCAAAGAAAAAACCGGCGTTCAGCCGGTTGCGTACAGAAAATTCGGGGAGAAAAAAGATGAATAGGCTTTCCCCCTTTATTAAAAAAATGCTCGCCCTTGCAAGCTCTGCGCTTTTACTGCTCACGGGCGGGTGCACTGCAAACCGCGGTGTTTATAAAACAGAGGGGAGCTCTGTTAAAGCCGAGCTTAAAATATGCTGCAACCCTTATTATGAGCTTGCGTTTGAAAGGGTTATACGCACATTCGGCTCAGCTTACCCTAATTTAAGCATTACCCTTACAAGCAATAAAAACGATGCCGATATTTTAATTACCGACCGTATGGATAATGAAAGCGCTAAGGGCTTTGCCGCGCTTGATAATATGGCAGATATTGCAGAATTTATTCCCGAGCTGCTTTACCGCAGCGGTGAAAAAATAATAGGCTTGCCGCTCTTTTTGGAAACCTCGGGAATATGGATAGATAAGCTGCCGTATATCCGTGAAAATGCCGCTGTTCCCTGCCGTTTTTCCGATATATTCGGCTCGGAATTTGTAAAATCCAACCCCATGCTGGCTGACAGTGAAGGTCTTTACTGGGGCTTTGTAGCTCCGCTGTGCATTTCGTGCGGTGCCTCTGCAGAGGATATTGGCTCCGGTAATCTTTCGCAGGAGCTGCTGGCTCAAGGGCTTGAAAGGCTTAAAAAAACGGCGGATTCCGGAATTTTAAAAAAATCCCAAAATCCGTCCGATTCATTTGTTTCGGGCAAAACCGCCGGCTGGCTTTGCTCTTACCTTGATATAATTAAAATCCAGCAAAATATGCCGCTTTCCTCTAAGCTGGTTTTCTCACCCGGAATCGCGGCGGAAAAAGGTGAAAATATAAATTTACCCATGCGCGCCGATACGCTGTTTGTAGCCAAAAAAGCCGATAAAAAAGCCGCAGAGCTATTTGTAATCGCCCTTTTCAGTGACAGCAATATTTTACGGCTTATAACAGATACACACCTGCCGCCGGCGGTAAAGGTCAACTGCAAAAACCACTCTCTGCCTGAAATATTCCGTGAGTTTTATTCAGTGCTTTCCTCAACCGCGGTTAAAACGGTGTATGTGACCGATAAACGCTCCGACAGTACGGTTTCGCAGCTGAACAATTTAATTGACAGCCTTTTCACGCCGTAAAACAAATTTTTGCAGCGCAGGTCACAGCTACAAATCAATATCTATATTATAGCTATCATCTATCAAAATACAGCTGCTTCCATTCCTTTGCGCAAGCGCCAAGGTGCGTGCATTATCCTCCGACACACCTTCCAAAGTGCAGTCATCATCATTTATTCGTTTTTCAATAACACTTGCATATTGCTTTATATCGTTAAAATGTGTCCGTATATATTTCTCACTCATAACAAGGCAGAAGAGTTTTATATTCTCAAGATACTCGCCGGAAAAATCTTTTTTCCAATCAAACGGAATATAACAGCCTTCAACAATCATATTTTGCCTGTTTTCTATTACGGTTTTTATCATTTCCCGAACAATAGGCCATAGATATTCTGTCAGTTCGGCATCATCACTCATTGGTGTGAGCTCCGTATTTCCGCTGCGTATCAGTCCCATTTTCAAGTGGTCTATTGATAAATAAGGATATTTGTATTTTTCCAAAAGCCTTTGTGCTAACAGGGTTTTACCCGTATGAGAAGCACCGGTGATTAACACAATCATAATTTTTTCTCCGTCAGATTATTTGCGTATTGTAAACTTAAATGAAAGTTGAGAACCTCTCGTTCCTTTTGG
>ERZ808246.2170-NODE-2170-length-12709-cov-7.798088_pt1 | contig 12709 bp, 13 predicted proteins | sample MGYA00521083_ERZ808246 | MGnify/ENA primary metagenome ERZ808246 (study PRJEB31516, sample SAMN03275577) | gut metagenome | biome: mammalia-associated habitat; material: feces | host: Papio cynocephalus | place: Kenya | collected 2012-07-07 ...
ACGGTAGACTTCATTTCATCGAAAATCGGAACCAACTCGGTGCGCATGGTATTAGTGATAGATGTGCTGACAGCTTCCGAAACAACAGTAGCAAAGGTTTTCATTAACTCGGTCTGTTGTTGCTGATAGCCCAAAAGCTGGTTTTCTGCGTTGTTGGAAGAGCCGTCCAGATTCTTGTCGTGGAATGCAGTTACAAAATCTTCGAGGCCCTTATTTGCACGATTGTAAATGATTTTATGCACGTAAGAGAACAGCAGAGAAAGCAAAACACCAGCAATACTGGTGAAGAATGCAGTACCCATACCGCCAAGAAGTCCGGAAATACTGGATGTGATAGCGTCAGTAGTAGTTGTATCAAATCCGCTGATCCCCAACACCAGACCTAAAAAAGTTCCTAAAATGCCAAGGCCTGTCATGGTACCAGAAATCAAATCACAGATTCCAGTAGAGCCGATTTCGTCCAGATAATCGCTGTTGTAAAAATCGGAGATATCCACAAATGGAGCTGCGCCTTTTGTTACAAGCGTTTTACGGTAGGTATCTCGATATTCAATAAGTGTATTCTGTAAATTTGCTGTTTGGAACAAAGGCTCCTGTTCATCAGTTGTGCCCTCAAAATAAGAGCGCAAGTGTTCAATATAATCGTCAGTACGATTGATTTTAGATGCCGCGTTCTCAAAATCCTTTTGATATTGCATCAGTCTATAGATGAAATACCCGCCCATCAAAATCACACCGAGCATACAGATATAGATATACCACGATGACGCAATGGACTGTTCTATCATTTTTAACAAGATAATCGCTCCTTTATACATTCACTTCGATTTCAGCGGTTTCTAACGCCGTGCCATTTTTACAGATACACTGAATTTTATATTGAACAGACATTTCACTCTGGACAGCAGTGTCCAGATACATGGTCTGCTCCACAGGAAGTTCCGCAAGAGTTGTCCAGCCATAGCTATCTGAATATTTCTGAACGATATATTTTTCCGCTTCAAAAAGCATATTCCATTTGAGTTGGAGGCCGGAAAAAGTAAACTGTAACTCCCGAATTTGAAATACAGGCGGCTTGCTTGGTGCAATCAGTTGAATATCTGCGGAGTGCGCAATACCTTTTCCAGCTTCATTCAGTCCCCGGATTGCATAAGTATAGCAACAATTGGCTTCTACATCGTAATCCTGATACCGTGGAATGGGGAAAGAGCCTTCTTTGATTTTAACAGGCTGTTCCGTTGCCCTTGCGCGCCAGATTTCATAGCATTCGATTTCCGGTTGCTTTTCCCATTGAAGCCGAATCCCCAGCCGAATAGAATCCTGCGAAATTGATTTGATCTTAAGTTGATTTTCAGATGGATTTTGTTTTGGCTTCATCGGTGGTGCAGGCTGTGCGGTAGATTCAGCGGAATTTATGCGAGAGTCTCTGCACTCGTCAGCATCATTGAACGCACGATAAAGAATATCCGTATCAACGCTGTTCTGCCAATAATCAATGGCGTTCTTTGCAGCATTTTCCAACATGGCATACTGGCTGACAAGACCTGTCGTAATTTTCAGCCTGTCATCTGTTGAAATCGGGTTGCTACGCTGGATAGCTTCTAGTATTCCAAGTTCATAGGCCGCTTGCAATACGCGAAACTTCGGCAAGTCGTTGTTCAGAGCATCTTTTAGCAAACTTAATGTTCGGGTTTTATCTTTGAGTGCCGCTGGACACTGTTTCAGGTATCTTCCAAATTCGGTCATGATCTTTCCTCACACACAACACAAAAAGGCCCACGCCACACCCGGCGAAGACCTTTTGACGAATCACTGTGGAATTTCTCGCACTGTTTCTGATTCTACCGTAGTTTGAACTGAAATTGCATCCTCGGTATAGGAGACGGGCGCAGCTATATTCTTAGTCTGCATCGCAATATTTCCTGCAGCATCGCGTTCAAGCGCATTCAGTCTGGCTTGCAGCGATTTCCATTCAGCCTGCGCCTTATAAAGAGCATCCTCCGAGACTCTTAGACCAGCTTCCGCATCGGCTAGACGCTCAGTCAGTTGCTGAAGTTCCGCCCGGTTTCGCTCCATGTTGTTTTCGATATAGTTTTTCTTCTCGATGGCAGATTGATGGGTGCGCTCTGCTTTTTCCAACTGGGCTTTCAGCCGGATTTCTTCGCCACACAACTTGATTTTATCAACGGCATCCTTGGAGAGATCAGTGCGAATAACGCCTGCAATGGAAACATCATCGCCGCTGCCCCGTCTGGTGATTTTAGGCAAGTAGTCACGGACTTCATTGCTGCCGACTTCTGCACCGTGTTCTTCAAAGACAATGAAAATACTACGATATAGTTCATGCAATTCCATCTCAGAAGAATAGCTGTCATCAATGCCATCACTTCCGATAAAAATTGCAGCAGGGAAATCCTTTTGAATTACATAACGAAATTCTTCAATTGCATCACTGTCACAGATACTTGTAGTGATATTCTGCTCACAGGCCTCATCCCATGGAATAGGCTCGCAAAGCGTTCCGTTTCTCAGCAATTCAACGCATTTTCCGTCACCAATATGGATGCCAAACCAGCCTTCACTCGTTATGCAGACTGCAATCAGGGTTGTTCCATAAGCCTTGGCGTTATACTGTCCTGATGCGTACCGTTGTTTGTATTTTTCTGATACCTTTGCCAATTCTTCCGACCGGAACGGCTCACAGGCAACATCATTTTCTACCTGCGTATACCACCGGGCAAGGATGTTTTTGGAAACCTGAATCAATTCGGTTTCGGAATTTGGAATAGCGGGCAGATGATTTTCTCGTGCCTCCTGCACAAAGGCTTTGATTGCAGTCAGAGCCGCAGAAACCGCAAATTTACTGCCACGGTCTGTGCGAATATAATTATCACTGCCGTGCCCATCGGCTACAGCAATGATGCTTACATCTTCAAAATGGCACTCACCGGACGCATCCTGACAAACCTTGTTTGCTTTAATATGGTTATAACCTTGTACAGAATGAGCAAACTGGTAATATTCAGCCATAATTTGACCTCCTGCTGAAAATCAGCTTTTACCAGTTGCCCCAATCCTGATCCAGTGAAACATCAATGGCACCAGAGTCACCGCCGGAAACAGGGCTGTTCTGAGAAGCATCCTGCTTGATCTCATTGACCGCATCCTGTGCAATTTTGGCACTGTCATCCTCGGCACTGGAAGTCGTATCGCCGGACTGTTTGCTGTGGCTCTGGAACTCCGATGCACGGACGCTGACCTTGCGGATCAGAGCTTTCAGGGTGTGCTTATCGTTGACTGTAATAACAGATTCGATTGTTCCGGTAAATTCGGCCAGAACTGCCTTGTCTGCATCATCACCGATGGCAATCGCAATTTTAATAGCGTGCTTGAACCAGTTGTTCAGTTTCAGCTGCCTCAATTCCTTTTCCCAGTTGTCTGTGGGACCGCCATCACTGAACAGCAGAATAACCGGAGCATACGCGCCTGTCTGGCTGTTCAAATATTCATTGCGAGAAAGTTTCTTATCCAATTCCTTGCAGGCTGCGCCCAAATCGGTCACACCGCCTGCGTTCAGGTCGTTCCAAATCACATCCCCAATGGCAATAGGGCCGCTCTGCGGAGTAATCCACGAGCAGCCACTGCTGAACTGCATGATGGCAACTTTGATTTCAGCATCATCGTTGGCTGCGCTAATCTCCGGCAGATCACTGGTGATAGCTTCTTCCATTGCGCTGTTGACGCTGCCGATTTTGCTTCCATACATACTGCCAGAGGTATCGACTACATAAAACAGTGTCATGACTTTTCGAGGGGCAGGTGCTACGTTATCCAACAGAGACATTTTTCTTCACCTTTCTCTTTTTACTTGATGATGCCAGAATCATTTGATCCACCAAGGAAGTGAATCTCAAATCCAGTACGGACGGGGACAACTTGCTGCGGCGGCAGGGGACGCTGTGAACCGTCTGGTAGATTTACAACCCAAGTGCGTTGGCTGAGGTTTCGGAAGCCGAGCAGTTTTGGGTCTCTTGGATTCTTTACCACTTCAGCTACCTGTGTACGGATATCTTCCAGAGAACTATCCACCGTCCACAGACTGATTTTCAAGCCAGGGAAGATGGGTAAAACCTGATTCTTGATTTGCAGCGCATTTGTAATGGGAATCTTTTTGCCGCATTCCATGCAGGGAATATCGTGGCTTCCCTTGAATGTATAAAAGGTTTCCTGACCGCAGTACGGGCAGTGGCCAATTTCGGTGCGCAGCCGGATAAAAATATCCATCCACTCTTTTTCCAGAATGCGCGGTTTCTGCTTCATCATTACATCGTGACTGAATGCACGGATAAACGCATCTTTTACATAGTCCGGGTAGACGTTCCAGAACAGCTTCAGATTATGGTCGGTTCCCGGAATCGGACGGTTTTCTGAAGTGGTCGGGTCATAGACAAAAATTGGAGCACTGCCGTAATATTTCTGCTCTGCTTCTTTGGTCATGCAGGGAGGTGTACTGTAACGACCTTCCAAAGGGTGATTGATAAACAACAGTCGGAATAGCACTACGGCCAGACTGAAACGGTCACTGTTCTTGTCAGGATCATTCTTGCCCATGACGATTTCCGGTGCCATCCAACGCTGCTTACCCATAATACCCAAATTGGTTCCGAATGGGCTGACATTATCATTATCGCAGATCAGCACATCGCCATTTTCCGGATTGATGAAGAAATTGCCGTTGTTGATATCCTGATAACTGTACCCATTATTGTGCAGGGCACGGAAGGCTTCAATGATATTGATTGCCGCTGTACAGAGGGCATAAAAACTTTTGAAACGTGTCTGTTTCTGCTTTCGGCCACCCACAAAAAAGTTGGTCAATTCTTCGTAACCGGACGGACGAACATCCATCAGGTAGCCAAACTGGTCATTATAAACTTTCGTGATTGCCTTTGGCCAGAGAAACGCATCCGTTGGCGCACCATTGCTGATATTGCTTTCAAGATTTTTATAGAAATCTTTCTCCTTGCCTTTGAAAACTCCCGGATGATACCATTTCAAAGCATAGGTCTTACCGTTGTACGATACCTTGTAGACTGTGCCTTGACCACCAGAACCAAATTCATCCAGAACCTCAGCCTGTCCACCAGCTTGAATGTCCAGCTTATCATGTACTTTTAGATTTCCCATATTGCAATACCCTTTCGATGATTTACGTCATAATTTGAAGCGTCTGCACTGCCAGATCCGCACGAGGCAGAATAAAGTTTATGACTTTTTGTCCAAATTGAAGTCCGATTGCGTTGGAATAGGGATGAAATGCAGAAAGAGAACCAATCGACTTTTCTAAGCCGCCTTTCTGCGAGGTAAAAATGATGCGCTTGTTGGTAATATAAAGGTATCCCGGTATGTAGTCGACCTTGGTTTCCGTTATCGGGATAGATTCGCTGCTGCCCATGTGGTATCGAACACCCTTGAAAAACACGCTTGGCATACTGGTGCCGCCAGATTTCCGAACATTTCGTGTTGTAGTAGTCTCAACCATTTCATAACTCTTGTCTACAAAGCAGCATTTTTCGCCTTTCTTGAGCATCAGATTGGGAACATTCAGTTCCGCCAGACTGCCACTTTCAATTCGGGAGATTGCAGCAGAAGGAAGAACTGTCTGACTGGCAGAGAAAGTTGGCATAGGTTTCTGTTGTTGCTTGTTGAAGATACTCATAATCTTTTACCGATCTCCGCTGCTATCAAAACCGGAACCGTCATAAATACCAAGCCTACCAGTCATTCCGCACCATTCACAGGTGAAAAGACCGCCCAGACCAGAAGTATTATCGCAATTCAGTTTTCCACAGTTGCATATTACAAACGACTGAGCTCCACAATAAGGACAGCCCGGATAATCGTTTGTTGGCTCAATTACACCAACAATTGAAGTTTTATCGTAACCTTCGTGTTTTGCAGTTGATTCCTTGATTGGAAATGCCCATGTGTACTTCCAGTGCTTCTTGCCCACTTTTTCAAAGCGAACCCCGTAGACTTTATGGGCTTTTCCACATTTGCAAAGGGCAACCGTTGCTTCTATGCCATTCGTCATAACTTTTCCTTATTGCTCAATTGTAAGGGCGTAGTTTGTGTGAATTTTATGTAACAATTATAATGCTTTTACAATAGAGCGTCAATGAGAATGCAAATATATTCCATTTTACATTCAAAATATTTTGAAATTTATGCCTTTACATCAATTTATAGTGCTAGCTTATAAACATAAGGGGGGAAGATACCAAGTTATACGGTATCTTCCCCTCCGAACATTATGCAAAGATCAATTTGGCCTTAATAACTTCCTCCAATCGATTCTGGATGCTGTTCATCCTCTGTACCCATTCCATTTGATTGGCGGCTTTCAGTTCTTCGTTCACGCCTTCGCGTTCAGCCATCTGCTGGGTAAGCAACTTCAGCTGTTCCTCTGCCTGTATATCAATGTCGGCCAGATAGCTATTCAATCTGCCAGACAGCAGGAGAGCCTGATACTGTGCTGGATGATGTTCTTTGAGATACCGTTTGTACATTTTACCCCAGTGACCAATAGGGCGAGAATCCTCTGCCAGAATTAAGGCAGGTAAGTAGTAATCTCCGACCAGCACATAGTCCAGCCCACTATCTTTATCATGCAAGGTGGCGTTCAGTTTTTCCATCGTACACCTTAAATCTTTCTCTGCTGGCGCAAATATTCTTCAAAAATACTTCTCCGAATCAGAATCTTCCGGCCAATCTTGTAGATTGCTCCACATTCGTGTGCCATCCGAGTGACGGGCTTCAACCCCAATCCGTAATAGTCGCTTGCCATGCTGTAAGTCACAAACTCATGCCGCATGAAGTCCATATCTTCATCATCGATCTGGTTGGAGAACATCCATACGCTGCCACTCATTCGTCCTCAACCTCCTTCACTGTGATTTTTCTTGCAGGCTCATGGAAACGCTCCAAATAGGCATCAAAAATTTCCCTGTTGATAAGTACCGTGCTGTCGAAGCGGTAGATGGCCCCTGCATCGCTGGCAAGTTCCAGCAGCTTCTTGTGGGACAGACTATACACGATTTCTGCTTGCTGGTAGCGCAGGAATTGGCGGCGCAGCTTGCGAAGCTGGTCGGGGATTTCTTTCATGGGTTTGATGGGCTTGTAGTCGGTTTTCATAATGTTATCCTCCGTTTTTGGTGACTGTCTGACAGAAGTTGGCCGCAGGAGCAAACAAAAAGAGCACCTCTCGGATGTTTCCAAGAAGTGCTCTTACAGCTTTGTTCAAGTCTTGTGCGTTTTTATCTGAAATCCGTCACGCTTCATAACGGGACGTGATTCTTCAGGATTTTGCTGTCAAATTGATGTCAAAACGGGGATGACACAGCTTTTACAAGAAAATTGAAAAACAAATATTTCGTTTCTATGTCGATTTTCTTGCAATTCACTGTTCGATGGGCTTCATCGTCGGGACAGGTCAAGGAAAGCTCACACAAGGCTTTATTTCCCTTTACAAGCCTATCCATGCGGCTTCCTTTTTCCTGCTCCCGTACGTCACCCTACGCAACTTTCCACAACTTGCCGGCAATTTGGTGTAAAAGTGGTGTAGTAGTTGGTGTAGTGGATTTCAGACCGAAATGCCCAGTTTGCCGTTCAGATTTGCAAAGGAATGGGCTTTGGCTTCCTTGGTGGCTTCTGCGTAAATCTCCATCGTGGTGCTGATGTCCCGGTGTCCCATGATGTCCTGAATGATTTTCAGGTTGGTCTCATTTTCGCACAGCCGGGTGCAGAACGTGTGCCGGAGATTGTGGCAGGAGAAGGGCGGCAGCAACTGCGGCTCCCGCTTTTCCTTTTCGGCCTTTTCCAACTCAGCTTCATTGTAGGCCACACTGATGCGCTTGATAGCACGGTTGACCGTCTGCGGATTCTGCGGCTGGCCGAAGCGGTTCAGGAACACGAAATCCGAGATTCCATCAATCTCATATTCGCACACCAGTTCCAGCTCCTGCTGGTTGGCACGTTCCTGTTCCAGTGCCTTCCGCACTTCGGGCAAGATGGGAATTGCCCGCTTGCCTGCGGCAGTCTTGGGCGTGGACATAGTGAAGTAGCAGCCGCCGACCTCGTGGTCATGGTACACCAGATTATGCTGGATGGTGATAAACCCACTCTCGAAGTCGATATCGCTCCAGCACAGACCAACCGTTTCCGAGATACGGCATCCAGTGCCCAGCATGAAGGTGAACATCGGGAGCCAATGCTGGAACTTCGGCGTTTTCTTGATGAAGTTTAGGAACGCCTGCTGCTGGGGCAGGGTCAAAGCGTGGCGTTTGGGCGTTTCGTACTGGTGAGCGGCTTTAATGGCTGTCAGGACACCATCCGTGGGATTCACACGGATGTACTCATCATCCACCGCCACCGCAAAGACCTGATGGAGAACATTCTGGATGGTTTCCAGCGTGTTCAATGCCATCTTGCCATTGCGGACGATGCCATTGTAGTAGGTGCGGATATCCGACTTGCGAATATCCTTGAGCTTCATCGTACCGATCTCATCCCGGACGAACCGATTGTACATATAAACGTAATTGGCGAAGGTATGCTCTTTCAAGCCCACCTTGTTCTTGCGCCACAGTTCAAACAGGTCGTTCAGGGTCAGACTGCACTCTGGCATACGGATGCCCTCTGCCAAGTCGTGCTGGATTTTCTCTTCCTTTTCACGCAGCCCCTCCAAGGTTGCATCATAGATGGTGCGGCGTTTTCCGTTTTTCGCAGTCCAACGGTACATATACAGCCCGTCACTCTTGCGGTAAACCTCGCCATCCTTCAAAACACGGCCTTTATTATCTTTACGTCTTTGCATATAAACTCTCCTTTTCGCTCACAGAATATTGAAAAGGAGCCTTACGCCATGAGTATACCATGACATAAGACTCCCTGCAACATCAAACGGTCAAATTTCACACCGCATCAGATCGAGAATGCCTTGTCCAGATATTCGTCCAGCTTACGGCGTTTGATAAGCCGTTTGGTTCCGTTCCAAAGGACGAACTTGCATTCATCGCTATCGGTCATTGACCGCAGTTTATTGACACCGATCCCGGAGTAAGCCGCCGCTTCCTCCAAGGTCAGATTGCTCTTTTGCCAAATCGGAACTTCCTTCACTTGCACCTCCACTTCCTTGTAACCGGGTGTCGGGCAGAAAGTGCCAGCTTCTGCCCTGAACGCTCCCGATGAGGTTCAAATCTCCGAATGCCCCTCCTTTGTGCGGGGTTGTGCCGATGGTTTGTTTTGTGCCTGTTCTGCCTGCAAACGGCTCAGCAGATTCAGAACAGAATCCCGCGCCTTTTCCTTGACCTGCTCCTTGCCTTTCTGCCGGACTTCCGGCTTCAGGAGCTTTTCCTGCAAACGGGTGGCAGTGGTCTGCATGGTCTTGAGGAATTTGTTCAGTACATCGTCCAAACGATGGGCGGTATATTCTCTTGTGAGCTGCGCCGCCTTGCGTTCCGGGGACAGCACCCACTTTTTCGTGTCCTCGATCATCCGCATATCTTCCTTACGGGTTTCGGTGCGCACTACATCCGTCACAACCTCCACCGCCTTGTCGTAGGCCGCAGCTGAAACATCTTCCAGCAGAGTTTCCATGTCGTTGACCTTAAGTGTTAGCTCATCCAGCTTGCTCTGCTGGGTAGCAAGCTGCTCCTTCTGCTTGGCAAGGATGAAGTCCTGTTTTTCCAGATATTTGCGGTTGCCGTACTCCGCTTCTTCCTCCAAATCCAGCCCATGCCGCTTTGCAATCTCAAACAGCATTTTCCGACAGGCCGCATCGAAGGTGATCTTGCGGTTATTGCGGCGGCTAAGCGGCTTGGCTGGGTCGGGCAAGTCGAAGCCCAACGCTTCCAAAGCCTTTTCCTGCTGTGGTGCCACCTCACCGTAACTATTCTCGCAGTCGAACACATGACGCTCATGGATGTGGGGTGTGCTTTCGTCCAGATGCAATGCCCAGTCCAGCACATGAACGTGTTCGCCGAATTTTGCTTTGAACTCCTCGATGAACTCGGTGACGATATTCAGCAAGTCCTCTGCCGAAGCGTGTTCATCCAGCGTTCCAAGCTGGTAGATGGTTTCTTCCGGACAGGTCTTGCGGCTGGACAGCAGGTCAGGAATGGAGCGGTTGCGCTCGGTGTGCCGATTCTTGGCGTTGCGTCCATTCTGACCTTCAACAAAGGCCGTGTAATGGATTTCGTAAAATTGCCGCTCTACCTCCGAGAAAGTCGCGGCCAGATCGTCCGGGTCTTGTGGGGCAAAAGCCGAACGGAAACCGTGGAAGCAGTCCCAGTAGATGTTGCCCTTGGCTCGTTCCGGGTCGATGTGTTCGCTGTTGGCAAGGTTGAAACTGCGGTCATTGTGTTTGGGGTTATAAGTGCCGTGTGTTCCGGCTCGTCCGTTGTGTCGTGTCAGTTTCAGATAGACATCCCTCCGTTTCAACATCTTGGCGGGGAAGACGCAGCAGCGAAGCTGCTGAATCTGCCATCTTTTTGCGCCAGATAATACCCAGTAGGATATGACGCACAGCATCATATCACTGGGGCAAAGGGCTGCACCCTCTGCACTCCTGCACCGGGCAAGCTGACAGGCAAAGATTTGCGAATCCCTGCCCGCAGCTCGTCCGGCTTTTTCAGTGGGCCATTTTGACCCACTGATTTTGCCTGTTACCAAAATGGTAACAGGCAGATGGACGATCTGATAACGGCTATCCCATCCTGATTCCCATTTTGGGGAGCTGGTAAGTGCCGCTTTTCAGCACTTACCACTCTTGGCAAACTGTCAATCTGACACTTTGCCAACGCCCCCTATATGGCGCGTTTTCGGTCAATCGCTGCGTACGTGCGTACAGAGAAAGGGCATCTGCAGCGTACGCACGTACGCAGCAAAAAGCCCAAATTCTCCTTTATAGGGGGTCATGCCCGCCAGTTATTGGGTGTGAGGTCAGGCTGCACAAGGGCTTCAATGCCGACAAAGCCCCGGACACGCCGCCCGGACGAGTTGACGATGTTGTTGGTGGATTCCAGATTGTACCTGCGCTGGTTGGCAATCAGCACATCGCTGAACCCTCTCGCCTTGATTGCGTTCAGGCTGTTCTCCTCGCACCACATCTTGTAGACCTCATACAGCTCTTTCGAGCTGGTACAGGCATCCGCCTTCAGGCGGATGTAACCCTCGGATTCGAGGAAATCGAACACATTGTTGTTATCCCGTTTCACCAGTTCTCGGTTGCGCTTGGCACGGTCACTCTCGGTGAACTGGAAGTCGTTCTTCACCAGCCGCTGCAAACCCGCAAATGCCCACAACAGAATACCCTCTACCTCTGCCGCCATCTTCTCGGCAATGTCCGGGTCATCCACACGGGACAGGGGCTTGTCCTTGGTGGTCAGGATGAGCTGGCGGCGGTAGAAACCGTCCGAACGGTCGTACAGAGCCTGCAAATCGCCGTTGCTGAACGCCAGTAGACGGGCATACATCCAGCCCTGATAGCTCTGCTTGCCCTTGCGCTCCAAATCCATCTGCCCCTGTGCGGTCACGATGGATTTGACATAGTTGGTCTGGCGCAGGGCTTCCATCCGCATATCGTCGTCCACGCAGAGCAGGGTGTGTTCGAGGTCAGCACGGGCAAAGCGGTTCTCCGAAATCTTGCCGATGCTGCCATCCTTCATGTTGCAGCCGAACAGCCGGGACAGCACCACACCGATCTGCGACTTGCCCTCGCCGCCGCTGCCTTTAATGACCATCATACGCTGCCCCTTGTTGCTGGGGATAAGGCAGTACCCGATAAACTCCTGCACGGTAGGAATGTCCTCCGGGTAGAGCAGGTCGGACAGGAACCGCAGCCAGTGGACAGGCTGTGCGGCTTTCGGGTCATACTTGACCGGGAGCCGATTGCGGACGATTTGCGGCTTGCCCTCCTGAAAGGTGCCATCCAGATACAGGGTTCCGTTGGCCAATGCGATGCGGTCGGTGACAGGCGGGAAGTCCTCCACCTGTGCCGCCAGTTTCAGCACATCCACAACATTGCTGACCTTTTTGGCAAGGTTCGCCCCGACATATTCACGCATCATCTCGAAAATTTCACAGCGCAGGGGCATCGTATCGGTCATGCGGCCATCCGGGGTGAAAAATGCGCCGTTCGAGTAAAGCAGCTGATGGCTGCTCAGGAAATCGTCACAGAACAGGGATTCATTGAAAAAGCCTTTCTTGAACCATGCAGGGGTAAAATTACTCATAGGCATTCCTTCCTTTCGCTTGCGTTACGGCAACTCAATGTGGTCAATTTGACCACATTGAGTCACTCCGCAACTAGGAAATCAACGTCCTGCCGTTCTCTCTGCGTGGCTTTCCAGCCCCCTCTCGGCGGCGTTTTCCGGCTCGCTCTCACGAGGTCATCGCCGTGTATCCCATGCAGACGGTCATGCGGTTTTCAAGGTGCAGCGGGCAAAACGGCAACAAAAAAGCCGTCACAAAACAGACCAGCTCTGCCTTCGCTTTTTCTGGAAGGTCATGCTAGTCGGTTATGTAACGGCTGAAAGCCAAAGAGGTGTTCAGCCCCGCAGGGTCTGAACGAATATGTAAAAATATGTTATATTCAATTGTTGGGATAGATTACCATAAAATTCGTGCCGTGTCAACAAGAACTTTTGAA
>ERZ808246.2174-NODE-2174-length-12700-cov-2.933887_pt1 | contig 12700 bp, 9 predicted proteins | sample MGYA00521083_ERZ808246 | MGnify/ENA primary metagenome ERZ808246 (study PRJEB31516, sample SAMN03275577) | gut metagenome | biome: mammalia-associated habitat; material: feces | host: Papio cynocephalus | place: Kenya | collected 2012-07-07 ...
GTGACTAGACTTTCACTAGTAAGATTAATGCCATGCCTGGCACACTTAAAAAATGTCCCATGCATATCACATGAGACATTTTTAATATATTAAATTTTATTATTCTTCAGCTACAAATTCAATTTTGCAAAGCGCACCATAAGAAAGTAACACATTGCCTTCTGAAGAAGTGATTTTATTATTAGCTAAAGTTGCATTTTTAGGATAATAAACTTTAGCATTATCAGTTGTATTAAAATGACCAATAGTAAATGACCCACCAGAAACTGTAACTCTACTTGTATTCGCTAAATAAATAGCTGAGTCTGCACCAGCAAAGCAAATACCAGTTTTTCCTGAAGCACCATTAACAGTAACATTACCAAATAAATGTAAATTTGCTCCTTTATTAACATTTATAGCATCGCTATTTGTTGCAGTTAAATTTAAAGTACTTCCACTTTCAACAACAAATAATTTTGAAATTGTAAGACTACCTATTATAGAAATAGAGCCTTTTCCACTTATGGTAAACATGCTTGTTGAGAAAGAACCTGTTAATTCAATATCTTTATTTTCATTAATTGTAAATTTATATCCTGTATCTTCAGAATAATTAATAGTAAGCCCATCAACTTTTAATTCACTTACTTTATCAAAAGATAAATCAACATCAACACTTGTTGTATTGTGTATGAAAGTTAAATTAGTTCCACTGATTCCAACTTTATAATCACTAAAATTAAGTGCTGGAAGAGTAATATTATTACCATCAGGATCTTGTGCAACACCTGGATTAACTGTATCAGGTGCTGTAATAACAGCATATTTATCACTTACTTTTTTAATTTCAATATTACAAAAATATCTATTTTCACAAAGGCTTAGATCTAAAATACAATTTTCTCCTACATAATAACTACCATTCTTTTCAACACTATCTGAAGGAATACGACAATAACCTTTTTTTAATCCATCGCTATTTGCAACGAATGTTCCAACAAAGAATTGGAATTTTTCTCCAACTATTCTACTATCAGAAGTTAATGATAATGTAGCCCCTCCATTCAATACAATAGCAGTATTTTTTCCAGAGCCAGAAAATTTTGCTTTACCACATAATTTAACAAATCCTTTTTCTTCAATAATAATACCATCTGAACTAGTACATTCAATATTAAATTCGCTATCTTTTTCTGCAATCATATTACTAGATTCAATTTTACCATTAAGATTAACTTTTACATTAGATTTTATAATAAGTGTTTTAGCATTAATTGTACCAGTTATTGAATATTCACCTGTTTGGAATTCAACTGAAGTATCTTTACCTTCAATTGAGCTAAATGCAATAACTTCTTTAGATTCAGCATTAAAGATAAATTTTTTATCACTAAAAGTAATTTTTAACCCAACAATATCATTAGCAAAATGACAATTAATATTGTTGTAATCTTTTCGTACACCTTTTGTAACATTAATCATTAATGTATCTGTTATTGCTTTTTTAATAACAGCATTAGATTCTTTGTGAGTAAATATTGCCATTCCTATACTTGTTTTCTCTAAATAATCGTAATCAGTCGTATTTAAAGCTGGTAGAACTTTCTTAGTTCCTTTAATATTTTCTGCATAACCTTCTTCAGTAAATGTCGGTTCTTTTATAACCTTAAATACTGTTTCATCTGGTTCAATAAGACTAATAGTTAATTCAGTTGTTTTTTCAATAGGTTTTACTTCTGATTCATCATCTTTTTTTTCTGGAACATAAATATAAGAAAATTTTATTGTCCCACCTTTTTTAGCAAAATCATCAGGTACAGTCATAGAAAAGTCTTCTGCTGATAATTTTTTAGAAAATGCCGAACCTTTTTCAGTAAAATTAGCTCTTACCACGAAATCAGTCTTTTCAGGTTCTGCAGTATCATTATCATAATATTTTACTTTTTTATCAAGCTCAGCTGAAATACCAATTAATTCTAATGGTAAAGCATTTAAACGTTCTTGTTCAGCTTTTTCTGCCATTATTTCATCATAATATGTTTTCCATTGTATATAGGAAGGTAGCATAACTGAAAGAGTAGTAACAATACCAATTATAGCAAGTGAAGTACCACTAAATAAACGTACAAAGAAACCTTTAGAATGTTTTTTTGGTTTTAAATCTTGTGCCATTATTCATTTTCCTCCTTGTTTATTTCAATAAATTTAGTTGTTGAACTTATAAACCAATATAATATTAAACAACCAACAACAGTATCAAGAGAAATAAGGAATGGTTTCCACCAAATCCAAGAATTTATAGAAGTTGATGAAATATATTTATCATTATTATCACCTTTTGCTACATACATTCTTTCATTATAATCAGCATGAAGCCACATATATAAAATTTCATGAACAGATTCTCTCATTCTATTTTGCATTCTACCTGTTGTTTCAGTTTGAGAATATTTCATACCAGTTACGCCTAAAGCAACGTTCATACCAAAATTACCACCACAACGAACTAAACCTTCAAATTGATAATCAGCCCCTGAAATAGCATCTGTAGTAACAGCCCCTTTAAAATCCCATTCTTTACGAAGAACACCTGATATTAAAGCTTCTGAATAATTAGAATTTTCTGCACCAACTGATTGATAACTTGTCATTGCACCAAGAGACCCACCATCAACAAAAGCTTTTCTAAATGCTTTAAGATGAGTTTCTCTAAGAGTTTGTTCGCTCATATATGTTTGTTCACAATAAGTATTATATACTGCAAAATGTTTAAGGAATGTATATCTTCCTCTTGTATTTACACCTTTTACTGCTTGAGCCATAACTGTTCCTGCAAGGAATGGATCTTCTGAAGGTGATTCATTATTTCTTCCAAAGAATGGATCTATATGTAAATCACAAGCAAAGCCCCAAAGACCAGGAACATTGACAGATTTCATATCAGTACCAAATGATTGTCCATATTCATAAGCAAGTTTTTGATTCCAAGTTTGAGCTAATATAACCATAGAAGGATATCCAGTTCCACGAGGAGCTTTATTATAACCTTTAACTTGAGTAGGTCCATCATAATCTTGAAGAGCAGGTTTACCTACTGAATCAATACTTTTTGAACCATAATAACGATTCATAACATTAAAAGCTTCCTCAAATGTTACTTGATTTAAAACTTCACTCCATTCTTTTGCATTATAATCTTCACCTAATTTTTTACCAAGATCAGTTATAATACCATTTACTGCGAGCTTCTTATCACCTTTTGCACCCCATGTTGGTTTATTTTGATTAACTTCATTACCAAATTTATCAACAGTTGCATTATCCCATTCAGTCCATCTTGCATAAGATTTTTTATCATAACCATTTAAAATTGGGTTTCTTTCACGGCCGCCTTTTTTACGAAGTTCGGTAAGTTCACTAGGAGTAGATAATTTTTCACGAGTAAGCCAAGGTATATTTGGTTTAAATGTATCTGTTGTATCATCAATTGGAACAATATCGATTGTATCTTTTCCAGTGAAAAGATTTTTAACTGTTTTATTAGTAACAGGATCTTTATCAATATGTTTTGTTTCAGCAAGATTAAATTTAAATTCACCTTTTACATTATCATTTTTATATTTAACATTATTTACAACATGACAGTTTTTAGAAAGTTTGAAAACATAATCACCTTTATCAAGTTCATATCCTGTATGATTATCATTATTTTTATCATAACAATCATAAGAAGCGATATCATACATATCAACAGTTACTACAATAGTTTCACTTGCACCAGGTTCAATATCATTTGTTTTTCCATAACCTACAAGTTCAACAGCACTTTTTTCAATTCCACCATTTGTATATGGAGCAGTACCAAAAATTTCAACAACATCTTTACCTTTGATTTCACCAATATTTTTAACAGTAACAGTAAATTCTATTTTGGAATTTTCTTTTAATGCACTACCTGCATTAGAACTTACTCCATCAATTTTAATATCATCTACAGTCCATTCAAAATCAGTATAAGAAAGACCATAACCAAATGGATATTGAACAACACTATCATATCCTTTTTCATAACCATTTTCAGCAGTCCACATTCCCATAACATCAGCAGTTTCATACCATTTATATCCAATATAAATACCAGCTACTTTATCTAAATAACTTCCATTAGTTGAATCCCAAACAGGTGTGTTCCAAATTACGGATGGATTAGTATATAAATCATAAGCAAAAGTATCAACTAATCTTCCTGATGGATTTACTTCACCATATAAAAGTTTAGGTAAAGAAACTGCACCACGTGTACCTGTGTAACCAACATACATACATGCATCAACGCCAGGAATAGTATCAAGCAAACCAAGTTCCATTTGATTACAGTTATTAATTAATACAACAACATTTTCAAAATTAGAGCCTAAATAAGTTAATAATGATTCTTCTTCAGTAGATAGTTCAAGATAATGACGACTTTCATCTGTTGTTTTACCATTAGGACCTTCTTTAGGTTGATTTGTAGGATTACTTCCACCTTCTCCACATAAACGAGAAACAACCATTATAGCAGTATTAGAATAGGCTTTTGCTTCATTAAGAAGCTCATCGGAATAATATGTCTTATCATTAATATTAGGTTCTACAAGATAATGAGCATCATTAATATGACCAACTTTCAATTCTCTTCCTAAATAATAAGGTTTAAAATAAGAATGATACATATCATATAAATCAGTATTATATTCGATACCATAATCATCAAGAGCATCATAAAAATCTATATTTTTACTAAAATCGCCATCTTCTGGAAGTACACCACCAGATCCAACTGCATCTCCTCCAGTACCATAAATCCAGTCAATTGAATGCCATCCAAATACATTTACTTTTGGTGTTTCTTCTTTATTTAATGGAAGTGTATTATTTTCATTTTTTAAAAGTGTAACACCTTCTTCAATAATACGTGCAGACATTTTTTGACCTTGAACAGCAGCTTGAGATAATTCAGTATTATCAATAATAGGTTGAACAAGAAAACTATTTATTTCAGGCTCAAAAAAGAAAGCAATATTTGTACCCACAATAAGTACAGTTGTAACAACTAAACCAGCAAAATATTTAAGAGTTAATGGTACAAACCCTTTTTTCTTTAATATTCCATTTATTTTATCTTTAAAATTCATTAAAATTCTCCTCTTTTATTAATTTTTTTAATTATTTTCTTGTTCAAAAACAATTCTACAAAGACTACCATAAGAAAGTAAAACATTTCCTTCTAAAGAAGTGATTTTATTATTAGCTAAAGTTGCATTTTTTGGATAATAAACTTTAGCCTTCTCCTTTGTATCAAAATGACCAATAGCATAATCTCCACCAGAAACAGTAACTCTACTAGTATCTGTTATATAAATAGCACAATTTGGATTATGAATGTTAATACCTGTTTTTTTTGCAGCTGAATTAACAATAACATTACCAAATAATTGCAATTTTCCTTCGCCATTAGCATTAACAGCATCACCTGTTGTTCCAGTAACATTTAAAGTTGATTCATTTTCTATAAATAAGTTTGTAACTGAAACAGTTCCAGTAACATTTAAAGTACCTTTATTGATAACATTAATATTTTCTGATGAAAGATTGTTATTAATTACATAATTTGCTTCATCAACTACTAAATTTTTCATAGCACTGCTTTTTGTAGTTAAATTAGCATCTTTTCCTTTTAGAGTTAATGTATTAACAGTTAAACCATTATTACTAATATCAAATTTAGCGTTTTCAATAGTTAAATCATTAAATTTTGAATCTTGTTTAGTAATTTTTAATGTACCATTACCATTAATTTTTACTGAAGGTAATGCATTATCATTGAGCATTGAAATATTTGGAACTTCTACAACATCAATAATAGTTAAAATATATGTTCCATCTTGATATGTACCTTGTATCTTATTATTATTATTAGATGCAATTCCCCAATGAATTGTAACATTATTATAATCATGATAATTAAAAGTCAAAGTATCAGCTGTTATTGCTTTTGTAATAACAATATTGTTATAAGTTTTATGTTTAAAATAAGCAATACCTTCTTTACCAGAATTGTATTTATATTCAGTTCCATCTTCAGCACATTGAGAATAATTATAATTTGAAGAATTAAGAATAGGGAGTGTAACTTCTTCACCATTAATTCTAGCAATACCAGTTTCGGTATATGTTGGTTCTTTAATAATAAAATCACTTGCTTGATATTCTTTAAGAGCTTTTGCACTTTCTCCATAATAATAAAGTGATTTTGCTAAAGTTTTCATTGCTTCATTTTTACTATTTTGCATACGTGCAGCATAATCATTAATTGAATATTTAAGAGTTTGTGTATTACTTCCATCTTTTAATTCAATAGTATATTGTTTACTAAAATCAAGAGCGTAAATATTTTTTAAAGTATATGTATATAGTTCTTGGTTTTTAACTAATTTTGAAGTGACATCTTCATTTTCTACAAGCACACTAGCAGTTGTACTTGCTTTTTTAAAACCAAATTCTATTGCAGGAAGAGTATCAAATACTACAGTTGCACTATAAATTTGAGTTTCATCAGCAAACTTTTTAGATAAACTCATTTTATCTTCATTAGAATATGTAGTGCTAGGTGTAGCAGTAACTGCATCACCAAATTTATATGATTTAGCTGCTTGACCATAATAAATAAGATCTTTTGCAACATTTTTATATGGTTCAGCATATTCACCATCAATTATTTGATTAAGATATGTTGAAACACTATAATCTGTAACCTTTAATTCATCGTTTACTTTAATTGAAAAATTAGTATCGATATATTGTGGAGTTACTTTTTCAAATATAAATTCCCATTTTCCATCATTCTTTTTACCTACTACTGTATCATTTAATACTTCAGTTGCACTTTCAAATGATGCGGTAGCAGTTGTAACACTTTCATCAAGTGAAAAATAATATTTAACAACAATACCATCAGTTAATGCAACTTGGAAATTACCTTCATTAGCATTTTTAATTTTTAAATTAACATTAGGTAATAAAAGTTGAACATTATCTACATCAACATTTTTTTCTTGAACAAGTAAATTTAATACATTTGTTGAACTAAGTGCAATAGTAAAAGATGATACTAAAACAACCAACAATTTATTTTTTAAAGTTTTCATATATTTTTCTCCTTCAATTAATTTTGTTGATTTCCATTACTAACATCACCAAAAACATCAGTTTCACCTAAAAATGATCCACCTGATTTACCTGGTTCTCCACTTGCCATTAGAACATCTTCAGTACAAACTGAAATAACTTTTATCTCACAACGAGTATAAACTTTCTTTTTCATTTTTTAATCCTCCTAAAAATGAATCGGGACATTATAACCCCTTACATTCATTAATTAACAAATGATTTTTTTATTGTCAATACTCTTGTCATAGACGGTATTTTCCACGTCGAAAATGGTATATTAATATTTTATTTAAAGAAAACAATACTTAATTGAAACATATTCTTATTTGTATCTACACGCATAATTCCATCATAACGAGAAACAATTTCACGTACACTTTTTAGTCCATATCCATGATAACCTATATCACCTTTAGTTGTGATAGGTAATCCATTTTCCATTTTTAATTCATTTCCTATAAAATAATTATCTTCTCTAATAATAATAGCGTTTTGACGTTTTTCAATAACAAAATCAATACATCTTTTTTGTTTTTCTTCAATAATATCAACAGCTTCTACAGCATTATCTAAAATATTACCAAGTAATGCATATAAATCTCCATCATTTAAAAATTCAAGTATTTTTCCATTTACAATACAAGTAAAATCAATATTTTTTTCTTTACACAATAAATTTTTTTCAGTTAAAATAATATCTATTGTTTTATTACCAGTTGAGATTTCAGCATCATAAAAAGAAATAAGTTTTTGCATTTCATCAATTGTTTCTTTATCAACGCCTCTATTATCACCTATATTACGAATTTTATGTTTCATATCATGACATTTAATATTTATTAAATCGATTGTTTCTTTACGGATTTTAAAATGTTTTTGTTGTTCATCATATAGTCTAGAAATAATTTCCATTTCTTGTTCAATATCTTTAGTTTTAATCATACTCATTTGTAAGCATAAAAGTGATATGCATAAAAGAATACTTATTAAAATATAAATAATTTGAATGGAATTAGATACTTTTTCTTCATATCTAAACATATCTGAAATAATTATATCTGCGACAAGAGCAAATCCAATAAAACAAATTATAACTGGGCTTTTAAAAGATAAATTTCCATTTTTACCAATACGTGGTTTTAAAATAGTATTCATAATTACATAAATAACTATAAAATATACCGAAACATAAACTACAAAACTAAAAGCAATCATTCCACCAATATTATTAAAAGAAATATTAGTGTTTTCATAAGCTAAACTAATAAATGCTTGTGAATCAAATAAAGTTACATTTATCAAAGAGAATATTAAATATGATATATGTTGAACAGTGTATGCTGCAATAGAACAAAATAAAACATTAATAAATTTAACACGATAACACATTATTAATCCACACATAGTTACAATAAAAAATAAAATAAACATAATTGATGATGAAAACCAATTATTAACCAAATTTGATGGATATAAAATTGCACATGAATAACATAAAATAATTGCTAATGGCGCCAAAAAATTTATTCCTTTTCTTTTGGGATAATGGAATGTTAACATCAATTCAGCAATTATGAGTTCTGTCATGAATAATATTTTATAAAGAGAAAGCCAACTCATAATTACCTCATTTTTTTAAAGTACCAAAAGAAATATATTGAGCAACAGCTGATAAAAATTCACTTCTTTTTCTTCTTGAAATTTTTATAACATCGTCACCAACCATACAATCTTCTTTATTTATTTTATTAACATATTTTAAATTAACTAAATAACTTTGATCACACATAAAAAAGCCATATGGACTAAGTCTTTCACATACTGTTTTCATAGATCCATCTCTTATTTCAAAATCACCATCAAGAGTATGATAAATAATTTGATGATTATAAACTTCAACATATTTAATATCTGAAACAGAAAAAACTTTTTCAGCATAACCATCATGTCTTTTATCACGAATTTTTATAATTATTTTTTGATCAGCATCAGTTTTTATCTTTTTAATGGCGCGTTCTATTTTTAAAATAAAATTATCATACTCAATAGGTTTCACCATAAAATTAAATGCTTGGACTTCATAACTTTCAAGTGCATATTGCGAAAGATTTGTTACAAAAAATAAAAATGTTTGTTCGTCTTTTTCTCGAATTATTTTGGCAGCTTCCATTCCATTTGTTCCAGGCATTTCAATATCTAAAAAAATCATTTGGTAATAACCAGGCCTAAATTCTTTTAAAAATTCATCAGCTGTTTTAAAAATATGAGTTTCTATTGATAATCCTTTATCAATTTTATAACGATTAATAAAAGATTGTAATTCTTCAGCGCAATCATTATCATCTTCTATAACAGCTATTTTAATCATGTGTGCCTCCTATAAACGATAATATTTTTTTTAATCTTAACATATTTTATATACATTGTTAAGTTATTTTTTGGTTTGAAAAATTGCGTTGTTACAAAAAACATATTAAAAATTATATATATTTTGACTAATTATTTTTTTCTCTTTTAAATATTTAAAAGAGATTTTTTATTTGCATTATTAATTTTAAATTCAATTTTTTATAACTAAATTTTAAATCATGTTATATAATTAAAATATGAAAATTGTTAATTTAAGTGATTCCCATGGTGATATAAAACAAAAACAAGTAGGATTTTCTTTTTGGTTTTGTTTTTTTGGTCCACTTTATTTAATTGTAAAATTAAGATTTTTTTCTGCTATATTTCTTTTAATTCTTTATTATTATTTTTTACCAATTCCTGGAATGGAAATAATTAGAGATTTTATTTTTCAATTTACTCCTAGTTCTTATCAAGAAATCATTAATAGATTTTTAATGTTTTTTAGAAATGATTATGCTAGATATGTAGGTATAATAATAATTATTATTTTTCAAATATTTGCTTCATTCTTTATGGAAGGATTATTATTAAGAAAAAGTATTAAAAAAAGAAAATATCTTCCAGTCAATGAAGATGATGCTAGATTATTAATTTCTATTCATGCATGTTCAAGAAAAGTTCCACTTGCTTCTTCAAGAATAAAAGATAATACAAATAATATTAATTATACAAAAAAAGAGATTGATGTCCCTTATATAATAAATGATTTTGATAATTCAAAATTAGCTTCTTTTAGAAAATCATCAATGAAGAAAAAAATTGAAGATTTAAACGAATTATATCGTTTAGAACAAATGACAAAAGAAGAATATGAAATAAGAAGAAGTCAAATAATTAATGAATATAAACAAAAACAAGATTAATTTATTTACCAAAATATATTTTCATTCCATTAACAACACTAGCAACTGGATCAGGCGCTAATCTAACTGGAATATTAATATGTTTTTCAATATATTCTCTCATTCCTGCAAGTAAACTTGTTCCTCCAGAAATAACAACACCATTTTCATTAATATCACTAGCAAGTTCAGGTGGAGTAAGAGTTAAAGCATCATTAATAGAATCAATTAACAATTCACCTAAAGGTAATAAAATGTTTCTTACTTCATTTGTAGAAATATTAACATTATGTGGTAAAGAAGTTAAAATATCTCTTCCTGAAACTTCTAATAATCTATTTTCAGGAGTAGATTCTAAAGAACCAATTTTCATTTTAATAAATTCAGCAGTTTTACTACCTACAATAAGATGTCTTTGTTTTCTTAAATAACGTAAAATAGCTTCATCAAGCAAATTACCAGAAAATAAAGAAGATTTACTTATTAATATTTTTTCTCCAGAAGTAACAATAATATTTGTTGTACCTGCTCCTAAATTAATATGCATATTACCTCTATTTTCTTTTATCTGTAAACCAGCTCCTAAAGCTGCTAATTTAGCTTGATTTTCAAAAATAACATCACTTGCTCCTAAACTATAAGCAATATCAGTTAATGATTTTTTTTCAATAGGAGTAATATCACATGGAGTAGAAAATAAAACAGTATAATTATTTAATGATTTTACATCACCTTTTCTTAAAGCAATTTTAAGTAAATTAATATTAGGATTCATTCTTGAAGGAACACCTCTAACTACTGGTTTAATAACATCAATAGTTTCAGGCACTCTTCCAATCATTTTAGCGGCTAAATAACCTATATCTAATACTTCTGTACTTTTTACATCATACGCAATAACTGTAGGCTCAGAAAAAATAATTCCTTTACCAGAAACATAAATAAATGTATTACTTGTACCTAAATCTATTCCAACAAATTTTTTCATAAATTACCTTTTTCTTTACTTATTTTAGCAAATTTAAAAATTAAATACTATATTAAGACAAAATAAAAAGTGAACTTTTAATTGTTCACCCTTTATTAAAGCTTTATTTTTCAAATAATTTATAATTATCTAATGATGGAATTTCAATTTTAACATCATTTCCATATAAGAAATTAAAACTAAATTTCTCTTTAAGATAAATGTTAGTTTTAACATTATCTCCTCCATCAATATCTAAACCAAAATCTACATCAGTGAAGATTGTTTTAACATATTTTTGATTATAAATTAAACCACCTTTAATATAATTAAAACCACTCTTTTCTAAAGATTTTTTCATTTCTTCAGTAGCTTGATCAACTAAAGAACTTGAAATATTTTCATTAGAAGAAGTCATTATATAACGATAAAATTCTGCTAAATTATCTTTATTAACTTCTAAAGCAATACCCCATTCATTATTATAAGATTTACAAGTAACAAATAATTCAGTAAATTTATCAATATATTTTTTATCAAATTTAATTAAATCATTTTCACCTTGTCCAATAGAAGCAATAGATTCTAACATTCCTTCTAAAGTTCCTTCTTTAAGAAGTGGAAATTGCAAATCAACATCATCAAGAGGAATATAGAATTGGTTATCTTTTAAATCAGCATCTAATACTTTTTTGACAAATTCAAAAGCATCTTTAGAAGATAAATCAACATAAGCTTTACCATTTTTTAAATAGCTACAAATTTTTGCATCAACTGAAGCACTTCTATTTTCATCTTTATTTTCTTCACTTTCATAAGAAAATGATCCTTTAACATTAGCTTCAACTTGACCTAATAAACCATTAATATCAGTAGCAGTAGTAAGCCCACTAAATAAAGCTTTAAATCCATATTTTTCAATATTAATTTTAGCGTTTTGTACAACTTTATCGCCATTAGTTTCTTTCAATGTGAATAGAAAATCTGCATCTTTAAGTTCTACACCATACGCATCAATTTTATCCATATTTTCAAATGTTGAACTTAATTGATCTTTAGCTTCCTTTGTAGTAATAACTTTTCCGCCTTCTGGAATTGAGTAAGTTTGTCCACACCCACATAACATGAGTACTGGAATTAAAATTAATAATTTCTTTTTCATATTAACCCTCCATCATTCTTTTACCATTTATAGATAAAAAAAGCAAATTTAGAACATTTTTTTAAAATATAATACACGAATATTATAATTTTGTTACCAATTTTAATAAATAGAACTAATAGA
>ERZ808246.2177-NODE-2177-length-12682-cov-3.926032_pt1 | contig 12682 bp, 12 predicted proteins | sample MGYA00521083_ERZ808246 | MGnify/ENA primary metagenome ERZ808246 (study PRJEB31516, sample SAMN03275577) | gut metagenome | biome: mammalia-associated habitat; material: feces | host: Papio cynocephalus | place: Kenya | collected 2012-07-07 ...
TCCGTAACGATGGACCAGTTGTTGTGCTTGCCGGAGCCGTTGACACCGTCGAACGGCTTCTCATGCAGAAGGCAGGCGTAGTTGTGCTTGTCTGCAACCTTCTTCATCATCTCCATCGTCAGCTGGTTATGATCCACTGCGACATTTGCAGTCTCGAATACCGGTGCGAGCTCGTGCTGGCTCGGTGCCACCTCATTGTGCTTCGTCTTGGCAGGAACGCCCAGCTTCCAAAGCTCCTGATCCAGATCATGCATATATTCCGAAACCTTCGGCTTCAGAACGCCAAAGTAATGATCCTCCATCTCCTGTCCCTTGGGAGCTGGCGCGCCGATCAGGGTACGGCCGGTCAGAAGAAGGTCCTTGCGCTTCAGATACATATCCTTGTCGATCAGGAAGTACTCCTGCTCGGAGCCGACCGTCGTATCGACATGCGTGACTGCTTCATTTCCAAGAAGATGAAGAACCTTGACAGCCTCTTTGGAAAGAGCCTCCATGGAGCGAAGAAGCGGTGTCTTCTTGTCCAGAGCCTGTCCGCCGTAGGAGCAGAATGCGGTCGGAATATACAGGGTTCCATCCTTAATAAATGCCGGTGAAGACGGATCCCAGGCAGTGTAGCCTCTTGCCTCAAAGGTGGCACGAAGTCCGCCGGACGGGAAAGAAGATGCATCCGGCTCGCCCTTGACCAACTCCTTGCCGGAGAAGTCCATGATTACCTTTCCATCCGGTGTCGGTGAGATGAAGCTGTCATGCTTCTCCGCAGTCAGACCGGTCATCGGCTGGAACCAATGTGTGAAGTGTGTTGCACCATGCTCAATTGCCCAGTTCTTCATAACAGAAGCAACGGTATTGGCAACATCCAGCTCCAGATGGCTTCCGCTTTTGATGCTCTTGTGAACGGCCTTGTAGATATCCTTCGGCAGGCGTTCCTTCATAACCTGATCACCGAAGACGAGGCTGCCATAGATCTCAGGAACCGATACGATTGTTTCCATTCTCTATTCCTCCTTTTTCCAGATAACAAAAAAGACGCCTTAAAAGACAATATCCCTGTCTTTCAAAGCGCCTTTGCTTCATGCAGGTAGGTTTACCACATCAATTTTTTCGTGTCAATAGCTTTTCCAGACATATTGTATACAAAAATGCATTTTCACATGCTTTGGCTGCTTTTTCAGGAAGAATGGCCATATCATGCAGCTTCATGCGATCTATATGAATCAGCTCACGAGCATTCAGGTGCTTCCAAACGGCAGGCAGGTAAATTGCGGTTTGTATCACTGCTCACGATTTCCCACGCCATCGGAAAGTCAGAGGCGGGATGCTCATATTGTCCGTGCAGCACTGCCCTCCTTTGCAGGGCGGCGACGTGGGGAATACAAACCACGATTTCATTATCATAATCCAGCGCCAGCAAATGCATATCAGTATCAGGATGCACATCAACAGCCCCTTGACAAACGCTCGGGCCCGCGCAATAATGCGGGATATCAAGAAGCGGCAAAGAGGTCGCGGATTCACAATACCTTTTGATCGGGAAGGAAATTCCGGAAAGCTGTATTTCCGGAATTTGAGTTTTCCTCTTCCGGAAATGATTCAGAATCAGAATCATTTCGGAAGGCGAAGGGGATTCATGTGAAGACGAGCTCTTTGCCGCTTCTTTGTGTGTTCTTCAGCACAGGATGCAGGATGATTTCTGACATAACACACAGAAATCAATCTGCGGACCGTGGTTTATAAAAAATGTCCCTGCTGAACAAGACATCATCAACTGCAAGAAGGAGAATATGTTATGTGCTCAATTTTAGGCTATTGCGGTGCATCCGCGCGGAAAGAAGATGCAGCCGCCGCTCTTGCGAAGACGATTTCGCGGGGCCCCGACGACTCCAGACTCATTGATACCGGAAAGGGCTTTCTCGGCTTCAACCGGCTCTCCATTATGGGGCTGACTCCCGAGGGCATGCAGCCCTTCGAGCGGGACGGCAGCTATGTCGTCTGCAACGGCGAGATCTATGGCTTCCGTCCGATGAAAGAATACTTAAAGGGACGCGGCTATTCCTTTGTATCTGAGAGTGATTGCGAAATTCTTCTTCCTTTATATGAAGAATACGGCGTTGATATGTTCCGCCTGCTGGATGCAGAGTATGCACTGATTCTTTACGATGGCAAAACCGGGGAGTACATTGCCGCCCGCGATCCGATCGGCATCCGTCCTCTGTACTATGGCTATGACAAAAAGGGTGTCATCCTCTTCGCTTCCGAGCCGAAGAACCTGATTGAGCTTTGTGACAAAATTCTCCCGTTCCCTCCCGGCTGCTACTACAAGGACGGTTCATTCCACACCTACCGGGATATGAGCGCGGTTGACTACTACAACGAAGATGATCTCGAAACCATCTCCGTAAACATTCATGACAAGCTGATGCGCGGTATTGAAAAGCGTCTGGATGCCGATGCCCCGGTCGGATATCTTCTGTCCGGCGGTCTCGATTCTTCCCTCGTCTGCGGAGCTGCCGCAAAGCTGATGGACAAGCCTCTGGAGACCTTCTCAATCGGCATGGATATTGATGCCATTGATCTGAAATATGCGCGTCAGGTGGCGGAATACATTCATTCCAATCACCATGAGGTCATCATCACCCGCGACGATGTCATCCATGCACTGGAGCCCGTTGTAGCTGCTCTTGGTACTTTCGATATCACGACCATCCGTGCATCCATCGGCATGTACCTTGTCTGCAAGTGGATTCATGAAAATACAGATATCCGCGTCATTCTGACCGGCGAAATCTCTGATGAGCTGTTCGGCTACAAGTATACAGACTTCGCGCCCAATGCCGATGCCTTCCAGAAGGAGGCCGAGAAGCGTATTCGTGAAATCAATGTCTACGATGTTCTCCGTGCGGACCGCTGCATTTCCGTGAACTCACTGGAGGCCCGGGTTCCGTTCGGTGATCTGGATTTTGTAGATTATGTTATGCACATTGATCCCGAAAAAAAGCTCAACAAGTACGGCATCGGCAAATATCTTGTCCGTCATGCCTTTGAAAAGGATCAGCTGATTCCCGAATCCATCCTTATGCGTGAAAAGGCAGCGTTCTCCGACGCAGTCGGACATTCTCTGCGCAATGACCTGATTGATTATGCAGAGTCTCTGTATACCGATGAAGAATACGAAGAGAAGCGCAAGAAATACATGCACTGCACTCCGTTCACGAAGGAGTCTCTCCTTTACCGCGAGCTGTTCGAGAAATATTATCCCGGCCAGAGTCAGATGATTCCGGATTTCTGGATGCCCAACAAGAGCTGGAAGGGCTGCGATGTCAACGACCCCTCTGCCCGCGTTCTCTCCAACTATGGCGCCTCAGGAGAATAATCTTCTGGCTGCCATCGGCCGCGCAACTGTCATCAGTCGCGTTTGAGTACGCGAGGAGAATTTCGCGAAGGCGAATTCTCCGATGCGCGAGCAAAGCACACAGCGTGTGCTTGCTCGTAGTAGGAGAACGCAGCATCGGCCGCGTTTGAGTGCCGAGGAGAAATCCGCGCAGGCGGTTTCTCCGACGGCCGAGCAAGCACAGCGTGCTTGCTCGTAGTAGGAGAACGCGGCATCGGCCGCGTTCGAGTACGGTAGTAAGGCGGTTCTTCCGCGGGACCGCTTCACTATACATATTCTCTATTCTTTTTTCATGGAAAAGCCACGGCCCTTCGGCCGCGGCTTTTTCGTATCTGTTAGTGCTCTGCCAATTCTGCGATCCCTTGTTATCGGAGCTGCCTTCGGAACGCTTCCTCGCTGATCCCGGCACAGGCCGCAGCAGCAGAGACCGTCAGCGTCCCGCTTTTCACAAGATGCAAAAGCGTTTTCAGCGTACCTCTCTTCTCACCTTCCGCAAGGCCCTTTTTCATTCCCTCCGCAAGGCCGGACTCATGGCCTTCCATCCTTCCCTCTTTCAGACCGGCGTCCATGCCGTCCTTCTGTCCATCCTCCCAGGCTTCCTGATACAGGTAGCGTTTTACCCTCTCCTCATCATATTCCGTCAACAGCATTCCGATCACCTCGCTCCGATGGTCTCTCAAATATTCCCGGACAGGCCCTTCTTCCATTCCCTCGATGGCATCGTTGACCGCCCTCACATCTCCCTTAAGCTCTCGGTTCTTCCGGTACTGCTCTACAAGATAGGCATAATCGCGCAGAGATTTGCAGTCCTCCAGAATCCAGGCTCCGCTCTCATAGTTCACATTCAGCACGTGAACCTGCACCTCAATGTCCGATGGTGCTCCTTCCAGGAGATCACTCAGTTTTAGAATACCTTCCTTCTCTTTTCCGCTGATTCCATTATACAGCATCACCAGTCTCGGCGCAGGAAGTTTCAGTTTCCTGGTTCCGTAGAGTCCTGCATCCAGACCGCTCATCTGAAGATATTTCTCATACAGGTGCGCCGCGTACAGGAAAAAGCGTACCGGCATGTTCGGATTGTCTGTGCTCTGCTGTTCATAAAGATTCATACTGCCCAGAAGAAAGAATGAGGCATCATTCTTCTGCCCCGCTGAGGCAAAATCCGCGCAGGCGGTTTTGCCGAATGTGGCAGCCGGTGTGTCAGCACCGATGCTGCTGTTTGAAAGTGACATATCGATGTCACTTTCAAACTTCATTCCCATGTAGATCACGTCCTCCATGGTGTTGATCCGGATCTCCTCCGGATTCTCATAATTCGTATGATTGATGGCATTGTACAGCTCCAGAGTCAGTTCCTTGCGCTCCTTTGAGCCGAAAAGAGCCTTGAACAGACGGTCCTTGCAGAAACGGTTGATGTTCGCCATAGGCACCTCACAAATGGCAGAATGAGTGAATCAGCTGTGGATTGCAGTCGGATTGCTTTGTTGCATCCGTTTCGTTCGATGTGAATCAGATAGAAATTAAAATCATGGCAGGCATGCCTGGTGTGCCGGGCCGTGTCCCTCAGAAGTGAACGCGTGAACGCATCTGTTCGTAGTATAGCAGAGCTTTAAGAAATAGAATATTAGGTGGATTTCATAAAGTTTTCAGATGAAAATTATAGATATATGACAAATCAGCGGAATCGGCCTACGCAAACAGTGTCTGCACCAGGATCATGTACAGAATGGTCCCGGAGGCCATGGAAATCAGCATATTCTTCTTCCAGAGAAACGTTACGGCCACAACGGCAAGCGCAATCATTTCCGGAATGCCGTATGTTCCACCCGCAGAAAAGGAGATATTGCGGAGACAGTATACCACCAAAAGTCCGAATACCGCGGGTGCAAGGTATTTACCGAGGTAGACAACAAACGGCGGTGTCTTCCTGCCTGCCGGAAACAATATATATGGAAGGAACCTGGTCAGCACGGTTGCCAGAACTGCCGCGCCAATGGTAACTGCCTGCTGAAGCTGTGTCATTTCACTCATAGACTCCGATTTCCCTTCTGGTGCAGCTCACCCGCCGCGTCATCCTGCAAATTTTCACAATTCTGTTCTTTCTCTAATGTCGGCTCTTCCTTCTTTTCCAGAAAAGGCCGCAGCGCTGTCAGCGATACAAGGATCACGGCCATCGACGGAAGGATGAAGCCGTCCGCACCGAAAATCACAAGGCACACAAAGGAACCCACAATGCCAATGTACTCGCTAAGATGTCCCCTGCTCCGATCCTTCACCCACTGGTTCATAAAAATGGTCACAAACATCGCGGTCATGACAAAATCCAAGCCCTTGGTATTAAACGTAATTCTCGATCCGAACAGCGCCCCCAGTGCCGCCCCTGCTACCCAGTAGCCCTGATCGAGAAGCGATACCCAGAAATAAAACCAGCCGCGGTCCGTTCCCGCAGGAATCTCCGCAGAATAATTCACAGCGAAGGTCTCGTCACTGGTGGTATAGATCAGATACCATTTCTTCCAGCCGGTTCCCTTGTACCGGTCCAGCATAGAAATCCCGTAAAACAGATGCCTTGCGCCCACCATCAGTGCGGTCATGAAGCAGACCAGCGGCTGAAACGGAGAAAGAAGAATGGAAACCAGAAGAAATTCCATGGAACCGGTATAGACGATGATTGCCGTCAGAACCGGGTAGTAAATGGGGAAACCGCTGGTCACCATCAGAATGCCATATGTCATTCCGAGGAACAGATAACCAGTCATGACCGGAATGGTCAATGGAAAAGCAGTACGAAGAGCGTTTCCGATTTTCTCCCTGTGATTCACGGATTCCTGTGTCAAACCTGCATCTGATTTCATTTCTCTCATCACCAGCCGCCGTATTCCTACTGTTTCAGTATGCTATATGGTATAAGAGTGTAGCATGTTTCTCACGATCCTTCCAGAGAAAATCTACGTAAAAGGCAGTGTGCATCGTTTGCACACTGCCTTTTCTTGTAAATACATAATCACAATGCAATTATTTTCACTTTGCCATTTGCCTTTTAAATTCTTCGTCAGACAATCCGGATCGTTTTACTGCATCCTCCAGGGTCAATACTCCATCTCTGACCAAAGCAACCAATACCCGTGCTGCTCCATCCTTTTCCCCTTTTTGAATGCCCTCTTTTAATCCCTCTTCCTTACCTTCTTTTCGACCTTCTTTCAGCCCATTTTCTCGTCCTTCCTTCAGGCCCTTTTCTCGTCCTTCCTTCAGGCCCTTTTCTCGTCCTTCCTTCAGGCCTTTTTCTCGTCCCTCTTTCAGGCCTTTTTCTCGTCCCTCTTTCAGGCCTTGCTCTCTTCCCTCGCTCAAGCCTTTTTCTCTGGCATCAATTTCGGCCAGCATTTTCATGTATTCAAAATCCATGAAGTTCCTCCTCGTCTCAGCATCCTGTTTGGCTTCCAAGACTTCTTTTTCTACCTCTTTGCAGAATTCATCCGCCGGTTCATCTCCGTTAATAAGACTCAGGAAATTCTTAAGCTCAGGCAGTATATCATTGCTCGTCCCATTCGTATTCAAAAATACCTTGGTTGTCCCGTCCTGCAGCTCAAGATTCCGATCTGCCTGTTCATAATTACGAAAGCGATAAATATGGCGTCCCTGATGAAAAAGATCCTGCGGGCTGATCATTACAACATAAGAATCAGGAAGCTTCGCATAATCTTCTCCCTTGTGCAGCACCTGTTCATCCATGAGACACTGGTAGTACCTGGTACGCTTTGGCTCGTTCTTCCGGCTCGTCAGCTGCATTTCAACATCGAAGACCTTACCATCTATTTCTGAATAAACATCATACCGCACGCTTTTGCTGCCTGCCGGTCCATAAAAAATCATCTGCGGAGAGTGCTTTTCTACTTTGGACAGATGCAGTTCCGGAAAAATGCGCTGCATCAGTTGAAGAAAAATGCTTTCCTTTCGCATGACGCAGGAAAAAATGTAATCATTTTCGATCCCCGCCTCCTCCCAGCGCCGATCTAAAATTCTCTGATCTTCCTCCGATACGGTAATAGTGACTGTCGTATTTCTCATTTTGCCTCCTGCATAAAAGTATGGTGCAGGAGATCCGTAAGCAATACCTGTTGATCGCTCTGGTTCTGTTCCGAAACTCCTGCAGGATGAATAGTGATGATTTGCATAAGTTTCGTTCGATGTGAATCAGATGGGATCGAGACAGGTCCGCTGCTTTTCTGCAGGCGGTGCTCACAGAATAGAACTTAGTTATGCAATTAACCGTAGTATAGCAGAACAGACTGAATATTTAAATATTCTCAGAAATTCTTTCTCCGATTGCATCCGCAGGAAACAACCGATACAATAATGACGCTGCCTCAGAATCTCTGCGGCAGCATCATTATTCGGTATATTTCAAGGTACATGCCTTCCGGCAGGGGGCATCATCCGCCATGAAAAGTTTATTTCAAACGAATTACCCAGGAAAGGAATTTCTATGATCAAAACCTTCGCTATCATCTGCTTCATCGCCATGTACGCCGTCATGGTCATCAAGACCGAATGGCGCACCTGGACGGCCATGGCGGTTGCCGCCTTGTTCATCGTCTTCGGAGTTCTGCCTGCTGGCAGCATTTTCAGCGCCGTTGATTGGAACGTGCTTCTGATGATTTCCGGCACCATGATCCTCGTGGACTACTTCATCGAATCGAAAATGCCGAACCGCATCGCCGACATTCTTCTGGATAAATCCAAAAATGTCATGTGGGTTGCCGTTTTCATGTCACTGTTTTCCGGAGCGGTTTCCGCATTCATTGACAACGTCGCGACCGTCCTTATGATCGCGCCGGTCGGCCTTGCCATTTGCAGGAAGCTAAAGATCAATCCGGTGCCCATGCTCCTTTCCATCGCCGTCTCCTCCAATCTGCAGGGTGCCGCAACGCTGGTCGGTGACACCACTTCCATCATGCTCGGTGCCTACGCAAAGATGGACTTCACGAATTTCTTCTGGATGAACGGGCGGCTCGGCATCTTCTTCGCCGTGGAGCTTGGCGCTCTCGCCACCGTCCCCGTCATCATGTTCCTGTTCCGTCATGACACCCAGCCGGTTCACTGTGACGAAAGGACGACGGTTACGGACTATTTTCCTTCGGTCATGCTCCTTGGCGTAGTGGCTGCCTTGATCCTCGCTTCCTTTATTCCGAACAAGCCAGAGATCACCAACGGCCTGATCTGCTGCATTTTCGCCGTCATCACGGCAGTCCGGCATCTGCTTTGCACCCATCGCGCCGATGGGTTCCAGCATGCCATGGGGCAGTTCGACTACCAGACCGTGCTGATGCTGATCTCCATTTTCATTGTAATCGGAGGACTGGAACAGGTCGGCGTCATCGATGACCTTTCCGGTGTCATTGCTTCGTTTGGCAAGGACAACCTCTTCCTTCTATACACGGTCATCGTCTGGGGATCGGTTCTCATCTCCGCATTTATCGACAACATTCCATATGTTGCCACAATGCTTCCTGTCATCCGTGCGGTTTCCCTTTCGATGGGAATGGATCCCTATCTTCTTTATTTCGGACTTCTTACCGGTGCAACACTCGGCGGCAACCTGACCCCTGTCGGAGCCTCCGCCAACATCGCTGCAACCGGCATTCTGAAAAAAGAAGGATATGAAGTCAGCTTTCAGGATTTCATGCGGATCGGCGTTCCGTTCACACTGACTGCCGTGACCGTTGGCTATCTCTTCCTGTGGCTGGTGTGGAGATAATTTGCATTGCACAGCAGCAGGTTCACAAAATAACCGACTGCCACAAACAAGCCCATCACTGCCAGATAATCCAGCAGGAACCGTGCCAGTGGCTCGGAATAATCAAAGAACACGAAATGGCTTCTCAGCAGCAGGTAAAGCCCCACATCCCGGCGGACGAAGGCCACGGCTCCGTAGACGGCGAAGGAATATCCGGCAATTCTGAGGATCCATGTGCGTATCTGATTGGGCCGCAGGTGCTTCCGCGCCATGGTCAGTAACATATTCCAGTGCATTCCCAAGTGCAGGCTCATCAGCACAAAGCCCCAGAAAGCACAGAGAATATGCAGCTTTCCGGCCAATTCATAACCGCCATGTCTCGGAAGAAACGCAAACACATGGCGGGACAGCACGATGCCGCTGAACATAGAGCCGCTCATGCACAGGAAAATCAGCCCCGCCAACGCCGTCTGCAAAAAGCGCCGTGGCGTATAGTGCCCCTGCGGCACAGCTTGGATCCATCGACGATTCAAAGCATGGTGCACCACGAGCAGGGCGAACATTCCCATGCCGATCCACTCGTGGGCTGCCTCGCCCACAAGGCCGTAAGCCATCAGAAGCAGCATGGACACCGACATGGCCGCATCTACGGCGATTTTTATTTTGAGAATTGGTTTCATGTCCTCATCCTTTGCTGTGGGAGATCACCCAGTTCAGGTTGTCCGGGTCGTCAAAGACCACATTGGCGCCGCCGTGGTAGTTGTAAATGCCCTTTTCGTTGAAGAAGGCGTTGTCGGGCGTTTCGATCCGCAAGACTTTGTCGATGTCGGTATCGCTCCAACCGGCATTTTCATAGGCTTCGTGGAGATTCTCGTAGGCCGAGCGAGCCTTGGCGCTGCCGTAATACTCGTCGCTCTTGGCCATGTAGATATAGACCGCCACGCTGTTCTCCGCAATGGGTGCATAATCGCCGTCCCACTGGGAAGCGCCGTGGAGGTAGGCTGCGTACAGGTCGGGCCGCATGGACACCGCACGAGACATGGTCTCGCCGCCCGCGGAGTATCCAGCAGCGTAGACACGGCTGGTATCCACGGTAAAATTATTGATGAAGTATTCCGTCAGTTCAATGGCCTGCCGGGCGGACTTTTCGCCCCAGTCCGTCAGCTGGGCGGAGACCACGATCATCTCGGTGTCCAACTTTGTCCATGCGGTGAAGCCGCTCCAGTTCAGATTGCTGCCGGAAGAATCTTCCCCAAACCACATCCTATCATAGCCCGGCATGACCACCATTATGGGGAATCTGCGGCTGCCGTCGTAGCTGCCCGGCAAGTAGTAGCTGTAATGGATGTCGCCGTCCGCACCGGAGAAAATTTGCTCTGCAAACAGACCGGTCTGAATCGGCTCTGATGTGACTGCCGATGATGTGCTTTCCGCCGGTTCTTCCGACGGTTCAGCATTTGGTGCATTCGTCATTTCCGTCTGAGTCGGTGCTGCTGTACCGGCTCCGCACCCCGCTAAAGCCAGTATCAGCACAAGCGCCAGGGCAGGCGAAAGAAGTCGCTTCACTTCTGCTCGTCCACCGGCGGAACCATTTCCGCATACTTTTTGAGCATTTCCGGGGTGCTAGTGTAGTAGCGCACATTCTTATTGAGACCGGCAATCTGCGCCATTTCGTCATCCGTCAGGGCGAAGTCAAACAGGTCAAAGTTGGCCTTGATATGCTCCGGATTCTTGGAGCCGGGGATGACGATGTTGCCGCTCTGGATGTGCCAGCGAAGAATGATCTGGGGTGCGGACTTGCCGTACTTCTCTCCCAGCTGAGTAAACAGCGGCTCCTGAAGCAGTGCCTTGTCGCCATGACCCAACGGATACCACGCCTGCGGCACGATGCCGTTCTCCTTCAGGAAGGCTTTCAGCTCCGTCTCCTGATGGTAGGGGTGCAGCTCTGTCTGCAAGACAGCGGGCTTCACTTCGCAGATAGAGAGGATTTCCTCGATCTGCTCCTTGTTGAAGTTGGACAGACCGATGGCACGCACCTTGCCCTCCTTGTATGCCTTTTCCATCTGGCGGTAGCCCGACACATAGTTGCCCGCGGGCTGGTGAATCAACAGCAGGTCGATGTAGGGGGTGTCCAGACGGGCAAGGGTCTTGTCCACTGCGTCCGGCTGCTCATAAAAGCTGGGCCACAGCTTGGTTTCCAGAAAAATTTTCTCCCGCTGCAGGCCGGACTTCTTCATAGCGCGGCCAACGGCCTTTTCATTCACATAGGCGTTGGCGGTGTCGATCAGGCGATAGCCGTTCTGCAAAGCGCTGATGCAGGAGGTCTCCGCCTCATCCGGGGTCAGAAGAAATGTGCCGATACCGGCCATAGGCATTTTTACACCATTATTGAGAGTTGCGTATTCCATAAAAGTTTCCTCCTTAAATTTTTTTGCTTAATTCTTCAGCTTCGTTTTTGTTGGTCGCCATGCCGCCAGAGCGGCGGTGTTGCCATTCTTGTTGGGACTGCCGTTGATAAATAAAATGCTCATAGCCATGCTCCTTTACACATTTTTGCCCATTTCATAAGCTTTCTTCATAGCGGAAGTGTTCTTCACCTTACCCGGCTCATACACGCCGCTACCGATGATAACGCCTTTTCCACCGCACCCTCCACGCAGTCGGCATAGCCTCGGAAACAGGCCAGTGTGGTGTCGGCGGACAAATTGGCCTCGTCTGCCATGGTGACGATATAGTAAAATTCCTTGTTCTTGACTTCCAGCCAGCGCGCCACCGTGCGGTCGATGACCGCTTTGAGCTGGGCATCAATGGAGTAGAAATAGACCGGGCTGGCCAGCACCAGCACATCGGCATCGATCATCTTTTGCAGGACTTCGCCCATGTCATCCTTATGGGCGCACGCACCACCATGATCGCGGCAGTAGTAGCAGGCGGAACATGGGTGAACTTTCTTGCTGGCAACACGGATCTTCTCCACTTCGTTTCCCGCTTCCTGTGCGCCCCGTGCGAATTCGTCACACAGAATGTCCGAGTTGCCGCCCTTGCGGGGGCTGCCGGACAGGATCAAAACTTTTTTGCTCATATAAATACACCCCTTACCGATAAGATTTTTTATAGATACTTACGCAATCTTCGTCAAAGAGAGGACAAGGATCGTTTAAGAAATTGGGGCCCAAGGTATCGCGGGCATTTTGTGCCATCTGGAGGAATTCAGACGACTCGATACCATTCATCTTCGCTGACCGGTTCACACCACTGGCTGCGGCAATTTTCTCCGGGCACCTCTACCGCCAGATGGGAGAACCAGCTATCCGGTGCAGCGCCGTGCCAGTGCTTCACACCGGGCGCAATGTTGACCACATCGCCGGGGCGTAGCTCCTGCGGCTCTTTGCCCCATTCCTGATAGTAGCCCCGGCCTGCCACACAGACAAGAATCTGCCCGCCGCCCTTGTCAGCCTCGTGGATGTGCCAGTTGTTGCGGCAGCCGGGTTCAAAGGTCACATTAAAGATTTTGACCTGCTCCGTGGAAACCGGCGCAAGATAGCTCTGCCCGCTGAAAT
>ERZ808246.2180-NODE-2180-length-12678-cov-3.926959_pt1 | contig 12678 bp, 11 predicted proteins | sample MGYA00521083_ERZ808246 | MGnify/ENA primary metagenome ERZ808246 (study PRJEB31516, sample SAMN03275577) | gut metagenome | biome: mammalia-associated habitat; material: feces | host: Papio cynocephalus | place: Kenya | collected 2012-07-07 ...
GACCTGAATTACAAGATCAATGCGATCGGACCCAGAAACCTTGCGATCGCTGCAACGGAGAATCAGGCAAAGCTCGTTCATATTTCTACGGATTATGTTTTCCCGGGAACCTCTAAGAAGCCGCTGACGGAATTCGATCCGACCGGACCGAAGAGTGTTTATGGCATTACAAAGCTTGCCGGTGAGAATTTTGTGAAGGATTTTGCAAGAAATTATTTCATTATCCGCACCGCATGGCTGTATGGGGAAGGGAAGAATTTCGTCCGCACGATGCTGAATGTTGCCAAAACGCATGATGAGGTTACTGTTGTGGATGATCAGTTTGGTTCTCCCACCAGTACAAAGGAACTGGCGAAGGCTATTGCACATCTTCTTCCCACGGATAATTACGGCCTGTTCCACGGAACGTGTGAGGGCTCTACAAGCTGGGATGAATTTACAAGAGAAATTTACCGTCTCGCCGGAATTAAGACGAAGGTAACGAGTGTAACCACAGAGCAATATCAGGCGGCCAATCCGCAGTCGGCTCCGCGTCCGCATTATTCGATTCTCGACAACTATATGTTCCGTCTGACCACAGACCATGTCTATGCGGACTGGAAGGAAGCACTGGATGTTTACATGACCGAGATGGGGTATAAGGCCTGAATGAACTTTCTGATAAATGTGTTCCATAATCCCTTGTTCGTGGCCGCAGCCTGCAGCTGGCTTGTGGCACAGCTGGCCAAAACGATCATTTATCTCATCATCAATCATAAATTCAATTGGGAGCGAATCATTGGAGCCGGAGGAATGCCGAGCGCACATTCGGCGACCGTATGTGCACTGGCTGTTGCAACAGCGGTTGTTTACGGCCCTTCCGGTTTTGAATTTCCGATGGTGGTTTTCTTCGCATTCATTGTCATGTATGATGCCATGGGCGTGCGCAGAGAAACCGGTGAACAGGCCAAGGTTCTGAATGAAATTGTGAGTCAGTGGTTTGAAATGGGCAACAAACTGCAAACCATGGATCCCATGGAGCAGTTCAAGGAATTTGTCGGTCATACACCGCTTCAGGTTCTGATTGGTGCAATTCTGGGCAGCAGTATTGCGGCTATTGTCTGCAATGCCATGCACCTGATATAAACAGAAAGAGTAAGAGAAGGCCGCAGGAAGCCTGCGGCGGGAAAGGAGATTATGAAAAGATTAACGGCACTTATTCTGGCCGGAATGACCGCTTCCGCGGCACTTCTGTCCGGCTGCGGCAGCTCGGAGACGGAGGATTATTCCATCGCGGAAACCATTCCGCAGAATGATACCGCTTCGACAGAGGCGTCCACACAGACTGAGGAGGAGACAGCTCCGGAAGGAAAGGTACGCAGCCAGCTGACCAATGACTGGATTGATGAGGATCTGTATGATCAGCGTCCGATTGCTGTCATGTACCCCATCAACAAAGAGGCAATGCCGCAGTACGGATATGATAAGATTGACATCTTCTATGAGATCTTGGAAGAGGATGGCATGAGCCGTCAGATGGCGATCATGAAGGACTGGAAGAATCTGGATAAAATCGGAAACATCCGCAGTATCCGTGACTATTTTGTCTATGCTGCTCTGGAATATGATCCGATCATCGTTCATTTCGGCGGTCCTGTGGTTTATGTGAAGGACATTCTCACCCGCGATGATGTGCAGAACATCAATGGTGTCGGTGGTGAGCTCGGTGACAGCTATGATGCGTTTTTCCGTGACAACCCGGACGGACGTGCCTCGGAGCACACGGCGTACACGAGCAGCGATCTTCTTCTGAAGGCCTGCGATACAGCCGGCTTCCAGCTGAACTACCGGGACGATGTTTTCTCGGACTATAAGGATCAGACACATTATCAGTTTACGGATGCCTCTCATAAGAATACGCTGGATCAGTATGGCGATAAGGCTGTGGATGCCAAGTCTCTGGACTTCTCGGATGCCTTCCCGCATGATACACCGACCTTCGAGTACAATGAGGATGATCATCTGTACTACCGCAGCATTTACGGAGAGCCTCAGGTAGACGGCACGACCGGCACGCAGCTTGCCTTTGAGAACGTTCTGGTTCAGTGGGCCTATTATGAAGTTCGTGACGACAACGGCTATCTTGCCTTCCGGATGCATGATAATACGCATGATGGCATGTTCATCACGGAGGGCAGGATGATCCATGTCACCTGGAAGAAGGACAGCGATTACGGTCCGACGAAGTACTACGATGATAACGGTGATGAAATCAAGCTGAACACGGGGAAGACCATGGTTTGTGTTCTGGAGGACGACAAGCCGTTTGAGGTGGATGGAGCAGCCATCAATCCTTCTGCGAATTATTAAGAAGAAATCCTTGAGAAAATAACTTCATAAAGGCCTTTGAAATCCGTGGACAGATCTTAAAGCGGGTATTCGGGAGTGTCAGCGGAATTTGATTTCAAATACAAACAGGTGTGCCGTGCAGTCTCTGGTATGGAGAAGCACAGTACACCCGTTTTTTATAGAAATGAAGTGCAGACTACATTCTGCTGTTCACGTTCAGGAAGGAACGGATCGGCGGAAATGCGTTTTGTTTTATTTGTAATCATGATAGGAATCATCGTTCGGATCGTAGCGGTTGTCGTAATACTGATCGCCTCGGTCGTAGCGGTGATTTTCGTAATAATCGTTTCGCTGTACGTGAGCGCGTCTTGCTCTTCTTCTGCGCTGCCTTGCCCGCTCTCTGGCATCGTGCATCACGGCAGAGAAGTGAATGAAGAGTGACAGGAGAAGCGATACGGCGATGATGGTGAGAAGAACCGAGGACACATTGACGTAAACGGTATTATTTTGACCGAATACAATGTAACGGGACAGAAGCATCCGGAGAGGAGCACGGTCCTTTTCCTGTTTTTCGGACCGCTGAATCATCTCTCCTGCTACGGAATTGTCAGTATGGTCTGACAGACTTGCCGGAACGAGTGTGGTCGTTCCGACAATGGTGCCGCTCTCTTTCCCACCATAGTAATAAGTGATGACATTGCTGCTGCAGTCCGAAGTCAGATCACTGAACGAAGCGGAGGAGGGAAGAATCACATAGCCGCCGTCGGAGACGGAAAGAGCAGGTGTGCTGGAGCCCAGAAGATCCTGGCCTTCTGTCAGAAACGAAATTCCATCGGAGGCAGGGAATTCCTCCTTCTGCTGCGCCTGCTGAAGGGAGAAGTTCTCATAGCCGTAGTCAAAAAGCGTCGCGGTATCTTCAAACTGTGCAGGATCATCCTCACGCATGACGACACAGATCAGTTCCATGTCCCCGTGTTCACATCCGGTCACCAGATTTTCATGGGCCTGGCTGGTGTAGCCGGTTTTTCCACCGATGATTCCGCTGTAGGGAACCTGTCCGTTGATCAGTTCGTGCTTGTTGGTAAGAGTGAAATCATCCGGCTGTGTGTCGGTGGCTTGAAAATGATAGGAAGCGCAGTTTCCGACCTGGCGGCAGATCTTGTTGTCAAAAAAGGCCCTGGCAATCATGGAAAGATCATGCGCACTGGTGTAGTGGTTGTCATCATACAGGCCGTTGGTGTTGACAAAATGGGAATCCGTGCAGCCAAGCTCCGAAGCTTTCTCATTCATCATTGAAACAAATGCGTCAATGGAGCCTGCTGTCTTCTCCGCCAGTGCGTTGGCACATTCATTGGCGGAGCCGACCATCAGGCCGTAGAGAGCCTCTTCTACTGTGATGGTTTCACCGACACTCATTCCAATGTTGGATCCATCTGCCGGAACAGCTGCAATGGCAGATTCTGAAAATGTAATCGTGTCGGAAGGATCAAGATTTTCCGCTGCGATCAGACAGGTCAGCATTTTGGTTGTGCTGGCGGGATACATTTTCTCGTGAATGTTCTTCGAATACAGAATGGCTCCGGTTTTTGCATCCAGAAGAATGGCGCTTTCCGCCGTGATGGTGGGCCCCTGCGGCCATCCGGTGATGTCGTTGGACTGAATGGGTTCAGCCTTCTGTGCAGCAGCCTGTGTGCTGTTGACGACATGACCGTCATCCGTCAGAACATCTCCCGCCGAGCTGTTGACCACAGTATCGGAATAGGCATTGTCGGATACGGATGGAGCAGCATAAGCGGTCCTGACAGAAAGCATACAAAGAACGCCGCTGCAGGCAGCGGCGCACAATAGAGTTTGAAATTCCCTCCGGAGCAAAGAATGCTCCCGGGCAGTGATCTTATTTTGCAAGGGCTTCAATCTTCTCCTGAAGGGTCTCTTTGGGAATCAGGCCGACGCTTGTTCCGACAACTTCACCGTTCTTGAAGAACAGGAGGGTTGGGATGGACATGACGTTGTATTTCTCTGCAATGTCGGTGGCGTCATCCACGTTCAGCTTACCGACCTTGACCTTTCCCTGATACAGGGGTTCCATTGCGGCAACATAAGGTCCCATCATCTTGCAGGGACCGCACCAGTCAGCATAGAAATCGACAACGACCGGAATATCACTTTTCAGAACTTCTGCTTCAAAATTATCTGATGTGAAAATCATCATAAACTCCCTTCTGTCTCACCATGTGCAGCCGCCTGCAATGATCCGTTTCAACTGGTACGAATTACAGGGAAAGCAGCGGGTGACAGACAATTCTTGTGTTTTTACAGATCCTTTATTGAACAGAAAAATTATAACATAGTCATTCCTTTGTCAACAGAAAGGCAGGAGGCAGAAAAAGATCCTTTCCGGAATCTGAGCCTTCAGGATTCCGCTGCTGGAAAATCAGGATTTCGCTTCAGAATATACTTGTTGATTTTATTGCCCTTCGCGGAGAAGCGTTCCTCGTATTCCGTCATGACATTGCCCTCATTCATGACGGGATCCGCGTGGAGATCGTAGGTGATGGCATCGATGACAAAGGGACTGAAGGGAACCTCTTCCACTGCAAAATCGAAGAGCTCACGGTTGTCCGTTTTGAACTCAATGGTTCCGGAATTGCCAAGAATCACGTCGTATCGGCGTAAGAATTCTTTGGAAGGAAGACGCCGTTTGGCATTGCGCTTCTTGGGCCAGGGATCGGAGAAATTCAGGTAAATCCGCGAGACCTCTCCCTCTGCAAAATATTCTGTAATGAGTTCAGCCTCTCCTCGGATGAAGCGAAGATTTGGAAGCTGAAGCTCGTTTTGACGGTCCACGCCGCGCAGAAGCACGCTGGAATATTTCTCAATTCCGATATAATTGATTTCCGGGTGCAGCTGGGCAAGCTCCAAAATGAAACGTCCCTTTCCGGTTCCAATTTCCAGATAAACGGGATGTTCGTTTTCAAATACGGCTTTCCAGTTTCCTTTGTTCTCTTCCGGTTTCTGTACGACAAACGGGCTTGCCTCAATGGTGTCTCTTGCCCGTGGAATATTGCGAAGTCTCAAAGCGTTCTCTCCTGTTCCTTGTTCCTGTTTCGGATTAGCCGCAGCCTGCAGACAGTCTATTGGGCTGCCAGCCAGATATATGATAACAAAAGGTCCGAATTCGAACAAATTTTATTCGATGTTTATTGTGTTTTTATTTCTTTGTGAGAAGATACTGGTATAGCTTTGCCTGCGGAATCCTAAGTCATCCACAGAAAACATCGGGTTGGAAGAAAATATTTTTTATGCAGACAGCAGACAATTATTACAGCAGAAATGGGGATAAAGTTTGAAAGTGACATCGATATGTCACTTTCAAACTGCAGCATCGGTGCTGACGCACCAGCTGCCACATTCGGCAAAACCGCCTTCGCGGATTTTGCCTCAGCGAGGTATAAACATGGATGAAGTAAAAGAACCAAAAAAACCTCTCATGACCTTTTGGATCATTGCGATGGCTCTTCTGTTCCTTCTGAATCTGGTTGCGCTACCAATTGCCAAGTCCTCCCAGATCCAGGAGACGGACTATGGAACCTTTATGAAAATGACAGAAGAAAAGAAAATCGACAAGGTCGAAATCGAGAGCAACAAGATTCTGTTTACCTTAAAGGATGACAGCAATCAGAAGCTTCAGACGGTCTATGAGACCGGTCTGATGGATGATGCCGGACTTGTGGAGAGACTGTACGGCGCAGGAGCTCAGTTCTCAAGCGAGATTATTGAACAGCAGTCTCCTCTTCTGTCCTTCCTGCTCTACTGGATTCTTCCGATTGTCATCTTCACGGTTCTTGGAAACATTATGCGCAAGAAGATGCTCAAGAACATGACCGGTGATGACAGCATGACCTTCGGCGGAGGTTTCGGAGGCCTTGGCATGGGAAAGAGCAACGCCAAGGTTTACGTGAAGTCCTCTGACGGCATCAAGTTCTCTGATGTCGCAGGTGAGGAGGAAGCCAAAGAAAATCTGCAGGAGATTGTCACCTACCTGAAGAATCCGACAAAGTATCAGGAGATCGGTGCGAAGATGCCGAAGGGAGTCCTTCTTGTCGGTCCTCCCGGAACCGGTAAAACCATGCTGGCGAAGGCGGTTGCCGGTGAGGCGGATGTTCCGTTTTTCTCTATGTCCGGGTCGGAATTCGTAGAGATGTTTGTCGGAATGGGCGCCGCCAAGGTACGTGACCTGTTTAAGCAGGCCAAGGAAAAGGCACCCTGCATTGTTTTCATCGATGAGATTGACGCGATCGGCGGGAAGCGTTCCAGCGGTGGAAACTATGGCGGAAATGATGAGCGTGAGCAGACGCTGAACCAGCTCCTGACAGAGATGGATGGCTTTGAGGGCAACAACGGCGTCATTATTCTGGCGGCAACCAATCGTCCGGAATCTCTGGATGCGGCACTCACAAGACCCGGCCGCTTTGATAGGAGAGTACCGGTGGAGCTGCCGGATCTTAAGGGCCGTGAGGATATCCTTAAGGTCCACGCGAAGAAAATCAAAATTGCTGATGACATCGACTTCAACAAGATTGCCCGCATGGCAGCAGGAGCTTCCGGTGCAGAGCTTGCGAATATCGTGAATGAGGCGGCTCTTCGTGCGGTGCGCGATGGCAGGAGCTTTGCCAATGAGAGTGACATGGAGGAATCCATTGAAGTCGTCATTGCAGGCTATCAGAAGAAGAACGCGATTCTCTCTGATAAGGAGAAGCTGGTGGTTTCGTATCACGAGATCGGACATGCACTCGTTGCTGCGATGCAGGACGGTACAGCTCCGGTTCAGAAGATCACCATTATTCCGAGAACCAGCGGAGCGCTCGGTTACACCATGCAGGTGGACAAGGGAAACCATTATCTGGTGAGCAAGGAAGAACTTACCAGCGAAATTGCGACGCTCTGCGGCGGACGCGCAGCGGAAGAGGTGGAATTCAATTCTATTTCCACCGGTGCCTCCAATGATATCGAAAAGGCAACCAAGCTTGCCCGTCAGATGATTACGCAGTATGGTATGAGCAGTGACTTTGGCATGGTTGCGTTGGAAACCGTGAACAACCAGTATCTCGGCGGTGATGCTTCTCTTGCATGCTCACCGGATACGCAGACGAAGATTGACCAGCAGGTAGTTCGTCTTGTGGAGCAGCAGCACCAGAAGGCAGTCAAGATCCTGACGGAGAATAAGCGCAAGATGGACGAACTTGCGCAGTATCTGTATGAGAAGGAAACTATCACCGGCGATGAATTCATGGAAATTCTGAACCGCAAGCCGCAGCTTGAGGACAAGTCCAAGGCAGGAGCGGCAGCAGAGTCGGAATCCGCACCGGAATAAAAGAAAGAGAGAATTTTGCAAATGGAAAATCACAAGGAAATCATTGAATATCGGTACGACACACAGCTTCTTCTGGATGTTTACGGATTGGATGACGACGGCTGCGATGATCTCGTGGATGAAACAAGAGATTACATTATCAGTAATTTCAAAGGCGATTGTCTGATCGTTGCAGGAGATACCGGAGAGGATGAAATTGGAGGAGAAAAGGCAACACTGAAGGTTCATTATCATACGAATGAACCCTGGCTGGTTCTGCAGTATTTCCGAACTCTCGGAGAGATTTACGACATCGTTGTCGAAGATATGCAGCGGCAGACAGACGGGCTGCACGGCTGACGAGAACTGCTTCCTTCCTTTGCAGATGCAGGGGAAGGAAGTTTTTTTATAGACAGGACTTCTGTTGGATAAATTGTGAATTGCGTGGATAAGTCCAAAAGAAGTCACAATTCCCGTGGATAAAATTCATGCACATATACTGAAATCATTGACATTTGATTTTTTTATCTTGCCAGGTAAAAATATCTCTGCTACGATGCATCCATCTTCCGAAAGAACTTTCAGAAATCCTTCGGAAGAGAGCCTATCATTTCCCTGAATCGATGAGCAATATCTGATTTCAGGGAAATCCAATCATCTTCAGACCGGAGTTCTTCCGGTGTGCCGGGGCGGTCATGACCCCGCAGAATACTCCTTTATTTAGATTATTACTGTTACAGTGCATTTTTCGGAAGTTCACTTCGCATGGTTTTGAAATTCTGTTCGAAGCTTCCTTCGAATTTTTCATAAAAAACGGAAACAGAGCTGCCGCTTGAAGACTGCGGCGGAAAGGAAATGATATGGCAAAGCAGAACGAAGCTGGGAAAATTGTCATCTGCGACAGTGAGGCCGGTTATGGAGAACGCCTGATGGAATATATGAAAGACCACCTTCCCTTTCCGTGCGATATGGAACTGTATACCTCCGCAGAGAAATGGAAGGGCTTTCGGAAGAAGTCGTCGGGGAAAACAGCACTCCTGATCGTTGCTGAGAGGGAATATGAGGAGGGCGCCGGTCAGAAGGAAGAAAACAGCGTTCTTGTTCTGAATGAAACCGGACAGTACCTTGGCGAGAATATCCGGAGTGTCAGCAAATATCAGTCCACGGAGGTCATTCTGGAAATCGTGAAGGAGCTTGTAATGGGGCAGGAAGGTGCCGCACCGGGAATGATCCGTCATGGGACCGGCTGCAACATCCTTGGATGCTACACACCGATTTCAAGATGCCTTCAGACCACGTTTTCTCTGGCATTTGGTCAGCTCCTTGCAAGACAGCACAAGGTACTGTATTTGAACTTCGAGAATTACCCGGGGTTGGATCGGATGCTCGGCAGAACCTTTCGCGGAACCGTTGCGGATCTTCTTTACTATAACGAGTGTGCACGTGAGAGACTGACAGCGCAGATGGCCCTTCTTACAGAGAATCTGAACGGATTGGACTACATTCCTCCGATGAAGTCCTTTACAGAGCTGAAAGCCGTCCGGAAGGATCAATGGCTGGAGCTGTTTCACTCACTGGAAGAAATTACGGACTATGAGTATGTGATTCTGGATCTGTCAGAGTCCACGGACGGGCTGTTTTCGATCCTTCGGGAGTGCGAACAGATCTTTACAATTACCAGGGACGATGCGTGGTCAAAAGCCAAGGTGGCTGCCTATGAGCAGCTTCTGCAATCAGATGGCTGCGAGGATATTGCGGCGAGAACCAGAAAATGCCGCTTCCCGATTTTTCGAGAGCTTCCAGCAGTGCTGGACAATCTGACGCATGGGGAGATGGCAGATGCCGTGCGCAAGATCATGGAAGAGGAAGGGTATGGCAGAATGTGAGAATAAAGGAAGAAAATGACAGACCACAGTTTATGGAAAGAAGCAGGAAAATCCGGGAGCATGTTCTGGAGAAAATTGATTTTTCCAGCGAGATCAGCGATGACCGGGTGCTGGAGTTGATTGATGGAGAGATCACCTCATTGGCTTTGGAGGAAGAAATTCTGGTTTCGGAGATGACAAGGCTCCGCCAGGAGGTTTTTCACTCTCTCCGGAAGCTGGATATCCTGCAGGATCTTGTGGATGATCCGTCCATCACGGAGATTATGATCAATGGGGCGGATTCCGTGTTCGTGGAACGGGGAGGCGGACTGGAACAGCTCCCGCTCCGATTCAGCTCCGCAGAACGGCTGCTGGATGTGGTGACGAGGATCGTCTCTTCCTGTAACCGGGTTGTCAGCGAATCCTCTCCGATCGCGGATGCCAGGCTTCCAAATGGGGACCGCGTCAATGTGGTTCTTGCACCAACTGCGCTGAACGGACCGATTTTGACGATCCGGAGGTTTCCGGAACATCCGATTGAGGTAAAGGACCTTCTTGCATTCGGTTCTCTTTCCGAAGACCTTGCAGATTTTCTGAAAGCATTGGTTCGTTCCGGCTACAACATATTTATCAGCGGAGGAACCGGCTCCGGTAAAACAACCTTTCTGAATGCCATGTCTGCCTTTATTCCGGAAGAGGAACGCGTGATTACCATTGAAGACAACGCCGAACTGCAAATTCGGCATATCCCCAATCTGGTGCGGCTGGAAGCACGCAGTGCCAATGTTGAGGGCTGCACTCCGATTAGCATCCGGGATCTGATCCGTACGTCACTTCGAATGAGACCGGACAGAATCATTGTCGGTGAGGTCAGAGGCGGAGAAGCAGTCGATATGATTCAGGCGATGAATACGGGACATGACGGATCCATGTCGACCGGTCATGCCAACAGCGCAATAGATATGATGTCCAGACTTGAGATTATGATTCTGCAGGGAGCAGAGCTTCCGATTGCTGCGATCCGTGCGCAGATTGCCTCGGCACTTGATATCGTGGTGCATCTTGGAAGATTGCGGGACAAGAGCAGGAAGGTACTGGAAGTAGCAGAAATTCTTGGAATCCGGGAAGGAGAAGTCGCTATGCAGACACTCTATCGCTTTGAAGAAAAAGGAGAGCAGGATGGGAAGATCACAGGAGAGTGGATCCGCGAGAATCCGTTGGAGAAGAAGGATAAGCTGGCTCTTGCGGGAATTCGACTTTCGACAGGATAAAAAACGAATTTTGTTTTTGCTGGAAGGTGTCGGCATTTTATTTGTGATTTCGTGGGTGTTCTACTCTTCATTTGCGGCGGTGATTTTTCTGTCTCCTCTGTCGGTGCCGGTTTATCTGCGGCGTAAGGAAAGGCAGGAAGAGAAAAGAAGGCAGGAACTGGTTTCTGAATTCAAGGAATGCATGAACAGTCTCCTGACTGCCTTGAAGGCAGGATATTCCTGTGAAAATGCGTTCCGCGCCGCGCAGGAGGAAATGGAAATTTTCTTTGGAAGCGGCAGTGAAATTGTAAAGGAGCTTGGGAAAATCGTGGGCGGTATGGACAGTAACGTCCCTTTGGAGGAGCTTCTTTGGCGTTTTGCAGAGGGAAGCGGTTCAGATGAAATCCGGGATTTTGCGGAAATCTTTGCAATCGCGCGAAGGAGTGGGGGAAATATGCCGGAAATCCTTCAAAGGACCATTGCACAGATTCAGAATCGTATGGATGTGGAACGTGAAATCGGTGTCCTTGTGAGCAGTAAGAGACTGGAGCAGACCATCATGGATATTGTTCCGTTCGGAATCATTGCCTACATCGGACTGACTTCTAAGGGATTCTTCGATGTCCTGTATCATAACCCGGCTGGAATTCTGGTGATGACAGCCTGTCTTTTTGCCTATCTGTTTGCCTTCGCTTTGTCTGAGAAGATCGTTGCCATAAAGGTCTGATTTTATGATTCAAATCCTGATTTATCTCACTCTTGCAGTTTTTCTTCTGATTCTGGCGGTATTGTCCCGCAATGAAAAGACTCTGTCCGGAAAGCCGTCAGATGGAATCGGCAGGATTTTTCGGAAAATGTCGGTCTACCTGTACCGGAAGAGCCTCCAATGGAAGAAAAAACTGACAGGAAAAACATACTCCAGAAGTCCCAGTGCGGAAAATATTCGGAAGGAACTGACTGTGCTGAAACCGTCTGTACGGATCCGCGCTGAGGAAGCGAGATACCAAGTGGATAAAATCCAGCTTTTCCTCGTTTTTCTTCTTACGGCGGACGCTCTTGCTGCTGTTGTCTGGCTTGCGGGCAGACAGGAGCCCTTGATTTCTCCGGAAGGAGTTGTGAAACGACCGGCGTATGAACAGCCTGCCCGGGAGATTACCGCAGAGGTAAGTACAAAGGACCGTGATGGAAAAAAGGTTTCCATTGGAGAATATGACCTGAAGATTGATGGAAAAGCGTATACGGAGGAAGAGACGAACCGTCTGTCTGATGAGCTTCTGGACCAGCTTCCGGAGCTGATCCGCGGGGAAAACCGGAGTCTGAACTATGTGACGGGAAATCTGAATCTGATTTCCTCGGCGGAGGGATACCCATTCCGGATTTCCTGGGAAAGCAGTGACTATAGTTTTGCAGACACGGACGGGACGGTGCACGCCGAACAGATCCGGTCCGGAGAACATGAGAGAATTCAGCTGACGGCAACGCTTTCTTATGAGGGAAGAAAGAGCGGCAGAAGCTATGATGTTCTGATTTTCCGAAAACCGAAGAGTACGGAAGAAAAATTGGATGAAGAAATTTGGAAGGAATTGGAGGAGGAAGAGAACAGGAGCAGGAGTGAGAGCACGCTGCAGCTTCCCTCTGCTGTAAACGGAGTAGCCCTGCAGTGGGAAGAAAAGAAAGAGGATCAGAGTCTTCTCCTTTTTATACTGCTTGTGGCAGCAGGTGTTCTTGCTTATGTGGGAAAAGATCAGGAGCTGCATAAAAAAGTGCAGGACCGCGACAGGGAACTTGCATTGGACTATCCATTGATTTTAAGCAAGCTGACTCTTTATCTCGGGGCGGGAATGAGTATGAGCAATATTTTCTACCGACTCGGAGAGGATTA
>ERZ808246.2181-NODE-2181-length-12676-cov-3.946201_pt1 | contig 12676 bp, 13 predicted proteins | sample MGYA00521083_ERZ808246 | MGnify/ENA primary metagenome ERZ808246 (study PRJEB31516, sample SAMN03275577) | gut metagenome | biome: mammalia-associated habitat; material: feces | host: Papio cynocephalus | place: Kenya | collected 2012-07-07 ...
GGCGTTCTTTGGGTACTTTCTGCCGCTGCTGGCAGAAAGTACCCCGCCGGAGGCATGAGCGCTTATTAGGAGTGTGGCATAGAGCATTCCGGGTCGCCAATCATTTTTCACTGCGGCATGTGCGTGGAGAAAAACTCCGCTCAGGCTCAAAATTATGCGCACAGCAGGCTGCAAGCTCCATGTTGGAAAAAACCTCCGGATTTTTCGACAGCCGCAAAAAAGGGCGGGGTGCTCCCCGCCCTTTTTCAGTTCAATTCCCGGCCTGTGGTACCTTACCCCATGCCGATGGCCACGATGATGATGCCGAACAGCAGCGCCGCCACGGCGGCAAAGGCAAAAAGCATGATGGAGCCCACCCGGCCGTATTTATTGCTGATGCACCTGCAGCCGCACAGGGCCACGATGGCCAGAACCACCGCACCCAGGCAGCAGCCTGCCGCCAAAAGATACGGCCAGCTGAGCACCAATCCCACGCAGGCGATACCCGCCAGGGCCAAAATGCCGCAGCCCAGCAGCATCAGCCGCTTCAGACTCTTGTCCTTCACCAGCAGCGCCGCCGAGGCGCCGCCCATCAGCGCTGCCAGCAGCATACCCAAGCCCGTAAGGAGCACCGCCGCAATGGCGATCCCCAGTCCCAGCAGCAGCACCGGCAGAAACGCCACAGTCAAGTGAAACATAGCTTATTCCACCGTCACGCTCTTGGCCAGGTTCCGGGGCTTGTCGATGTCGCAGCCACGCTCCAGCGCCATGTAGTATGCCAGCAGCTGCAGGGGCACCACGCCCAGCTGGGGCAGCAGCATGTCATGGATATCCGGAATGGTCAGGACCATGGGCACATGGCGGCCCATCTCCTCGGCGTGGCTCTCGGTGGTCAGGGCCAGGACGTTGGCGCCCCGGGCCTGCACCTCCACCACGTTGCTCATGGCCTTGTCAAACAGCGGGCCGTAGGTGCCCAGGGCGATGACCAGCGTGCCGTCCACAATGAGGGAGATGGTACCGTGCTTCAGCTCGCCGGAGGCATAGGCCTCGGAATGGATGTAAGAGATCTCCTTCAGCTTTAGGCTGCCCTCCAGAGACAGGGCATAGTCCAGATTCCGGCCGATGAAGAACACATCCTCGCTCCTGCAGATCTGCTTTGCGATGTCGTGGATGCTCTCGGCGTTTTCCAGAATCTTTTCGATATACTCGGGGATACGCTGCATATCCCGGACCATCTCGCTGTAGGTCTCCCGGTCGATGGTGCCGAGGATGTCGCCGAAATACAGGCCCAGCATGTTCAGCACGGCCATCTGGGTGCTGTAGGCCTTGGTGGTAGCCACGGCGATCTCGGGGCCGGCCCAGGTGTAGAGCACGTCGTCAGACTCCCGGGCGATGGACGAGCCCACCACGTTCACGATGGACAATATCCGCGCGCCCCGCTTCTTGGCCTCCCGCAGGGCGGCCATGGTGTCCAGGGTCTCGCCGGACTGGCTGATGGCAATGACCAGATCGCCCCGTTGCACGATGGGGTCGCTGTAGCGGAACTCGGAGGCCAGCACCACCTCCACGCTGCGCCGGAGCATCCGCTCCAGGTTGTACTTGCCCACCATGCCCACATGGTAGGACGAGCCGCAGGCGATGATGATGATGCGGCCGATGCTGCGGATCTCCTCCGGTGTCATGGTCAGATCCTGCAGGATCACACGCCCGCCCTGGATCCGGGCGGCAGTGGCCTCCCGGATGGCCCGGGGCTGCTCAAAGATCTCCTTGAGCATGAAGTGGGCGTAGCCACCCTTTTCGGCCGCGTCAATGTCCCAGTCCACATGGTGGTGCTTCTTTTCCACCTCATGGCCCTGTCTGTCATACACGGTGATGCCCTCCCGGGTCAGCACGGCCATCTCCCCGTCCTCCATGTAGGAGATGTCCCGGGTGTGACGGATGATGGCGGTGACGTCGGAGGCGATGAAATTCTCTCCTTCGCCGTAGCCAAGCAGCAGAGGAGCGTCCTTCCGGGCGGCGATGAGCATATCCGGCGCGTCGGCGGACACGATGCCCAAGGCATAGGCGCCCTCCACGGCGCTGAGCATCCGCCGGACGGACTCGATCATGTCCCCGCACTGCTCATAGTAGTAGTCCAGCAGCTGCACCACCACCTCGCTGTCGGTCTCGGATGTAAAGTGATAGCCCTTGTGCAGCAGCTGGCCCTTCAGCTCCGCGAAATTCTCGATGATGCCATTGTGGACTAGGGCGATGCGTCCGCTCTGGCTCACATGGGGGTGGGCGTTGATGTCGTTGGGCTCGCCATGGGTGGCCCAGCGGGTGTGGCCGATGCCCAGGGTGCCGGGCAGGTCCGCGCCGTCATGGGTCAGGTCCTTCAGCACCTGCAGGCGGCCCTTGGCCTTCTTCACCCGCATCCCCTCCGGGCCGCTCACGGCGATGCCCGCAGAGTCATAGCCCCGGTATTCCAGCCGCTGCAGTCCGTCCAGCAGAATGGGCGCGGCCTGCTGCTTACCTACATATCCTACGATTCCACACATATAATTTTTCCTCCTGATCGTTACGCTGTTGTTTTATCACAATCGGAAGGACAAACGCACAGATATTTGCCATTCCTGTCCGGCCGCAGCTTCTCTGTTTTGCGGTCGCCCGCATATTTGCCCGCTGCGTGCGCACCCGAACGGTGCGGGAGAGCTTCCGCCGAAAGCTTCGATACTCTCTCCTCCTCGTCGTCCCGCCATAGGCGGGCGCTGGCGCTTATGATGGGTCCTGCCCCATAGTCTCCTTTCTTCTCTGTGACTTTTTGTATATTTCTACCTCTAACGGCAGATACTGCCGCAAAGGAGGTATCCCCTATGATCACCGCTTTTTTCCGAACCGCCATACTCTATCTGCTGCTCATCGTGGGGCTCCGGCTCACCGGCAAGCGGCAGATCGGTGAATTGGAGCCTATCGAGCTGGTGCTGACCATGCTGCTGTCGGACCTGGCGTCCGTTCCCATGCAGGATTTCGGGATCCCCCTGGTAAACGGGGTCATCCCCATTATCACGCTGCTGGCCATGAGCATGCTTCTCAGCTGTCTCAGCCTGCGCAGCGTGCGCTTTCGCACGCTGATCTGCGGCAAGCCCGCCCTCATCATCCGGGACGGTCAGCTCCAGCAGGCCGCTATGCGGCACAACCGCCTGACCCTGGACGAGCTGTTTGAGGAGCTGCGTACCCAGGGCGTCACGGACATCCGGGACGTGAAATATGCCGTCCTGGAGACCGGCGGGCAGCTGTCGGTGCTGCTGCGCACGGCGGCGCAGCCGGCCACTCCCCGGCAGATGGACCTAAGCTGTGAAGACGATGTATTCCTCCCCACGGTCATCATCAACGACGGCCGCCTACTGCGGGATAACCTGCGCCGGGCCGGCCGGGACGAAGCGTGGCTGCACAGGCAGCTGCGTGAGAAAGGCGTGCACACCCCCACCCAGGTCTTTCTTCTCAGCGTGGATGAGCAGGGGGAGACGATATGTATTGTAAAGGATGCTGCCAAATGAGATCTTTCCGGATTCCCATTTTTATTTTGCTGCTGACACTGCTGCTGTGTCTGTTCGCCGGCAGCAGCGTGGCCCGGTATACGGACGCGTGGACCCGGCAGCTTCAGTCCGCCGACGACCTGGTCTGCCGGGAGCAGTGGCCCGACGCCCAGGCAGCCCTCTCGGACCTCTACGGCCGCTGGACGGATCAGCAGGAATGGCTGCATATGATCATCGTTCACCAGGAGCTGGACGAAACGGAGGCGCTGCTCCAGCGGTGCATCGCCCTGGCCCAGCAACAGGACAACGCCGGGCTGCGCCCGGACATAGCGGAGCTGCGCACGCAGTTCACCCTCCTGGCCGAGATGCAGCGGCTGACCCTGCGGAATATCCTGTAGTCACTTCTCGCTGAGGAGCTTGCTCAGCTCACTCATAAAGGTGTTGATATCCTTGAACTGCCGGTAAACGGAGGCAAAGCGCACATAGGCCACCTCGTCGGCCTTTTTCAGCTTATCCATGACCATCTCGCCCACCAGCTCCGTGCTGATCTCCCGCTCCAGCTTGTTCTGCAGCTCCTGCTCGATCTCCAGCGCCATGCGCTCCATGTCCGCCACGGGCACCGGCCGCTTTTCGCAGCTGCGCTGGATGCCCCGCAGCACCTTGCTGCGGTCAAAAGACTGGCGGCTGCCGTCCTTTTTGATGACCACCATGGGCAGGCTCTCCACCGTTTCATAGGTGGTGAAGCGGCGCTCGCACTGCAGGCACTCCCGGCGGCGGCGGATGCTGCCCTCGTCGGCCGGGCGGGAATCCACCACCTTGCTCTCGGAAAATCCGCAATAGGGACACTTCATGGCCATCCTCCTTTTTGCGCCGAACCCACCGGGCCGGGCGGAACAGATTATTGTTTGGAAATCTATTGTACCACACTCCGTCAAGATGTGGTAGTGTCTTTCGGTCCCGGCGCAGCATTTTCCCCGCGACGGTCCGCTCCATTTTATATAGTATGCTGTCCGGCAGCTGCCATGCAATCAAACTTCTTATGTATATTTAACGAAATCTACGCCGAAAAAACAGCAAAGTGCCGGGCAGAAATTCTCCTGTACTCCATTGACAATTTTTCCCTTTTCCGATACTATATTTATATAAAAATGGAAAGACGGGGAAAACTGTATGAAAAAACGAATTCTCAGCCTGATCTTAGCGGCGGTCATGGCATTGTGCCTGCTGCCCGCCACCGCTTACGCCGCAACCACCGCCTCCGGCGCCTGCGGGAAAAATCTCAACTGGTCCCTCAGCAGCACCGGCACCCTGACCATCAGCGGCAAGGGCGCTATGGCAAAATACGATAACGGCAATATGCCCTGGGCCGCCTACAAAAATCAGATCAAATCCGTTGTCCTAACAAAGGGCATAACCTCCATTGCCTACCTTTCCTTCAGTGGGTACACCAAGCTCACCAGCGTTCAGATCCCGGACAGCGTGACGGACATCGGCGCCTCCGCCTTCGACAACTGCACCGCCCTGTCCGACATGACCCTCCCCAAGAATCTGAAAACCCTGGGCTGGTTGGCTTTTACCGGCTGCAGCAGTCTCAAGTCCCTGACTATGCCGGCCAGCTTGACCGAGAGCGGCGGCTCCGCCTTTTCCAAATGCACCGGCCTAAAAGAGGTATATTTTGAAAAAGGCTCCAAGGTCGTGGAATTTGAGCAGTTCCGAGGCTGCACCAGCCTGGAAAAGGTAGTCCTTCCCGCGGGTCTGGAGCGCATCGGCATTGACGCTTTCACCGGCTGCGCCAGTCTCAAGTCCCTCAGCATCCCCGCCAGCGTGGCAGAAATAGGGCAGTATCCCGCCCGCGCCTGCACCAGCCTGCAGGAGATCACAGTGGCCTCCGGAAACAGGTATTACACCTCCTGGAACGGGGCCCTGTATACCAAGGATATGAAAAAGCTGATCCAGTATCCCGGCGGCAGGACCGGCGGCGTAGTCATCCCCCAGGGGGTAGAGACACTGAACCTGGATTCCATAAGCTGCCCCGGCATGACCTCCATCCTGCTCCCGGCCAGTCTGAAGCTCATCGCATCCGCCGCGTTTTATGGCTGTGATAATCTGACGGACGTGTATTACGCAGGCACGGAAGCGCAGTGGGCCCTCGTGGATAAAAAGGAAAGTATGAACGAGGCCCTCAGCCAGGCCAAAATGCACTACAATTATAAGAACGCCCTGCCTCCTGTCGCTGCCAAGGCGGAGTACTGGGCATCCACCGGCAAGCCCTACCTCAAGTGGGCCGCCGTAGACGGGGCCAACCGCTACTATGTGTACCGCAGCACCAGCAAAAACGGCACCTATTCCTTCCTGAGCTCCACCGCAAACCTAAATTACACAGACAGCACGGCTGACGCCGGGACGGCCTATTATTATAAGGTCAAAGCCGGGATCGTCAACGGCGCCAAGAGCGATTCCAGCGCCGCCGTGGCAGTCACCTGCCGCTGTGCAAGGCCAGTGGTAAAGCCCAGCTATATGGGCGCCAGCGGCAAGCCCTATATCTATTGGAGCGCCGTGGACGGAGCTAACCGGTATTATGTGTACCGCAGCACCAGTAAAAATGGCACCTATTCCTTCCTGGGCTCTACCGCAAAACTGAATTATACGGACAGCAAGGCTGTAGCCGGGACGACCTACTACTATAAGGTCAAGGCGGGAATCGTTAACAGTGTGAAAAGCGATTCCAGCGCCGCCGTGGCAGTCACCTGCCGCTGCGCAAAGCCCGTGGTGAAGATCACCCTCACGCAAAAGGGCGACCCCAAGCTGACCTGGAGCGCCGTGACCGGTGCCAGTCAGTATGAGGTGTATCGGGCCACATCCAAGAACGGCACCTATACGAAAATGTTCACCACCAGCAACCTAAGCTACACCAATACCTCTGCCAAGGCCGGTACCACCTATTACTATAAGGTGAAGGCCATCAGCAAAGTACGGAGCACGGCCAACTCCGCCTTCAGCACCGTTGTGAGCATCAAGGCCAAGTAAATTTTATAGAAAAAGCATTGCCGCAGCCAGTCCGCCGACCGGCTGCGGCAATACTATATCTCCCGTTATCGCCGCACCCTCTTGAAAAAGAGAAAATACACCAGCACTCCGTCGATGAGCAGATCGTCCAGGCGCAGCCCCTCAAACAGCACCAAAGTCGACACCACGGATGCCCCCAGGATCCCCACCCGCAAAAGTCCGGGGATCGTCCCCTTTTCCTTGCTGAGCCACGCCAGATACGCCATTCCCGGAGACAAAAGCGCAAATACCGTCCATCCGACGATATAGCTCTCTCCGTACACCCCATGAGTGATGACGGCCACGGCATAGTAGGCCGCCAGCATCCCCAGGCAGAAGGGCAGGATATTGGCCATGGCCCGCTTGGGGGTCGGGCTGTATATGGCGATGAGCGTCCCCAGGAGGATCCAAACGGACATCCGGGAAAAGATCTCCCCCAGGGTGACCGTATAAATGTCCAGCAGCCGGACGGCCGCGCCCAGGACCAGGCCGCACAGGAGCATGACGGCCGGATGCAGCAGCTTTCTGATCGTACCCACCTCGTTTTCCTTCCATTGGATACTCTTCATTTTACCTACCGATAGGTAGGTTGTCAACCCATTGGTTTTTGCCCAAAAAAACGGAGAGGAACGTTCCTCTCCGTTTTTCATGGTCTGTCCCCGCCCGGTATGTAGCTGCTCCTCATACCAGGCGCTCATGAGGCAGTCCGAAGGACACCGCGATAGCCGCGTCTACCTGCTGCATGATGTTGTCCTCCACCCGTCCCATTTTCTCCCGCAGGCGTTTTTTGTCCAGTGTGCGGATCTGCTCCAGCAGGATAATGGAGTCCCGGGGCAGGCCGCTGCTTTGGCCGGGCAGCTCAATATGCGTGGGCAGCTTGGCCTTGCCGGTGCGGGAGGTAATGGCCGCCGCGATGACGGTGGGACTGTGGCGGTTACCGGTGTCGTTCTGCACGATCAACACCGGCCGCACGCCGCCCTGCTCGCTGCCCACCACCGGGCTGAGGTCGGCATAATAGATTTCGCCCCGTCTGACAGTTGATTCCACAAGGTTCACACTCCGCCGGAAAAAAGTACCCATGTATCTGGGTCACTTTCATTGTCCCACGCAGCCGCGAAAAATATACGCCCCACGGAAAAAACCGTGCCGTGTCCGTCCCATACCAGTCTATGCCCGCCGGCAGGCAGCGGTGCCTTTAAAAGCGCAGCAGCAGCTCCCGCTCCGTCTCTTTTCCGTTTTCAATGTACACCCGGGGCACCCGCTTGCTCACGGCGCAGGTCAGCTCGTAGGGGATGGTCCCCGCCAGCTCCGCCAGCTTCTCCACGGGGTTATGGGGCCCGAAGATCTCCACCTCGTCCCCCACGTTCACCTGGGGCAGATCCGTTAGGTCGATCATGCACATATCCATACAGATGCGCCCCCGCTGGGGTGCGGGGCCATAGGCGGTCATAAGGCTGCACCGGTTCGACAGGCACCGGAAAAAGCCGTCGGCATAGCCGTAGGGCACCACGCCCATGCGGGTGGTGCGTTCCGTTTTGAAAATGCGTCCGTAGCTGACAGTGGTGCCCGGTTCGTAAACTTTGATCGTGCTGACGCTGGTCATCAGCCGCATCACCGGGTGCAGGCCCAGCTTCTGCGCCCCGTCGCCATAGCCGTACAGCAGCAGGCCCGGGCGCACCATGTCAAGCCCCATCTCCGGCCAGTAGGCCACGGCGCCGGTGTTGGCGCAGTGGCGCAGGGCGAATTTCCGTCCCAGCTTCTCCTCCACCTTTTCGATGACGGATGTGAACAGGGCAAACTGCTGCTTTGTGTAGGCCCTGCTCTCTTCATTCTCCGGCTCATCGGACACGGCAAAATGGGTGAAAATGCCCTCCACCTCCAGGCCCGGCAGACAGCAGGCCTCGCAGATGCCCTCCACACCGCTCTCAAAGTGGTCGCCGCTGACCAGGTAGCCCAGGCGGGACATGCCGGTATCTACCTTGATGTGGATCTTCAGCGTTCCGCCACAGCGCTGGGCCTCCTGGCTGTATTCCAGGGCCTTGGCCTTGCAGGTGACGGCCTGGGTGATGTGGTTTTGGATCAGGTTTTCCACCTGCTCCTTAGGGGTGTGGCCCAGGATCAGAATGGGCATGGTAATGCCGCCCCGCCGCAGCTCTATGGCCTCGTCTATGCTGCTCACGGCCAGATAATCCGCGCCGCTCTCCTGCAGCACCCGGGACACCTGGATGGCGCCGTGGCCATAGGCATCCGCCTTCACCACGCCCAAGAACTTCACCCCCGGGCCGATGTACCGGCGCAGCTTCTCGTAGTTTTCCTTTAGGGCGTCCAGGTCAATAACCGCCCAGGTCCTCTTCAGTGTAGATTCCATAGTATCCGCCTCTCTTTTTTATTTGTTTCATTGGTTAAAAATCCGCCGACTGCCGCTGCCAGCGGCAGCTTCCGTTAGCTTTTGAATAAACTTCAGTTCTCCTCCGCCTCCGTCTGGCAGGTAAACTGCGAAAACGTCACGGTCAGCAGCACCTTTCCGTCCCGGCTCAGCTCGGAAGCATAGGGCGCAAAGGTCTCCGGCTCCACCCACAGGGTACAGGTGAATTTTCCCGCGTCCCTGCCGGATGCCTCGGTGGTCAGGAATATGTACTCCCGGCCGTCGATGCGGTCGCTTCCCTCCCGAGTCACGAACCCCTCCCCCGCCGCGTACAGCAGCATGGGCAGGCAGTTGGCCGCCGACAGACCTCCGCCGTCACCGGCCGGCCATACGCTGCCGTCATACAGCAATTGCATATCCTCCGGCGACACCGTGGCGCTGAGTCCCCGCAGGAGCTCCGGCTCCACGATGGTGGTGGTCGCCCCCTTCCCCCGGTCATAGGCCGACGTAACGGAAAACGTCCGGTCGTCCGATGACAGATGCACCACCACCTGTGCCTCCATCTGCGCCGTTTGGATGCTTTTGTAGTAGGCCTGCACCGCCTCCCGCCTGGATGACGCACAGCCTGTCAGCAGCAGGCACAGAGGAAGAATCAGCAGCAAGTATTTTTTCACGGTTTCGCCCTCCCAACACTGAATTGAAAGGCTCTCCGTATCCCAAAATATTGTCATTGCGTAGCCAGTGCGCACACTGGCTGTGGCAATCCGTTCTCCCTGGGCCTTCGCACAGGGATATTACGGACCCCCAGGGTCTCTTCGCTCCCCGGTCATGACATTCTTTATATTAATTTATAGATTTTTCAGCGCATATGGGATCTGCTCCAGCAGGTCCGTGGGGGTCATGCCCCGCTCTCCCTTGTCGGCTGCAGCCAGATCCCCTGCCCGGCCGTGGAGCCACACCGCCGCGCAGCAGGCTTCAAAGGTCCCGCAGCCCTGGCCCAGCAGGGACAGCAGCATCCCCGCCAGCACATCGCCGCTGCCGCCCTTGGCCATGCCGCAGTTGCCGGTGGTGTTCACGGCCATCCTTCCATCCGGAGCCGCTATCAAGGTGCGGTGCCCCTTTAAAATCAAGTATACGCCGTATTTCCGAGAAAATGCCGCCGCAGCCCGCTCCCGCCCCGGGGACAGGTCGCCGCCCAGCCGGAAAAACTCCCCCTCGTGGGGCGTGAGCACCGTCACCGCCGGCCGCTTTTGCAGCAGCTCCGGGCGACCGTCCAGCGCATTGAGCCCGTCGGCATCCAGCACCAGGGGCTTTTCAATATTCAACAGGTTCCGCACCAGTTCATCCGTCTGCCAGTCCCGGCCCAGGCCGCAGCCCAGCAGCATCGCATCGCACCCCGCCGCCCGGCGGCGGATGGGCTCCTCCGCCAGGAGGGAGAGCTTACCGTCCGCGGTCTCCGGCAGAGGAAAGGGCATGGCCTCGTCGCTTTTCACCGCCGCCACCGGCCACACACTCCGGGGCACCCCCAGAAACACCAGGCCCGCCCCGGTACGCACCGCCGAACGGCTTGCAAAGATAGGCGCACCGGTATAGCCCACGCTGCCGCAGACGCACAGGACCTTGCCAAAATCGCCCTTGTGCCCTTCCGGGTCCCGTTGGGGCAGGCGCCCGCGCACAAACGCCGCCGTTATGGTCTCCACGGTCTGCACCTCCCCTTCATACTATAAGCTCTTCCACATAAAGACAGCTTATTCCCCAAATATATTATAGTATTATAGCACGTTTCTCCCTATCCGGCGAGATTTTTTACCCCACCGCCAAATTTTTTCGCAGAAAAATGAGGCCCCGTCACAGGTGCAGTACCCGACGAGTATCACCCTGTGTTTTGTCATGGCTTAACGTCTTTTTGCAGGACATAATCTGCCAAATCCGAATTCTTCGCCAGCGGTTCCTTCTCTGCATCCAGCAGGACGGGCATAGTCCCTATGCTGCTGCTATCGGAAACCGCGAACACACCCAAAACCATGTTCCCCTCGATGGAGCTGATGTAGGTGGTCATGTCGTGCCGGAAGGCGTACCACTTGGCCTCCTCCGGCAGTCCGATCCCGCAGTAGATCATCACGGCCTCCCGGTCGGGGCTTCCAAAGAGCCAATCGTTCATCTCCCCCGCCACGAGCCCATCGCTGCCTCCGCTGCAGCCACCCGCCCGCCAGCGGTCCGTGAAAACGCCGTCTCTTTCATATACGCACATATACCAGTTCCCGCCCTCGTCCGTAAGCAGTGCGGCCATGTAGCCTCCCCGCCGCTGGGTCATCTCCAGGTGCAGGCCCTCCGTCTTCAGGTAGCTCTCCGCCCCCTTCGTCAGGCCCGCCGCATCGCCCTGCCGGGCCGTGCCGACCCAGTGTTTGGCAAAAAAGCCCACCGCCAGCACGACCAATATCGCCGCCGCCAGGAGAATACCCGCCAGCAGCACCCGCCGGTTCCACTTTCTTTTCATCGCCTTTAGGGCCGTTGCGTCCCCCTCCGGCGTTTCCCGGGGGAATCCGTCCGGCGCCTTCAGCTTCTCCAGCTCCTCTCGGCACGCCTCACAGCCCTGCAGATGCTCCTCCACAAAGACCACGCTGTCCTCGTTGAGCATTCCGTCCAGATATAGGGGCAGCATATCCCGAATGACGCGGCACATATGGTTCATATTTTCTCCTCCCATCTTTTACGGATCATGTTTCTCGCCCGGTGATAGGTGACGCAGGCCCAGTTTTCCGACTTGCCGAAGACCTGCCCGATCTGCTTATAGCTCAGCTCCGCATACACCCGCCACAGGAAAACCTCCTTATACGGGTCCGGCACATCGTGCAGGACCTTTTGCAGCTCCATAGCCTCGTCCCGGCGGCCCAGCTGCTCCTCCAGGGATTCCCCGGGCGCAGAAAGGGACTCCCAGTCCTCCACGCGCTCCACCCGGTGCTCCTTTTTCAGGTGCGAATAGTAGCAGTTCTTCGCGATCTGGCACAGCCATACCCGAATGTCGCAGTCCCCGCGAAACCCGTCAATAGAGCGCAGCGCCTTGCAAAAGGTCTCGCTGGTAATGTCCTCCGCCAAATGCACATCTCCCGAAAGCCGCCGGATGTACAGAAACACCTGGTCAAAGTATTCCTGGTATATCCGCTCAAATTCCGTCATCCTACCACCTCCTTTCACCTATAAGACTTTGGAAAAAGAAAAATCTTACAAAATTTTTTAATGTTTGCTCTTATATCCCATTATACTGAAATGCAGTTATTCTGCAAGCGCCCCCATTTCCGCCTATACCACCCGTCCGCCGCAAACCAAAGACGCCCGAGAGGTATGATCGTAATGTGCCATAATCGATTCGCTACCAATTTTTCCATCGGCTGTCCCGAAGAAAAAACGGAGCCATTTCGGCTCCGTTTTACGCTACCGCATTTTGCAGCTAAAACAAAAATCCCCGAAATCTCACGATTTCGAGGATTTTTGGCACGCCGTGAGGGATTCGAACCCCCGATAAAATGGCCTAAATCCATTGAAATACTTAGGTTTTTATTTTTTTGTGGGTAATTTCATGGGTAATTTTGAAAATTTGATGGGGATTGTGCTTACCGGATATACCCCTCAAATCCAGCGTTCTTCAGTCGCTGGAGCATCTTCTCGGCGTTGGCGCGGCTGGCGAATGCACCCACCTGGACGCGATAGAGCTTGTCGGCTGCGGGCTTGGGCTGCTCCGGGGCCTTGAAGGTCACGCCGAAGTAGTCGCAGA
>ERZ808246.2182-NODE-2182-length-12669-cov-2.746393_pt1 | contig 12669 bp, 10 predicted proteins | sample MGYA00521083_ERZ808246 | MGnify/ENA primary metagenome ERZ808246 (study PRJEB31516, sample SAMN03275577) | gut metagenome | biome: mammalia-associated habitat; material: feces | host: Papio cynocephalus | place: Kenya | collected 2012-07-07 ...
TGCTTCTTGGCATAAGGAAATACAAGCCTCGTATTGTTCTTCTTTCACCAAAAATCGACTGCGCAACGAATACCAACGTTCTTTTTCGGATGCGGTCTGCACGGTCCGGCCGCTGCGTCTGTGTATGCCTTCTTCTGCCGAAAGAAGGTCTGGATCGAGTTTTTCCAAATACCGGCTAATCTCTGCTGCCGTGTGTCCCGGCCTGCCCCGCAGACTATCGACCACTTTCCACACCGTCAGCGTATACGGGGAATACGGTTCCTGCCGGCTGTACTGCAAAACAGCGTCAACTGCCCGGCGGAACCGGCGCGGGTCATCCCGTTTTTCATCATATTTTTGGATATACAGATAATACAAACACCAGCAGTAGCTGTGATACAGCCTCGTAAACTGCGGAAAGGCAATCATACCCAAACGGGCAATTTCATGGCCTTTGGCATAGTGTTTCGTTTTTTGCAGCGCATAGGCATAGTAATAATAATCCCAGCACGTCCAAGAAGCATTGGGACGGCCCTTTTGATACATAGCCAGTACAGCTTGATATTGTTTTTGCCGGCATAATTCTTTCGCGCGGAATGAGTCCATTGCCCTGCCCTCCTTTCTGCATACGGTTTTATTCTTGGCAAAATAATTTTATAGCGGACGCATGTTATATTATTGCCGATTTGCATAAATACTGGGTTTACCGTTTACATCGGCGCATTTAGTATGGCATCCTTCGGTACTGCACACCCAGAAAGGGCCATACGGGCCGCTGCGCTTTTGAAAATACCCTTTCTTGCACCGCGGGCAAGCATACGTCGTATCTAGCTGTTTGGGCGGCAGTCTTTTTTCTCCTTCGATAGGCTCCGTATGGCGGCACGAAGGGAAATTACTGCACCCATAAAAATCGCCGTACTTGCCATGACGCTTCATCATGACACTGCCGCAAACAGGACAAATTTTACCGCCTGCCAGCTTGATGACTGCCGTCTTAGCTGCCGTAAGAAGTTTATCCAAAAAAGAAAACTGATCGTGCAGAAAAGACGTAATATTGTCCTGTCCCATGCTCATCTGATACAGCCGTTCTTCCCATATGGCTGTTTCGTCCGGATAGAGCATCGATTCCGGCAGGGAATCCACTAGCAGATACGCATTGTCCGTTGGCCGCAAATACTTCTTTTTGCCTTCCGTTGTCAAGAATTTTCTAGTAATCAGCTCGTTAATAATTGTCGCCCGCGTAGCTTCCGTACCAATCCCTTGTACTTCTTTTAATTTCTTTTTCAGGGTTTCATCTTTGACATATTTATAAATTTCCTTCATCGCTGCCAAAAGCGTAGACGGTGTAAACCGCGGCGGCGGTTTCGTCGCTTTTTTATCTACCTGCCCATTTTGATAGTGTACCTGGCTGCCTTTGCGTACAGCAGGGAGTTCATGCGCCTCATCCTCTTCTGTTTTCTTTTTATCGCTCTGATACAGCTCTTTCCACCCCATGACGAGGATTGTTTTACCATGTGCTATGAAGGTTTCATCGGCAGCCTCAATCAGAATACGCGTCTGGTCATATTCATGAACAGGATAAAACTGTGCCAGATATGCCTGGGCAACCAATCCATATATGTGCTGCTGCATCGTCGAAAGCTTGGCAAAAGGACAGGAAACCGTAGTAGGAATAATCGCATGATGTGCCGTGATTTTGCTGTCATTCCACGCTCGGCTTTTTATTTTGGTATCTGCACGATCTGCCCATTCTGCCAGTTTTCCCGGTATGTGTTGGATATTGGCAATAATCTGCTGACTGTCTTTTCGCTGATTCAGCGGCAAATATTCACAGTCTGAACGGGGATATGTCGTCAGCTTCCGTTCATACAGCTCTTGGGCCGTATCCAATACTTGCTGCGGCGTATAACCGTACCGTTTCCCGGCCAGCACCTGCAGCGCCGACAGAGACAAGGGCAGACGCTGCGCTTCTTTTTTTCGGCTTTTTTTGCTTTCTGTGATTTGCCCCTGCGGCTGTGCCTGCAGCCGGATTAAAATTTCTTGGGCTGCTTTTTCATCCAAGCAACGTCCCTCCGAATCCAGCCCCTGCTGTGTGTCTTTGGGCTGCCACTGTGCCAGTATATCGCCGTGTTCATGCTGAAATACGGCTTTGACTACATAATACGTGATAGGTTTGAAGTTGTCCAGCTCCCGCTGCCGACGCACGACAAGTGCCAATGTCGGCGTTTTGACGCGGCCAATCGGAAAGACAACGCGATGCCCCTGCCGACGTGCTGCCAGTGTATACGCCCGTGACAAATTCATGCCAATCAGCCAATCTGCCCGGCTTCTAGCCAGTGCTGAATTCTTTAAATGACAAAAATCCGTATTATTCCGCAAATCCTGCAGCGATTCCATGATGCTTTTTTCATCCAATGCATTGAGCAAAATTCGTTCTACCGGCTTGGTATTGCCAACATAATCCAAAATTTCATCAATGAGCAGCTGCCCTTCCCGGTCCGGGTCACCGGCATTGACAATGACATCCGCTTTTTCAATCAGCCGACAAATGAGCTGAAACTGGTCTTTGCTGTTCGGGCTGACAAGAAGTTTCCATTGTTTGGGAATAATCGGCAAGTCTTCTTACCGCCATTGTTTATATTTAGGGTCATAATCCTGCGGCTCTGCCTGCTGCAGAACATGGCCGTATGCCCAAGTTACAATGCCGCCGCCGGTTACAATATAGCCGTTTTTTCGCTGCTGCGGCTGCGGCAGGCATTTTGCCAGCTCTCTGGCCATACTTGGTTTTTCTGCAATAAAAAGTTTCATATACTACTCCTATACGTGCAAAGCTGCCGTTTGGGTACGGCAGCTTCGTCTGTGTTGCGTTTTAATTCCAAATGAAAATCATCTTGTATCATACTTTTGCCAGCTGTCCGGCTGCCTGAATGACGCGGACAAAGGCCGGCGGAATCGTTTTCAGATGCAGGGACTGTCCAATCAAGCGTCCCAAAATAACGCCTTTGTTGCTGTACAGCCAGGCAAAATAATAAATATACAGTGCCTTTGTATTTCTGGCATTGACATGCCACAGCATTTTGGGCGGATACTCATGATAATTGACATCCAGCTTGCGGCACGCTTTTTTCAGCATATCCGACGTAGCGCGCGCATGCTCGCCGTTTGCCGCGTTGATAATCCGGTCCAGTTCCCGCCGCTTCCCGTTGTCAATCATCATCTTTGCCAAATCCATTTCAAAACAAATATGGTCTGTAAAATACACGCCTTTTTTCCCTTTGCGGCTGCTTTTTACATCGGCGTCAAACAAAGCGACTGTAGGTATTCTAAAGTATTCCAATAATTTTTTAATTTTGGGAATTGAACTTTCCCCGCGGGCATTGATAAGACAAATCCCATAATAATCAAAGGGAAGTGCCAAGGTCTTGCCAAACAAGCGGAAGCAGCCGTATTCCGTTTCCCCTTCGACAATCAGCACGCTTCGCGAATACAAGGCTTCCTTGACTTCCGGGAAATGCATAATCAAGTGTTTTTCTATTTCTTCACTAAACTGAAACGTCGCGCCGCAAGCAGCGCATACATTATGGTTTTTATCCCGATACAACCGGACAATATTGCGGTAATCATCAACCAGCGAATCCGTAGAATGCGTTACAATAAACAACTGCCCCCGCAGCCCGTCGATTTGAAACAAGTCTTGGATTACTTCGCGGAACCGGTTGTCTTGATTATCCAGCAGGCTTTTGAAATACGTCAAAATGGAACGCTGCATATACGGATGCAAATGCACTTCCGGCTCATCAATAGAAATAATCAGGGGCAAAAAGCGTCGCTGCTGTCCATCAATAATCAACGTATGTTCCAACGGCATAGCATGGCTTTGCGTCATCATGTAAATTTGTGTAATAATCCGCAGTGCTACTAAGGAAATAAACTTCATGTTATCTGCTACAGGCCGATCTTCGCGGCTAAGGATGCGGGAGAGTAAAAACACGCATACATAGTAGGAAGAATCCAAATTTCCTACCTGCACTTCATGCTGGATATACGAACGGATTTCCGGCTCTAAATCACCGATATGCGTCTGGCTCCACGCAGACAGTTTTTCTTCCAGCGCACGGTATATCTGCGGCGGAATATGCATTTCTTCCGGCTCAATCGCAGCATTTTGAATGTAACGGATACGCCGAATCAGTGTCAGCGGCAGTTCGTCTCTCGTTTCTACATTATACAGTCTGGGATATACTTCATCTACATGCATTTCCATGCGCACGCACAGTTCCTGTACATGCCGGTGTGGACTGTCCGCAAAGTATTCATCGTCTTTATTCAGCATGTGCAGCTTCATCGTAATAACGATAGGTTTTTCCGGATCGGCATAATCTTCTTCACGGATGCCGCAGCCGCTGCTCATAATCGACAGCAGGCGCAAAAAACCGCTTTTGCCAATGGCATTTTCTCCTACCAAATAATTGGCTTTTTCATGAAATGTCATATGCACATCAACTAAATTTCGATAGTTTTCAATATGCATGCTCTTAATATACATATTTTCACCGCCTATGCATAAAATTTTTTCTCCGTGTTCTCTCTATATGTTATATTCGACAAAACATACGAACTCCCTGCCCGGCAAAAAAAATAACATATCGTCCATAAAAAATACGGTACAATGCATGCCACTGTACCGTATCCTGCCATCTTATAATATTTTGGATAAAAATTCTTGTGTTCGGCTTTCTTTGGGATGGAAGAAAATATCATCCGGCTTGCCTTGTTCCAAAATAATTCCTTCATCAATAAAGAGCACGCGATCGGCTACTTCACGGGCAAAACCCATTTCATGCGTTACAATCGCCATCGCCATGCCGTCTTTAGCCAAATCTTTGATAACATCCAATACTCCGCGGACCATTTCCGGATCCAGAGCTGATGTAGGTTCATCAAACAGCATAAATTTGGGCTTCATCGCTAAGGCACGGGCAATGGCCACACGCTGCTGCTGGCCGCCGGACAACGTTTCCGGATAGGCATTTTTTTTATCTGCCAAACCAACTTTTTCCAGTAATTGTATGGCTGTTTTTTCTGCTTCTTCTTTGCTGACACCCCGTGTCTTGATAGGCGACAGCGTAATATTCTGCAGAACTGTCATATGGGGAAAGAGGTTAAACCGCTGGAATACCATGCCGACTTCCTTGCGAATATCGTTGATGCTCTTGGCATCGCTCATGCTGATGCCGTCTACAATGATTTCACCTGCCGTAGGCTGTTCCAAGTAATTAATGCAGCGAAGAATCGTACTTTTGCCGGAACCGGACGGTCCGATAATGACGACTACTTCTTTATCGTGAATAGTAAGGTCAATTCCTTTTAATACGTGATGACTGCCAAAACTCTTTTTTAATCCTTTAATTTCTATCATCTGTTGCAAACCTCCGTTCCAAATAGCTTACAAGACGGGCAATGCTCAGCGTCAGTACCAAATAAATAGCAGCAACAGTAAGCCAGATTTCAAAAGAACCATACGTCTTGGCAATAATCAGTTGGCCGCGGCGGGTCAATTCTTCAAAGCCGATGACAGAAACTAAGGACGTTTCTTTAGTCATGGAAATAAATTCATTGCCCAGCGGCGGGATAACGTGTTTAAACGCCTGCGGCAAAATAACGTAGCGCATTGTCTGCATCCACGATAATCCCAGTGAACGGCCGGCTTCCATTTGGCCTTTATCGACAGACTGGATGCCAGCGCGGAAAATTTCGGATACGTACGCACCGCTGTTAATGGAGCAAGCGGCAACAGCTGCCACAAATGGATTGATTCGTTCACCAATGACCATGGGCAGTGCGAAATAAATCAAGAAGATTTGTACCAGCATAGGCGTGCCGCGAATAATATTTACATAGCAGATAGCAATGCCGCGCAGAATTTTGACGCTCGACAGGCGGCACACACTGGTAATCAAGCCTAAAATAAAGCCCAGGCCGACAGCAATGGCCGTGATTTCAATCGTTACGCCGGCACCAGCCAGCAGCAACGGCAGAGAATTCCAAATCAGGCTAAAATCAAATGACATGAACTAACACTCCTCTAATGAATCAAAACGTTAGACGTTACTAAATATATATACCTTGCTATTATATTATATATGCAACAAAAAAGCAAAGAAAAAATATCAGAAAAGGATACAAACCGCAAAATGCATGATTTGTATCCTTTTCCATTTTCCATTTTATTCAGCGCGTTATATGTCAGACCCAATCGTATCTTCCCGTCCGAGCATATAATGCTTATTGACATACTGTGTATGCAGCAATTTTTCTGCCGTCTCGCTTAACGGGTCTCCCAAGAAGCGGGCATAGAGTGTCTGCAGTTCTTGGTTCTGCCAGCTGGAACGAATCGTATTTTCTTTGTCCAATTCATAAACAGACTGGATGCGGGCACGTTTTGCCGGTACTTCCTGCGGCAGTTTGGTTCTTGGCTGGCCGCCGCCGCCAATGCAGCCGCCCGGGCAGGCCATCATTTCAACAAATGCATATTTTTTCCATGAATGATTTTCTTTTAAGCGGTTAATAAATTTGCGGGCATTTCCCAAACCGCTGATAGCTGCCACATGCAGGATTTCATTTTCAAAGGTAATGGCCGCTTCCTTGACCCCTTCCAAGCCGCGTATCGGCGTAAAGTTGAGGAATCCTTTTTCAGCCACCCGCCCTGTTTCCAAATAAATAAGTGTGCGCAGAGCTGCTTCCATGACGCCGCCGCTGGCACCAAAAATCATGCCGGCACCGGAAGATTCGCCAAAGACAGCGTCATACGACGAGTCTTCCAATGCTTGAAAGTCAATGGCTGCTTCCCGAATCCAGTTGGCCAGTTCCCGCGTCGTAATACAGTAATCCGTGTCGCGAATTTCCGGTTTATGCCAATAGACACCGGCAGCATTTCGTTCCGGCCGTTCGATTTCGGCTTTTTTCGACGTGCAGGGGGTTACACAGACGGTTACAATATCTTCCGGGTTAAGTTTCATCTTTTCGGCAAAGTACGTTTTAATCAGCGGACTGAGCATACTAATCGGGCTTTTTGCCGTAGACAGATGGGGTATCAATTCCGGGAAAAAGATTTCCGTAAATTCGACCCACGACGGACAGCAGCTTGTAAACTGCGGCAGCAATTCCCGTTTATGCTTCAGCCGGTACAACAGTTCCGACGCTTCTTCCATAATCGTCAAATCTGCCCCGAAATTGGTATCAAACACATATTTGCCGCCCAGCGCCCGCAGTGCCGCAATCAGCTTTCCTTGGACAATCGAGCCGTACGGCATGCCAAATTCTTCACCCAAAGCAACGCGTACTGCCGGTGCCGTCTGGAAAATAACTGTTTTTTTCGGATCGTTAATGGCTTCTTTAATTTTATCTTGCTGCGATACCCCTACAGTAGCTCCAAACATACAGGTCAGCGAGCATTGGCCGCAGTGGACACAAATCGGCACGTCACCTGTGCTTTCCAGTGAATAATACCCTGTCATAGACATGACATCGGAACAGCGGCGGCGGCACAACGTACAGTTTTTACACTTTTCTGCATCAAAACGGATGGATACGTTTTTACTTTCTACAGCTACACGGCGGTCTAATTTTTCAAACCGGCTCGTAAACTCAATGTCCCTTTTTCGTTCTTCATCCATATAGATGGCATCACTGCAGCAAACAGCAACAATATCTACGATGTCTTCCGGCGTGCAGCCGCGGGGCAAGTCCATAACCGGCTTTTTCAGCCCTTGCAGCATCGGGCCGACAGCTGTTGCGCCATACAGCTGCTGCAGCATTTTATAGCTGATATTGCTGGCAGACAAATTTGGGAAAATAAGGACATTGGCCTGCCCGGCAACGGGAGATTCCGGAGCTTTGTTATGGGCAATGCGCGGCACCAATGCCGTATCCAGCTGCAATTCGCCGTCAAAAGCAAAATCGACGTTGCGGTCACGCAGTAATTGTACGGCTTCCCGCACACGGTCTACTTCTTTCCCAGCGTCGAATACGATAAGAGCGCAACTTTGGGATCCAGGGTCTGCACCGTTCGTCTGGCTCTGTCTACGCAGGCTACGGCAATATCTGCCAACTGCTGTGCCGTCGGCTCGATAATAACGTCCGGGTCCCCGATGATAAAAATGCCGTCATCGCCAAACTGCGGCTTGTCTGTAATCAAAATCAAGGAGCTACAGACCGTCGTAACGCCGGGGTGTACGCCTATCAGCTGCAAAGACGCATGCAGCACTTCTGATGACGGATCTGTAATCCCGGCAACCATCCCGTCAACTACATCAAAAGCCACTAAACAAGCGGCAAAACGAATCGTATTTTTCTTGAGCAGTTCTTTGGCATCGGCAACAGAAATGTCTTCCTTGGCATGTTCTGCATAATACTGGCTGAATGTATCCAGCATGGGATACGTTTCCGGATCAATAATTTCTACGCCGTCCAAGTCAATTTGATATTCTGCTGCAATTTCAATCAGCCGCTGCGGCTTGCCGATTAAAATAGGCCGGGCAAACATTTCCGACTGGATTTGTTCTACTGCCTGCAGCACACGCCGACTGTGCGACTCCGGCAATACCACTTTTTTAGGACTTTTCGAAACACGTCGTTTCAAATTACTCATGAATCGTGACATGGCATACCCTTCTTTCTGTTTCTGCATTTACACGTAATTCAATTATATTATAATTGCATATTGCATATAGCTATACATCATATTGTACTACAGAATACATATATAGTACAGTGCAGATACATAACTTGCCAAAAAATCCCTGCCAACAGCTTATATGCGCTGCAGACAGGGATTTCAGAAAACATAGGATACGCACAGACCTGCATCACAGAGTCTGTTTTTGATATACATATGCTAACGTGATGGATGCGTTTTTGAAGAAATCGGCTTAGGAATCAAGAACAGCTGCTGATTTCCCCCTTCTCGTTCCGGGAATTGACCGTACATATTAAACACGGAAAAGAAACGGGCTGCTGGATATATGCCATAGCCATCCTGGTTGTGGTCGGTCACATCGTACGAATCGGCAACGATCAGCACATCATCCAGTGTACTTTCCGTTCCCATCGTATCATACCCAATGATAACCTGCCAATGGCCGCCCCAGTCAATCCAAGCGACTAAAATAGGATGTCCCTGTTTGAGTTCTTCTTGGATACGCTGCGGCGTAAGCGTTTCATTTTTCTTTTTATACGTGTTGGAATCTTCATAGGTAAAGCCGCCTACACGGTTGAATATATCTTCCATTTGATTGAGCGTCGTACCTGGATAGCCGTCAGGAAATCCTTCGACGTGTACATCCTGCAGCGGATGGCGAAATGCTGCCAGTTTTTCTTCTGTATAGGTTCCGGCCCTGCCGTACCACTGCAGCGCCATCAGTGCGGCTGCCGGGCCGCAGGACCATTCACTGGACTGCTGCAGCGTATGAAATCCCGTCAGTATCGTCCGCGTGCTGTTGGATTTCATGTGAAATATATCCGGATGAGCGAAATACGGCGTCCCTCGGTGGTCAAATTGGCGTTCTGCTGAAGCCGCTCCTTCTTGTTTTGTAATTTTACTGGGTTCAGTCATTTTCATTTCATCAGAATAATTGGCTGCCGCCGCGCCAGCTGTCATGCCTATAACCAAGCTTACAGCACTCAGCAGTATTCCGAGTTGTCGTTTCATGGTCGTGTCTCCTTGTCTATGTGTTGCTTTATCTTTTTTTGAAGTCATGCAAGCATCTTGTCCATGTATGGATAAAAAAATTCCCATAGGCGGATATAGACAAAACCTATGGGAATTGTGCCGATACCTGTTTTCGGTATCGCAGTTAACGGCCCAGCCAATGAAGCAGCTGGTACATATTTTCATCAATCGAATATTTCAAATGTTCTGCTTCTGTATACGGGGTAGCTACAATACGGCTGTCAATGAGGCCGACAATGCAATTGTACGTACCGGCAATCAGGCTGTCTACGGCTTTCTGTGCAAAAAGTCCTGCCATAATCGCATCATACGCCGACGGAGAACCGCCGCGCTGTACATATCCCAATACAGTCAGTGCCGGTTCCAAATACGTATGCTCTTTAATGTAATCTACCACATCGGCTCCCTTCGCCGCGCCTTCTGCCACGATAACGATACTGCTCAGCTTTTTCATGCGGTGGGATTCTGCCAAATGTTCGCACAACGCCGGCAAATCCACTGTATGTTCCGGAATTAAGACTGCTTCCGCGCCGGCAGCCATACCGGCATGAAGCGCAATAAAACCGGCATGGCGCCCCATGACTTCAATAACAGCGACCCGATCATGAGAAAATGCCGTATCACGAATTTTGTTGACCGATTCCAATACCGTGTTGATCGTCGTATCAAATCCCAGCGTATACTGCGTTCCCATCATGTCATTGTCAATCGTGCCGGGAATGACGATAGTCGGAATACCAAACTGGCTGAGTGCCTGTGCCCCGCGCATGGAACCGTCGCCGCCAATAACAACCAACGCATCGATTTCCAGCGACTTCAAATAGTCAGCAGCTTTTTTCTGCGTCTTTTTTTCCAAAAAATCCAAGCAGCGTGCCGTCCGCAGCATTGTACCGCCGCGGTGAATAATAGCCCCTACGTCACGGCGCTGCAGCGGTATCGTTTCATGGCTGAGCAGGCCTTCGTAGCCCCGAATAATGCCTTCTACTGCCAATCCTTTTTGAATCGCATACCGCGTGACGCCGCGAATAGCAGCGTTCATGCCCGGCGCATCACCGCCGCTGGTTAAGACACCAATTTTGCTAATCATTTTTCTCCATCTCCCTTTTCTCCCGTGCAGCAAACTGCACGTGTTTTTCCTCTATCTTGCTGACAATATTTTCTACAATCTGTGCAGCTCCGCCCCGCGTCGTATCGACTAAACAGTCACAATGCGGATAAATTTCTTCCCACTGCCGCATCATGCGATGGACAAATTCCCGTAAATGGTCGTAATCTACCGTCGGCCGCTTACCAATATGACGGCTGACTCGTTCTTCTACACGAAACGGCTCAGACAAAAGGGCGATAATGAAACCATGTCGATGTAATATGCGATATGTTTCTACGCTCATAGGGAAATTGCCGCCAAACGAAATGACCGCTTCATGGTAGCGGCTTACTTGCTGCAGTACATTGATTTCCCGTTCGCGGAAACATTTTTCACCGGCCTGATTATAAAAATCAGCAATAGTCATGCCGACAGCCCGTTCAATCCGCCGGTCTGTATCCACAAACTGCCAGCCCAGCCGCTGTGCCAATTTGCGTCCAATATGGCTTTTTCCGCTTCCCATCATGCCTACAAGCACTATATTCCGTTTCATCGTCGCACCTCCTTACATGTTTATTCCTTTTTTTGTACATTTCCTATTATAACAAACTTTTCCTTTCTTGACATAAAATTATATAAAAAAAAGCAGTGATTTTACACATTGTTTCATGAACATGCATAAATCACTGCTTATAAGTCCTGCTTTTTCGGCAGTATTGCGCGGCAACGCATCAGCTTCGTAAGGAATAGTACATTTCTCTGGCAAACATCTTCGCGCCCCAAATATCGCCTGCTGTCGGCTGCGCTGTCTGATTGGCATCTTTTTTAGCCTGACAAATAAAGCCGCCAAGGAATGTGTTGTTTTTAGGGAGCAGCTCCCTGTTGCGGTGCAGACAATCTCGTGCCTCTTCCGTCGTCGGTGCGGCATCCATGACACCAAACAAAGCGACATTCATATCTTCAATAGACTGCAAAAACGTGGCGCCCTCCGCGGCGGAACTGCCCTGCTCCATCCAAAATCCGACAAAGATGATGTCATAATCGCGTATATTTTTCGGTATGTCATCCAGTGTTGCCATTTCTTTGTCCAACAACAGTTCATCAAAAATAGCATCTGCTACCTGCCGGGTTGCGCTTTTTTGCGCAGAATAAATAACCAATCCTTTCATGTCTGCTCCTCCTTTACGAATCCTATAACTATATATTATATGAATATAGTTATCAAAGTCAATATTTATAAAGAAAAAGCAATACAATTTCTCATTTATTCTGCGGCAGTATATACGTTTGGCGCATGCTGCCGGATATAGTCTTCAACACGGGCCAAATCAGGATATTCTTTGATTTTTTCTGTGTCGTACGTAATCAAAATCGAACCGCTGACATGATTGAGCTGTACCCGGCCTATATCTGTAAAGGCCCGCAGATACTTGGCAATATGCTCCTTATACTGTGCATTGCCTTCCAAATGTGAACAATACAGCCGCATGCGTCCCGGCATATAAAAAGCAATTTCTACACCGCGCATAAAAAAATCAGGCTGCGTATGAGGAAGACGAATGTAATCTGCTGCTCGATCTATTTTCTTTTGCATGCTGCCGGCTATGGCTTTGCGATGCTGCAGCGCATGTAAAATAGATATGCCCGTCATGACGGCACCGCAGATAATATGCCCCTTTTTAGAATCAACCGCCAGAGACCCAACGGTTCCTGCCAATGAAATAAGCAGCGGCCATCCATACGAAATACGTGCCATGGTAATCCCTCCCAAATGCGTATACTGAGTATCTATATTTAGATTTTTTTATCTTAGCAAAACTTACGGTTCCTGTCAAAATATTCTCTTGGCAAGCCATGCTTTTTTGGGGAAAAC
>ERZ808246.2183-NODE-2183-length-12665-cov-9.884060_pt1 | contig 12665 bp, 12 predicted proteins | sample MGYA00521083_ERZ808246 | MGnify/ENA primary metagenome ERZ808246 (study PRJEB31516, sample SAMN03275577) | gut metagenome | biome: mammalia-associated habitat; material: feces | host: Papio cynocephalus | place: Kenya | collected 2012-07-07 ...
GGCGGTGCCGACGAATTCCGCGGCAAGCTTGGTAAAGAGTGAGTATTCCACTGCAGTTTCCTCTATTGCTTCTTCTCTTGAGATAAAACAGGGTATTGCGATTTCCGCTTAAAGCGGACAACAGTTGTACAACACTACTCCCCACGCCGGAAGTCCGATGACTGCCGTATGAATCACGCTATACCGCGCGCAACCGTTGTGTCGCATACCCGCCGGACACTACTATCGTCGGTAGGGGGTAAATCATGCAGGCAGAGATAACGGGGCGCATCGCATTACTCGACAACGACGTCTGCGCGTTGGGCTTCATCTCCCAACTGCTGGTGCAACACGGCATACGAGAACAAAACATACTGTCCACCAGCAAACCTGCCTGGGCGATCCAGTACTGCCGGCTTGGCAAGCAAGCACCGGATGCGCTCATCACCGACATGGCGCTGAACGGCATCACCGGAGCTCAAGTGGCATGCGAAGCGCACAAGGCCAAACCGTCAATCGGCGTCATCGGCATTACCTCGTATGACATGTCCAGTTACCTGCAATCCTGCATAGACGCGGGGATGCAGGCACTGTTGGATAAGAGCGAGCTTCATGCGACGATCATCCCCGCGTTGCAAGCGGTGCTACACGGCGACGCGTACCCCAGCAACAGCGGTTTCCGTTCGGTGATGCAGGCGCAGGAGTCCATGGCTCAAGATGCCGACCCAAAGCCTCATCTGACGCAAACCGAACGCATGATTATGGCGGCGTTCCTCAATGGTATGGAGACACCCGACGTGGCCAGGCAGTTCGGATTGAGCGCATCGACGGTGTACGCGCATCGCAGGAACATCTGCATCAAGCTCGGTACCAGAAAATGGCACGAGGCCATGGATCGATGCAGGCAGCTGCATATTTTCTAAAAGGAGGACGCTAGGTGAACTCCCATGATCGGCGTCGCTCGGACAGGTGCCGTCACACAGACAGGACATTCCATCCCCTGGCTCATGCCGCGAATCGTTTGCCAGCCTGGAGACACCCTTGGCTGGTTGTTCTCGTAACGCTTTTCGGGCTCCCGTTGCTGTTAGAGGACGCGCATTGGCTGATTCACTTCAACGAGGGAACACCTCAGCTTCTCATCATGCTCGTGCAGATCGCCGGAGCCGTCACGTTATGCATGAGACCACTGATCGGCTCCTATCTGGTCATCGCCGCAATGCTGGCAGCTGAACTGACCTCCTATGTCACCTCATCCTCCGCGCTCTTCATTCTCTTCCTAGCTCTTGCCGTCGCCGGGTACACGAGTTTTCCGGAGGGAACCGCACTGACGTGTGTCGCCGTTGCCGGCCATGCCATCGCCTCCGTGCTCTATTCCGGTGAGCTCTGGTCAAACAATCTGCTCATCTATGTGCTGGAATGCGCATTCTGCTGCTGCCTAGGTATGGCGTTGCGATGGAAGCAGGACCGGGACGCCCATATTGAGGCCGAACGCACGCTGTTGCGTGATCTGACCGTCGCGCGGCGCCTGCATGACTATGCATGCAATGAAATCAGCAACACCATGCTGCTTCTCGATGAATTGCAACCGCATGCGGGGCAAGAGCAGGAACTTGCTTTGGCTCGGCGTCTCTCTTCCAACGCTCTGGGCCATGTCAGAGCCGCAATCGGCACGCTGGAGCAGACACAGTCCACGCAGGAAGTCGTGCCGTCGCTCGATACCGGCAACAGAATCAGGGAATATGTCTCCGAACAGGCTTCGGTTCTTTCCGCTTTGGGTTTCGAGGGAACCGTGATCATCGCCGATGAGCTACATATTCCCGAGAATAATGCGGATACGCTTCGCGGCCTGATACGTGAACTGTTCGGCAATATCGCCAAACATGCCGACAAGGATTTTGGCTACACCATCACCATTACGTCGGACGACAGGAACCTATCCATCATGCAGTGCGACAGGCCACAACCAGACCGCCCCACCGGCACCACCGCAGAACGCCAGGGCACCGGATTGCGACGATACCGCAGTATGGTCAATCGGTTGGGTGGGCAGTGGGCTCAGCAATACGACGGCTTGCTGTGGACTTTGGACATACAGATTCCGTTGAATACCACGCATGCAGGAGCCACGCGCCCCGGCGCAGCGGCACGAATCGAGCGCAGCATAGATGACGAAGCCTGATACCACGAAACCGGCAACTCGAAAGAAGCATGCGCGCTTCCTCTGCCTGATCGCGTTGCTGTGCTGTCTGATGCTGCTCACGGCATATGCAACAATCGCCAGCAGAACATTGGACAACGGCACTTTCGAACAGGAGAAAGCGCGCGCACAGAAACTGCCGCCGCTCACTGACGACTGGAAGAACATCCTGAAAGAGAACGATCTCAGCGACTTCGAAAGAACAGTGCTGACTCGCGCCGTGAAAACAGGCAAGATCAGCCGTGCCGATTACGAGCATGCCTACTCCAAGTACCGGCAATGCATGGCATCGCGCGGCTATCGTGATCTGCGGTATGAACGGCAACCTGATGGTCTATACAAACAGACGGATTCAGCCAGCATGACCGCGGCGGATTTTGACGCGTATATGGACGCCTCGAACGCCTGCTCACAAGGCACGATATCCATTATCGAAGCGGAATACCGCGACCAGCAGGACAATCCGGAACGCTACAAGGACCAGAGCATCGTCGCCGTGCAATGCCTGCGGGACGCCGGCAAGGTCGACGACTCGTACACCGCGCTTCATTTCGATACGGCTCTCGCCAAAACCGACAAGGGGCTATCTGGCGACAACTATTCCAAACTCTTCGGATTCCCGGTGCATTCCAGCGACGAACGGACCCTGTTCTGCCTATCGCTGGGAGGATTGTCGCTCAGCGGAGACTTCTGACTCTGCGCACGCATGCCCGTCGATCATAATCGCAATAATCGCATCTAAAGAAATCTTTAGATACGATTGCCACCTTTTCACCTATCGCCATAGACTGCCATCACAAGTACAACGGCCCATGCTTTGCCTTCCCAATGAGGGGAACAGGCAACAAGCCGTAACGTCGGGAGGCATCATGCGTACATTCAACAGCACGGCACATAGGCTTTTCACCTGCATTGTTGTGGCATTAAGCCTAATAGCCATTTCCTCATGCTCCGCGAATGGGGCAACCTCGACTTCCTCTACCACATTCGAGGAAGAGAAAGCCCATGCGGAAAGATACCCCTCTCTTATTGATGATTGGAAAGAGGATCTGAACCGTCACGATTTAAGCGATTTCGAACGCGAGGTACTGGAACGTGCCGTTAAAACCGGGAAAATCACCCAGAATGACTACGAGCGGGCACACAGTCTGTATATCCAATGCATGGCCGAAAAGGGATTCAAAGGTGCCAAATATGTGAAGCAACCTGATGGGCTATACAAACTGGTGTCATCATCCAGTAACGCAGACGAATCAGATAGATGGTGGAACACCTCTATACAATGCTCGGAAGGGACAGACAGCCTCATCGAGGCGGAATACCGCGAACAGCAGGACAATCCGGAACGCTATAAGGATCCAGGCATGATTGCCGTGCAATGCCTGCGGGACGCCGGCAAGGTCGACGATTCGTACACCGCAGCGCAGTTCAACAACTCAATCTCCCGGTATAACAGACTTCTGCAGGGGAAAGACCTTTCCAAGGTATTCGGCTTCCCTGTGGATTCCAACGATCAACAAACCATGTTCTGTCTGTCGCTGGGAGAAGTGGATTCCGACGGGAACTCGTGACGAGAGCTCGCCACATGATTCACGATCAGGTTCAGATACCGAATCGGTTCAGGTCATCCGCACACATGGCAGACCGTCATCACCGCAGGTCCTTGCGCATGAGGTGGTCGGTCTGCCTGTCATCGCCCATGATGAAGACGTGTTCTCCGATCCGGTAGAAGCCGTTGCGCGTGTAGAAGCGGATCGCCTTGTCGTTGTGCTCCCAGACGCCGAGCCACACATATTGCTTCCCGCGTTCCTTCGCCGTGTCGATGGCGTATCGCATCAGACGCGTTCCCAAGCCCTTGCCCTGCGCCCTGCCGTCGATGTAGATCCGTTGGATCTCCAAGGAGGCCGTGTCGTTGATCTCCGTCTGCGACGGCGCTTCGTTGATCTTGAGATACCCTGCCGGCCTGCCGTCGTTCTCCGCCAGGACGAATTCCGAGTTCGTGTCGCGCAGCTCCCGCAGCAGCTTGTCGGCGGCAAACGCGTCCTCCAGGTAGGCGTTCATGTTCTCCTCGGAGTTCACGGAGGCGAAGGTCTGCCTGTACGTGGTGATGGACAGGTCGCGCAGCGCGTCCAGGTCGCTTTCCGTACAAACGTGCATTGTCTGGCTCATGGTGTCCGCCTCCGTGCTGTTCCGACGCCGGCCGCCCGGCCTTCTGCGAATACAAAAAAACCCAAGCCGTTAGGCTTGGGTCTTATCTGTGCCCCCTCAGGGATTCGAACCCTGGACACGCTGATTAAGAGTCAGCTGCTCTAACCAACTGAGCTAAAGGGGCGTTGGTCATTGCTTGAACCAAGAAATAACTATACTCAGAATCACCCTAGGCGCAAACATCGGCGTGTCGCACTGGGAATCGTTGGAATTCCAACGATTCCACAGCACTGCCGAAAAGCGCCGTTGTGCGCTCTTTTGGAACATTGCCAGCACAATTCAGCCCGATTCGACCCGAAATTCAGTCCAGCTGGATCGCCATGCAGTCGTTGGCACCGAAATGGTTCTCGCTGCACCATGACTTGCCCGCGTCCTTGGAATCGAAGGTCTCGCCGGAAAGCACCACGTAGAAGTCGGATTCATGGCCGTTGCGCGTGTAGTACGAGTAGTCCGAGGCCCACAGCATCACCGCGCTCGGCCACTTCGCACGCAAGTCCAGGAACTGCGCGTAGATGTCGCCGTACTTCCATACCTTGCCGTCGACCTCCATGCCGTACTTCTTGCTGGACAGCTGCGTGGTCGGGGCATCATAGAACCTGCTGATATCCAGCTGGTCGTGGTCGACCTGCCATTCCAACGCATCATGCGCGTACCGCTCGATCTCGGTGGCGTCCACATTCGCCCCGCCGTACGCGCCATGCGTATCGGTGTTGCCCTTGCCTTCGCCGCTTGTCTTGGTGCGCAGCGAGACGCTGGTGGTGTACGCGTCGATCAGATCGTACGGACGCCAGTATTGCGATGTGGAGAACGCCAGTTTCGCCGTCGTTTCGCCGTCGCTGAACCGCAGCGGCTTGGCGGAGAAGTCGAACACCGCGGCCGCCACCGTATCGTCGCCGTCCTTGAAGGCGATGCGCACGTCGCGCTGCTTGAACTCGCCGTCGCATGACGATGCCTGGAAACGGACCGTGGCGATCATCGTGGACCCGCTGTGATCCACCGAATCCACTTCGGCGGTCGGCGTCGAGTCGCACACGACGGTCGAGTCCGAATCCTTGGACTTCGACGTTGTATCGCCATGGGAGCGGCTTTGGGCGCGAGTGCCGGACTGCGATGCCGAAGCGGATGCCGATGCCTGGCTGGCAGCGTTGGATGCGGAACGCCGCCCAAGCTGGAAGCATACGACCAGCGCGGCGACGATGGCCACGACGGCGATCACCGCGACGATGGCGATGACGGCCTTGCGATGGGAGCCGGAACGGGAACCTGTGGATTGCGAACCGTCGGACGGCAGTCCGACAGGCTGCGTGCCGACTGTCTGCGTGCCGTATGCTGTCGTATTCGCAGGCGACACGGCAGTCGTATCGGCACCGGTACCGGCACCGACGGGCGCCGTCTGGACCGGCCTCGCGCCCGTACCGCCGGCACCGGCATCATCGCCACCCAATGCCATGCCGCAATTCTGGCAGAACCGCATATCAGGCTCCGCCGGCGAACCGCAGAACCGACAACTCACCTCACTGGGCTGTACAGCGGCCGGCACGGCATCGCCGGATTCCATGCCTCTCTGGACCGCATCCGGCTGCACCGCGTTGTGCCGCGGGGCATCCGCATGCGTCACAGGCTTGCCGCACTGCTCGCAGAATCTGTCTTCCGGTCCCACCTGCGCGCCGCAGTTATCGCATCGCATTCTCTCAGCTCCTCTCGCCGCGCACGCCCTTCTCCGCGTGCACGCTTCGACTATGCAACCTCACCCTCGGTATTACCGGACAGGAACGACCACCGAGCGGCCGCCGGAACGGCCGTCAAATGACCCCGCGCGCAAGTGCGCACAGCTCCAAGCGCAATCCCCATCACAGGCCTCTCCAGCCCTTGCGCAAGCCTCACGCATCCACTCGCACACAACACACAGCCGCACAAGCACACGGCACAGCACGGCATATGCACGCGCATATACGAGTGCCCCCGCACGCGGAACGTACGGGGGCACTCAATGCTTAAGCTCAAGACGTTTCAGTCTGAGAAAGCCGCTAGACGCGGACGCCTAGCGACCGGGCCGGATTCACTCAGCGACGACCTTCACGAAGAAGGAAGCGGTGATCTCCGGGTGGAGAGCGACCTTTGCCGGGAATTCGCCGGTGGTCTTGATGGGCTCGACCTCGATGGACTTCGGGTCCACAACGGCCTTGTCTTCCAGAGCCAGAGCGATCTGCTCGGTGGAGACGCTACCGAACAGCTTGCCGGACTCGGACACCTTGGCGGCGATCTCGACGGCGGTGCCTTCGATGGCGGCCTTGGCGGCAACGGCATCCTCGCGGGTGGCGACGGCCTGGGCCAGACGAGCGCGCTTCATAGCGAGAATCTGCTTCTCGGCGCCCTTGTTCCAAGCGAAGGCGAGGCCCTGCGGGATGAGGTAGTTGCGAGCGAAGCCGGGCTTGACCTCGACGACGTCACCGGAGTGACCGAGGTTGGCAACGGTCTTGGTAAGAATAACCTTGGTTTCAGCCATGATTCATAGCCTCCCTAACTCAGCGACCAGAGGTGGCGTACGGCAGCAGAGCCATTTCGCGGGCGTTCTTGATGGCCTTCGAAATCTCACGCTGTTCCTGCACGGTGACACCGGTGATACGACGGGAACGGATCTTGCCGCGATCGGAAATGAACTTACGCAGCAGAGCGACGTCCTTGTAATCGATCTCGGTGACCTTCGCCGCCTTCAGCGGGTTCGGCTTCTTCTTGAACGGCTTGACCGGCGGTTGCGGCCTCTTACGTGACATGATGTTCTCCTTATGAACGATTGAAAATGCAGTGTGCTGGATGATCAGAACTCAGGCTCGTCGTCGCCTCCACCGAAATCGGAGGAGCCGCCGAACGTGGAGAAGCTGTTGCTTCCGTCGCCGCCGTTGCCCCATGGGTCGGCAGCGGGTGCCTGATTGGCCGCCGGATTGGACGGGGCGCTCGGAGCGCCGCCGAAACCGGAGTTACCACCAAAGCCGGAATTGCCGCCATTGTAGCCGCCCGCGTTGCCGCCGAAGCCGCTGGCCCCGCCGGAATAGCCGGCGTTGCCGTTGTTGCGGCCGGCGAAGCCGCCCTGACCGGACGACTGGCGCTGCACCTGTGCGGTGGCGTATCGCAGCGACGGGCCGATCTCATCGACCTGCATCTCGAACACGGTGCGGTTGGAACCGTCCTGTGCCTGATAGGAACGCTGCTGCAAACGGCCTTGTGCGATCACGCGCATACCCTTGGAAAGGCTCTGCGCGCAGTGGTTGGCAAGGTCACGCCATGCACTGCAGCGCATGAACAGCGCCTGACCGTCCTCGAACTGGCCGGTCTGGCGGTTATAGCTGCGCGGAGTCGAAGCAATGGTGAAGCTGCACACGGAAGCACCGCTTCCGATGGTGCGCAGCTCGGGATCCGCGGTGAGATTGCCCACCACAGTGATGACGGTTTCACCTGCCATGACGTGTCCTTCTTATCTCTATCCAGCGTGACGCTGACGATAAAACTTACTTGGCGTCCTTGCGAAGAATCTTCGTGCGGATCACGGATTCGTTAAGGTTGAGCACACGATCCAGTTCGTCGCTCGTAGCAGGCTCGGCGGAGTAGGTCACCACAACGTAGTTACCCTCGGTCTTGCCGGCGATTTCGTAAGCAAGCTTGCGACGGCCCCAGTAATCGGGTTCGTCAACAGAACCGCCTTCCTTGGTGACGAGTTCCAGATACTGCTCGGCCAGCTTCTTCAGACCGCGCTCATCCAGCTCAGGATCGGCGATGAACATCAGTTCGTACTTGTGCGCAGACATCACCCACCTCCTTCGGACTATTCGGCCACGGACGTTCCATGGCAGGAGTGTGTATACGCGTCGCTTGCGGTCGGATGACCTGAAACAAGCAACTTTCCTATGGTACAACCCCTTGGCGACGAAGCGACTACCTGTTGGCCGTCTCAGCGGGGACCGGACCGGTCGAGGCGCGTTCGCGCAGATCGTACGGGGCCTCGTCCGCCACATCGACCTGTTCGCCGTCGATGATCTTCAGCAGCAGCTGCGCGGCACGACGGCCGGAACCGACGATGTCTCGGCCCATGACGGTCAGATGCGGGAACACCGCGGTGCACATGAAGGAATCGTCCCACGCCATGATCGACAGGTCTCCGGGGATGTCGAAGCCCATTTCGCGGGCGATGCCCATGCCGGCCAAGGCCATCACGTCGTTGTCGTAGATGATCGCGGTGGGCCTGGGGCTGACGGACAGCAGGCGCTTGGTCGCCTCGATGCCGCCCGACGGCGTGTAGTCGGCGTGCAGGCAGCGGTAGCGGACGCCGAGCTCCGCGGCGGCGTCGGAGAACGCGGCGTCGCGGATGTAGGAGTGGCCGAAGCTTTCCGGGCCGCCGACGCGTCCGATGCGCTCATGGCCCAGATCGTGCAGATACGACACGGCCCTGGTGACGGCCTGCATGTCGAGGCTTCGCATGACCGGCAGGCCGCCGGACAGCGACGGGTCGCACAGCGCGAGCACCGGCATCTGCGGATTGTTCTTCAGCAGCTCCACACGCGGGTCGTCCATCTCAAGGTTGACCAGCAGCAGCGCGTCCACGTTGCCGGTGGCGATCCAGTCCTTGAGAATCGCCATTTCGGCGTCGCGGCCGACGGCGAAGCGCAGCAGGATCGAGTAGTCGTGCTGCTCCAGCTCGGTTCCCAAGCCGGCGAGCAGCTCCATCATGTACGGTTCGACGGAAAGCAGCTGCGTTTCCTCACGCGCCAGGACCACGCCGATGCGGCTGGTGTTAGACCTGGCCAGAGACTGGGCCGCGCCGTTCGGCTTCCAGCCGAGGTCGCGCGCGATCTTCAGCACCTTGGCGCGGGTGGCCTCGGAGACGCCGGGCTTGTTGTTCAGCGCATAGGAGACGGCGCTGCTGGAGACACCGGAGGCCTTGGCGACATCGAAAATGGTGACCTTGTTCTTCTGACCAGCCACGGCATCTCCTTTCCTTGCATTGCCCGTCGAAAGCCCGAAAGCCCCACAAATTCGGCAAAGCGTTTAACGAACGCGGATGTTACCTGCCACAACAGACATCCGCACTGGTATCCAGCATACGCCAAAACCCATGCCTTACAAGGCAAAAAGCGCTTCAGCCCACTACAGGCCGAAGCGCTTCCCTCTTGCGCGCCCGTTACCGGGCGAGCGGCGTGCGATGATCAGGCGGCATGCAATCGCCGCCGCGGCTCACCGCTTCAGGTCGTTGGCGGACCGCAGCACGTTCGACGCTGCGAACGCGGCCGGGTCGACCTGCTCGCCGGAGACGATATGGAACGTCGCCGTCTCGCCCGGCAGCAGGGAGACCATGCCCTCGGCCACGCGCGCCTGCGGGTCGACCTTGTCCACCATGCAGAACATGTCGCGCACGTACCCCTTGGCGGTGACGGTCAGCTCATAGCCGCCGTCCACGGCCTTGGCCTCGGCCTCGAACGCCCCGCCCGGCGCGGGCAGCGCCTGGTCGATCACTTCGGCCGGGTTGTAGATGACCTTGGCGAAGGAGTCGTCCGCGGCGGAGGCGACCAGCAGCTCGTTGGACGGGTCGTCGAACGTGGCCAGGTCCTCGCCCAGCGCGATGCCCTGATGGTCGACGGCCCCCAGATGCACCGAGAACTCGTCGGAGGCGAGCACCTTGCCGTCGAGCGTCACGCGCTTGACGGACCACACGCCGTCCCACTCCTCGCGCGTATCGTTCAGCACGATGAGCTCCAGATGGTCAGCGGCGGTCTTCACGCCCTCCCAGCTGTGGGTCTCGCGGTATTCCTCGCTGGTGCGCGGCTGGATGGTGGCGAGCCTCGGCGCGAAGAAGTCGCGCGACGCGTACCACACCGGCTTGCGGTGACCGTCGAAATCGACCGCCGCCCAGGAGACGACCGGCCAGTCATCGTTCAGCTGCCAGATCAGCGCGCCCGCGTTCACCGGCTCCAGCGAGCGCATGTGCTCCACGCCGAAGCGCATGGCCTGCGCCTGCTGCAGCTGGCATGCCCAATGCCAATCCTCGATGTCCGCCCAGTTGTCGGTGGGGATCAGCCAGCTGTGCTCGCCGTCGGACGGCTTGCCGTTGACCACGCCGCCGAAGCTCACGTCGTTGAGATGACCGGGGGTCAGGTGGGAGCGCATGCCGCGGGCGAGCTTGTAGTTGCCGCCGGAGGCCTTCTGATGTACGAGCATCTGCTTGCCGAACGGTTCGAGCTTCTCGTCGTGCACCACGCGGGTCAGCGTGCTGAATGCCGGCGGCGCCTGGTAGCCGAATTCGTCGGCGAAGCGCGGGGCGTACTGCGCGTACACGGTGTAGTCGGCGCGGTTCCACGCGTCCCAGATGTGCATGGTGCCGTCGGTGTCCATGTTGGCGGAGACGAACGGGGTGAAGGCCATCGGGGAGCTGGGCAGGTATACGGAGCGGCCCGGGTCGAGTTCGGCCAGCAGCGAGGGGAACAGCTCGGAATAGTAGTAGTCGCCCCACGGCTTCTCGCCGTATCCGTACGCGTTCGGCTTGCGGTCGTCGTCGCGCAGGGCCTGCTTGTAGCCGCCCCATTCGGAATAGGCCACGTAGTTCTCGTTGGAGCCGTTCCACACGATCAGGCTCGGGTGGGCGCTCAGGCGCGTGATGTGCTCGCGGGCCTCGGCCTCCACCTCGGTCTTGGTCTCCTTGTCCTCGGGGTATGCGGCACAGGCGAGCATGAAGTCCTGCCAGACCATGACGCCTTTCTCGTCGCACAGATCGTAGAACTCGTCGGCTTCGTAGATGCCGCCGCCCCACACGCGCACCATGTTGGAGTTGGATTCCACCAGGTCGCGCATGCCGCGCTCGTAGTCCTTGCTGGACAGGCGGCCGATGAACGCGTCGTCGGGGATCCAGTTGTAGCCGCGCGCATGCACGGGCACGTCGTTCACGTAGATCTGGAACGGGCGGCCGATCTCGTCGGCGCGGGTGTCCACATGCACGGTGCGGAAACCGACCTTGCCCTGCCACTGGGCGCATCCACCGGCGCAGACGTGCAGGGTGTACAGCGGCTGGTCGCCGTAGCCGATCGGCCACCAGCGCTTGACGTCCGGCACTACCAGGCGTGCGACGCCGGTATTGCGGCCTTCGGGGATCTCCACATCCACGTCGGTGGTGACGCCGTACCCGGCGAGCGCCACGTTCACGCTCAGCGGCTTGAGCGCGGGGTGGGAGTCGTACGGGCTCATGATGCGGCCCGCGCCGGCACGTTCCACTTCGACGGTGACGGTCAGGATGCCGTTGCCGTCCTTGTCCACGTCCACGAGCGGACGGACGGCGGCCAGGCGCACGTCGTTCCAGGAGTCGATGCCGATCTCGCGCCAGATGCCGGCGTTGGCCACGTCGATGCCCCAGTCCCAGCCGAAGGAGTAGCTGGGCTTGCGGATCTGATTGAACGCGTGGTGCTCGGTGTGCGGGTAGTACCCGCGCTGCTGTTCCATGCGGTCGGATTCGCGCACCGGTGAGGTGAAGCTCACCGTGAGTTCGTTGGTGCCGTCGACCAGCAGGTCGCGCACGTCCCAGCGGTAGGAGCGATGGCAGTTGCGGGTCTGCGCCACCGGGCGGCCGTTCAGGGCGAGGGCGGCGATGGTGTCGAGGCCGTAGGCGACGAGGTCGTGACGGTCGGAACCGTCGTCGTGCCAGTCGAAGGTGCAGGTGAAGCGCCAGTCGACGTCGCCGATCCACTGCTGCTTGTTCTCGTTGTCGCCGTCGAACGGGTCGTCGATCAGTCCGGCGTTGAGCAGGTCGAGCGTCGCCTCGCCGGGAATGGTGGCGGGGATGCCGGCGACGAGGCGGTCGCGGAGGTCTTCGGGCACGGCGGCGGGGTTGAGCGCGGTGAGCGTCCACGTGCCGGCCAACGGAACGAATGTGCTAGGGGTGTGGGTCATCTTCATAAGTCCTTTTGCGAATGATGATGGGAAGGGAAGCCGCGTTCGGAACGTGCGAGGAGTTTCGTTCCCGGCGGCTTCCCCAGGTGGTTGGTCGGCGTTATTCCTTCACTGCGCCTGCGGCGACGCCGTTGTAGATCTGCTTCTGGAAGAGCAGGAAGGCGATCAGGGCGGGCAGCAGGGTGATGATCACGCCTGCGCAGATGAGGTTGTACTTGGAGCCCTGCGGGCCGGTGAAGGCGTACAGCGAGATGGCCACCGTACCGATTCTCTGCTTGTCCTGCAGGTACAGGTTGGCCGCGTAGTACTCGTTGTAGATGCCGACGCCCTTAAGAATCAGGCAGGTCACGATGGC
>ERZ808246.2184-NODE-2184-length-12662-cov-13.497581_pt1 | contig 12662 bp, 10 predicted proteins | sample MGYA00521083_ERZ808246 | MGnify/ENA primary metagenome ERZ808246 (study PRJEB31516, sample SAMN03275577) | gut metagenome | biome: mammalia-associated habitat; material: feces | host: Papio cynocephalus | place: Kenya | collected 2012-07-07 ...
GGATAAACGGAACGGATGCGGATTAAGTCAAATACACATAATTCGGGACACTCCCAGAGGTAAAAAGAAGCCTTTTTCAAAAAATACACAAAGTATCACAATAGATTCGAAAAAGTAAAAACGTCAGCATGGTAGTTTGAGTATTTCAAACAATTAATTTTTCTAAGTTCGCTGCATTTCAAACGCGTAATTTTACAAAGTCTTCTAAAATAATCGATAATTGGTCAATGAATTTCTTCTTAGAATAATCTTTCAAATAAACTTCCTTCGAATGCCGTCCAATACTTTTCAGCTGCGAAACATCTAGACCTCGAATCAAATTAGCCAAAGCCTTTGCATTCCCGGATTGGCAGACATAGCCGATTCCGTTTTGCTTAATAAAAGCAGCGCAACTACCGTTAATAGAACCGATAATAGCTTTGCCACTAGCCATATAGGATTGTACCTTCCCAGGGATGGTCATATTTGCGTATGGCTTATTTTCCAAAGAAACTAGCATTACATCCGCCTTTTTATATAATTCTGGCATTTCGTTCAGCGATTTTTGACCGTAAAAAACAATATTTTTATTAGTCGAATACGACGCTAATTTCTTTGCGTTCTCTAATTCGCTACCACCGCCAACAATGTGAAATTTGAATTTTAAATCGTCTTTAAGCAATTCCGCAGCTTTAATAATTACGTCAATAGATTGAGCCTTTCCAACGTTACCGGCGAACATTAAATCTATAACTCCATCATCCGTAGCTTCAAAATCAGCCTCTTCAAATATAGATTCTGCATATTGGGGCAAACAGCTAATATTCAAAGAGTTGCAATTAGGCAAAGTTTTTATATAAGAAATATGTTCTTTGGTGGACACGATTATCTTGTCGAATTGAGAATAGATCTTCGCAGATACCTTTTTATAGTGTTCATAGATAAAAGAATCTTTTTTAATTCCACCCGCCAGCAAAGATTCGGGCCACAAATCCATTTCATACATTACTAATGGCTTATTATGTTTTTTTCCGTATACAATGGCCGGCTTAACCAACATGATGGGCGACTCCTCCATTGCCAAAACAACATCAAAATCACCCGGCAATTCTTTTGCGAGTTTCGATCCATAGTAAGGAAATGAATAATAATTCAAAAAACGATATAATAGGTTGTGCCGTCTTTCAATGAGCTTTGCCCTTACAATGCAAACGCCATTGTGTTCTTGAATTCTTTTTTTGCCTTTCTCATACCCTTCATAAATATACCCCTGCGGATAATTCGGAAGTCCGGTAAGAACGGTTACATGGTATCCTCTTTTTTGCAGAGATTCGGCGATGTCAGTAACTCTAGAATTTTCCGGCCAATAATATTGAGTAACAATTAAAACCTTCATTTTTCCCACACTTCAATCATCTTTTGAATAACCAAACTAGGCATGTACTCTTTAGCGATCCTTTCGTATGACGCAGAGGAAAGTCTTTCCCTTAATTGCTTATCGGTTGCCATTCGGCTCAAGGCGTCATTTAAAGCAGTAACGGATTTTGGAGGTACAATCATTCCTGTATCCTTGAGCATTTCTGGCATATTACCAACGGAAGTTCCAATGCAAGGCAAGCCACAAGACATCGCCTCCAAAATAACATTTGGCATGCCTTCGGTGTAACTTGGTAAAACAAGAAAAGAAGAATCACGCATGAAAGAAATGACCTCTTCATGAGAGACTGGCCCAAAAAAAGTAACACCGTTCAAAGAACACTTTCGCTCCATTTCCTTTTTGACTCTTTTTTGGCAAGGCCCAACAATAAATAGTTTCCAATCCGGAAACCTTTTTGAGAAAACAGAAAATGAATTAATTAATTCAAAAATTCCTTTCTCAGGCGTAACATGTCCAACGAAAAGGATGTTTTTGCTATTACTACTATAAAGATTCGCATGTAAAATGGTCGGATTTGGAACGTAATAAGAAGAAATCCAATTCGAGTTTAAGCATTCAAACGTGTTTTTATCAATTGATATTAGAAAATCAGAATATTCTAAGCATTTCAAAAATAGCTGATACTCTAACCCCTTCTTCGAAGAAATTAGAGCTGGGATCCTGCCGAAATGAAAATGCAGAATGGTTTTGACATTATTTGTCCTGGCAATTTTTAACAATTGAAGGTCCCTATAAAATCCAAATCCTCCGCTAGTTGCTATATGTAAAATATCTATTTTTTCGTGAAGAATCATCCTCTTGAGATTCCTTTTTTGCTCGAAAACGCGAAAAAAAGAATAAATATATTTGTCAAAAAAAGTTCTTTTCTTTGAAAAGGAATGCCGCAATGAAGTGTCTATAAAAAAGGACTCATAGTTTTCGGGCATATTATCCTTGACGATTGAAATCCAGCTCGAGATGCCGCCTAAATTTTTAGAAGAAATGGGCGCAACAAAGCATATTCTCATTTTATTTGTCATAATTCAAAGCACCATTGCCACTTATTCTGTAAAAAGCATTAACATACAAATCACAAGTAGCTTTTATAGAATATTTTTTTGATTTTTCTATATTGTTTTTCCGCATCTCATCTATATTCTTAGACTCATAAGCTTCTTTCAAACAGTCAATAAGCTCTTTCTCGTTATTCGGCTCAAACAAGAACCCGTTCCTGCCATTTTCAACGACATCTGGTATTCCGCCCACGCATGGAGCCACAATTGGTAAACCCACACTCATGGCCTCTAAAATGGAGATTGGGTTGCCTTCGTAGAGACTGGCTAAAACAAAGCACTTTGAGGCGTGTAAAAATGGGTAAACATCGGCAACGGCGTCATGGATGATAAAGTTGTTTTTGCACTGAAGGAGAGAGCTTTCTTTTTTAATGCTTTCTTTTAAATGCCCATTGCCAAGGCAAAGCATTGTAGCGTCATTGTGCTTTAAATAAAAAGAGTTAAATGCGCTTAGAAGAAGCTTGTGGTTTTTTTGTTCAGAAAACCTCGCTACGCAAATATAAGAATATTTTTTGTTGTCAATTCCGTTAGCTAAGCATCCTTTTTCTTCATGAAGATTAATTCCGTTATAAATGGTGGTCACCAAAGTACCTGGGAAAGCCATTTTTATACTTTTGGTAATCGAATCAGAGATACCAATGTGTTCAAGTATCCCCTTTTTGATGTAGATATTGCGCAAAAATCTACTAAAAAAGGAAGCTTCTCGATTTGCTATATTGTGTACAGTGTGAATTATTCTCCACTTCCTCTTCTTAAGGCCGAAAGCAAAAAAATATGTGAACATAACATCAAGATGAGTGTTGATAACATCCGGTTTAATTGAGCTTATCAGCTCCTTAAATAAATGACTTGCCTTTGGATCGATACCTTTTCTTTTGCTCATTATGAAGACATTTCTATTGTCGTTAGAGATGAGGTCGGAAAAAGAGGGATCGATTTTTGAGTGAAGAACGATAATAAACAATTCAACATCGCTTTTTTTCAACAATTCTTTGCACAAATTATAAAAGAAAACTTCAGCACCGCCACGGCTAGACATTTCGTTTATTACTTCAACGACTTTAATCATGTTTTTATTTAGATTTTATACCTTAGCTTGGTATATAAAGCATACGCTTTGTGTTTGATCTTCGCCTTAGATAAAAATATGTTTTTGAGTTTAAAAACCTCCCTTATACTATTTTGCTTTATTTGACTAATAAAATAGAGTCTTTCCTTCTCATCAACGGCAAAATGCAGGTTCCTCGAAAGACCGGCCAATTCGTTTTTAGCTAAAAAATCGGAAAGAAAACCGCCCTCCTTGTCGGAAAAACTTTTTTTAAAATTGTAAACATAGATATAAGAGTCTATTTTTTCGCAAGTCCACAAAGAAGTGGATAGACTATCGTCCTCAACGTAATAAATATATATATAGTCATCAATCTGAAAAAAAGTCTTTGCCTGCTCTACCAATTTACACGAAAGAAATTGGTCTTCGTTAAAAATAAGCCTCGGATAAGTGCCATATTCTTCGAATACTCTCGAAAAGAGCCGTTTTTTCGACACCAAAGAAGAAGTCAAGCCTCCAGGCCCTGAAAAAATCTTAATCAGCATTTCTTCCTTTGAAATCTCGTTTTCGTTTAACTGACTAAAATTTAGTTCACTTTCTCCATCATGCTTTTTTAAGGTATTTACCAAGTAAACGTCGAAATAGTCATTAACGACTTTTTGGCAAAAAGCCTGTAAACGGGTAATTTCTATCTCATCCCCAGAGTCAATAAAATAAACATAAACACCACGAGCCTTGCTCGCACCAAAAATCCTCGCGTAAATCGGACCCCTATGTTCAATCCGATATAAATTAAGCTTAATATTTAAGTTATGGAAAGAAAACGAGGGGATAGTGCTACTACCATCATCGACCACAATGATTTCTACATCGTTGCCATCATAAGATTCGATTGATTTTAATGTTTTAGCTAGTTTTTGCTGATTGTTAAAACAAGTTATTACAAGTGTTAAATCAATCATAGTTTAACCTCATAGTAGAAATTGCTTGCCGTTTCAGACCTTCCAAAAGATAAATCAGGAAGTCTGGTTGAGAAAAAACTTAATCCCACCAAAAAATAGTTCGTCCTTGAGAGGCTGCCCATTCCATAGAAAATATCAAAAATCTCGATGGCCAAAATATAAAGAGCAAAATATAAAAGGTACCCATTTTTAAGCGTTTTAGCCGAGCGAATGGGGAAAAGAACGTAAATCAAATATATTGCACTTGCCCCAAGGCCATATGACAAAGAAATACAGCCAAATAAATTATGACCGACAACGGTATTCATTTTTAGCGTGCCGTCGGATCCCATCCCGAAGATGGGATAACGAAAACACATGCAAAAATCCCGAATTATCATACAGCTTCTTTCCCTTAAAGACCCTTCATAAATGTGATTTAAATCAAAGATTTGCAAAAACAACATCTTTATACGATTTATGACTTCAAATCTAGATGGTAAAAAAAGGAGCAACAAAGAAAACACGCCGATAGCTGCAGTTAAAACGACTATAAAAGTAGTTTTCTTTTTTTTAAAAAGATAAATGTAAAGAAAAAGCAATGAGCAAAGAATAGCCAAAAGAATGGATCCGACCCTTAAAGACACAAGCAAGTAGATTAAATTTATAAGAAGCGGAACAAAGCAAAAGAATCTAGATTTTGTTTTTCTGTTCAAAGACAAAAACGACAAAAAACTCAAAAAAACACCGCTTCTTGCAAGAGAGGCGAAAGTGTCCAAATTCAAAAAAGGAGAAGATATAACCGAATGCGTAGTCACCATAAGGCTGAAGTTCAGCGCAACGATAAAAGTAAGGCCTAACGTATTAGCTATCGTTTTTATCAAAAGAATCACCGAAACGTCATCAATGGAATCAGGCAGAATAAAACCACTAAAAAGCATCGCCAACAAAACAAAGGGCTGGAAGCTAAACGTCCGATTAATCACATCTGAAAAAATAAAGAAAAACGACATCAACAAAAAAAGGCAAAAAAACAGCAAATCTTTTCTTTTTTTATATGCCAAAAACTTATAAATACAAGCAAGAAACAGCAACACCAAAAAAACATTAAAAACATAGTTAAAGGGCCTAATATTAACAAAAGATGAAAAGCCAAATTCATAAATAAAAAGTAAAATGAAGCCAAAGAATTTGACCGGACTTCTTTGCAATGTTCTTTTTATAAAAAAATTAAGCACTTTTCTTCTTTTTCAACCACACTAACATAATAAAAATAATATGGCAAACAGTCAACAAAGACAGCAAAGGATTAAAAAGGGTAAGCAAAAAATATTCGCTGCTAAAAATATTAGATAGAGTAACAATCAACAGCAAAAGTGAGGAGACGCATATTGTTGCAATGAGATCGATTTTAGAGGATTCGCTTCTTTTAAATAAAAACAAAATGGCTAGCTCGGTAATCAAAAATAAAAAGCCAAAAATAGCAATTAAGCCGTAATTGCCCTGCGTTTTGTTTAGACAAACGGAGGAAAGGCCCGCAATGCTCTTAACATCTCTCCAAACGTTTTTTGTTTTTACCTTAATCGAAAGGGCCGTTACATCATAATTTGAAACCGAATAGCAAAAATCTCGACACGCAATCAAATCATTTGTGAAGGAAATATTGAGAAACAAATTATCGTTAAAAAAATCTTTATCGGCGACCACAATTAACTCCCCATAATAATCCGCGAGCATTGGTCCAGCACCATAATCATAAGAAAAGATGTTAGCAACCGACAAAGAATAGTGGTTTCCGTCCTTTTCGAGTTCATAAGTGTATCCAATCAAATCCGAAAAGTCTTTTATGGAGGGATCTGAGGACATAAGTTTTGAGGCAACACGATCCGAAATATAACAAGGTTCCATGCCACCGCCCAAAATGTAATTCCAATCGCAATAATTGAATGTGAAAATAGGTTTGACTGGAAGGCCATAAAAATATCCGAACGAATCGTTTGACTGACAAATCTGAGAAATATTGATGAGAGTTGGATCGCACTCTATAGCTTCACCATTAGTTCTTAAGCCAATTCCATTCGTCTTATTGCCCAAAAAACAAACGTATTCCGGTCTAGAAACAATATTTAAATTATACTCTAATTGTCCAATCAAAGAACGATAATCGCTGTAATTGTAATTATTGATTTCAATTTCTCCAACAGCCCATTTCAAATCGCTTTCGCTCACATCTCTTGCGCAAGTTTGATAAGCGGAGAACTCATGCACAATTGGAGTAAAAAACGAGCAAAGACACGCGAACAACGAACTTAAAACCGATAAAGTTGTTAGAATTGCCGTTTTGGCTTTTTTGGGTAATCTCATTTCTTTAGCCTGTTTTTTATACGTCTCACTAAATATTCGGCCTTGGCTTTTTCCATGGTTTTCTTATCGGACTTTTTATACCTCTCGGCTTCATTATAAGCCGCCTTCTCGTTCATGAAATGCAACATATCCGAGCTTAGCCAATCTTCTCCGCCGAGCGTCTTCCTGTTTCTTATTTCGCCATAATGAACTTCTTCGTAATCTCTTGTGCAGCCAATCGAAAGCAAGGCGTGTCCATTATAGCAGTAATTGTCATTGCATTTGCATATACTGCAGAATGGAATTGATTTATCGAGATTTTCATAAATATTAAAACTATATCCGTTATATTTATAGCATTGTTGAGAATATCCAGTAGCTAAATCAACATATAAAGACAGTCTTCCCGCGGCGCAAAACGTTTTAATTTTTTTGTTTATAATCATTAATTTAAAATTAAAAAATTGGGACTCAAATGAAGACCATATCTTTGTAAAATCTTCCAAAGAGTGCGACGAAAGCAAATCGTGTTTTTCATTGTCGTTCCGAGGAATGCTTAGCTGCGGCAAGGCGCCAAAATTTTCAATTGAAAAAGTTTTAATTTCATCTATTAGAGGAACGAGCGAATCGTCTGGAATCATTTCTATGCAAATAGAACAGCCGCTTTTCCTCACTTTTTTAACATTATCCGCAAAAACTCCCAGCAATCCCTTGCTTTTAAGCTGCAAATAATGAAATGAACACTTGAATTCTATTCTTTCAAGCTTTTCGGCATCGAAAAGGAGAATTTTATCAATGACGCTTGAAATCGTCATATTTGTAACGAGTTCAATATAATGTCCATCAGATAAAATCGCATCCAAATAACTGACAATATCTTTTGCAAGAAGTGTTTCTCCATCGGCGCACACGTTAAATAAGCAAAGGCCACCAAGCCTATTTTTGGAAAAAGCCCTAGCGACTATTTCAGGGGAAGCCGAATACGAAATTTGTTGATTCTTAAACCAAACATCTTTTTGGTTCAAATAACAATATGTACACCTTAGATTGCAAATCGAACTCCTCACGGCCAAATTAATCAAACGTTTCATTTAGAGAGCCTCTCCGTAAAATATGCTTTAAAAAATTTTTTCTCCTCTTGCGAAAAGACCAAAATGTAGCAGCCAAACAAGGATATCACAAATGAGAAAAAGACGCCGAAAACAAACGGAATCCACCCATTTAGTGGTATCAAAGCAAACGGCACCGATATAGCGGAAATCATTAAAAACAAAATTAGCGATTTCAGAATGTATTTGTAAAAATAAGTTCTCTTTTGTTTCAAAATTTTTGATATATACGGCAACATAACAATAGTCATTCTCAAAATGCTCAAAATAGAGCTAACTCCTGCAACAGCAAAGACAGACAAAGACATATATTTTGTAAGAACCAAAACTAATAAAACGTTAACAACACCGGTAACCAAAAAAGAGATTGCATTCACTTTCAATTTATTCATGCACGTTAAAACGTTGTATAAAATTTGAACACCGCTTAGCGGTATTAGTGCGAGAAGGGATAAAAAAGACAAAAGGGAAAGCGTTTTCGAATCTAAAGTAGGTTGCCACAAATCGTAAAACCTCAAAGAAAAAACCAAAAAAATACAAACAGGTAAAGAAACGGCTAACATAGAAATTTTTATATAAAATTCGAGCTTCTTCACAAATTCTTCGTTGGTTTCCATCGCATAAATAATCGTTTGGTGTGATAAAACGCTGTTGTTCAACGTCGTAGACAAGGTAACTATTATATTCGGAACGATCTTTGCAACCGACAAAACCCCCATCAATGTTGGATTAATGAACCAGTTAGCGATCATCAAGTCCAAGCCAGTCATCAAAATATTGCCTGACTGATTAAGCGAATTCCAAAACCCAAATTTAAATAAATGGAAAATGCAATTAAAGCTAACATGATCGAAAGAAAAACAAATTTCGGAAAGCACATGCTTTTTTACAACAAAAACAAGAATCGTTTGTAACAAATTTGAAATAAAAGCGACCAAAGTGACAACATAAACTTTTGCCGAAAAAACATAAAAGAAAAGAAAGTAAAATGCAATTTTGAATAAGACTATTACAATGTTCGCAAGTGAAGATAAATACTGCTGATTTTTGACAAAAGTGCTTATGTTAAATAAGGAAACGAATTGGGAAACGAAAAAATTCAAAAACGCAAAAAGAAACAATACTTTGGCATCAAAAACACTGATGTTAACAATGTCAAATATGTAATTGATTTTCCATGCACAAATTATCGCTGGAATCAATAAAATTATTGATAGAACAATATTTCCGACTATTAAAGAGGAGTAATACTTTTTGCATTCATCGAATTCGTCTTTATAGAAGTGAATTGCAATCGTCCTAGCCCCCATTGAATTCAAGGCTATAGTCGCGAGCGAAGCGATTGAAATTAGATTGTTAGCCATTTGAACATATCCGTTCGCTTCAACCCCGATATTTTCGACTATGTAAGGCGAGAGAAAAAAATCGATGGCGAGAGAAATAATCAAGGCCAAGACGCTAAAAACGGCCGACATTAAAGTTTTAGTAACATTATTCTTTATTCCACTCACGAAGTTTTTCTCCTATAAGATAAAAATCGCTGCTGTCAAACGTCTGATAGAAATTTGTTTTTTCATCAAGCACAATATCGCTTGCCGAATTACAAAAAGTTAGCGAATCATCCTTAATCCAACGTGTAACTCCTTTTACCTTTCCGCTGCGATTGTCAAAGCAGAAGCATTTAGTTTCAGATAAAAAGGAAAAAATCGCTCCATGCAGTCTATCCGTAACAACAAAAGAAGCGTATGAAAGTTTTTTTATTAACCGACCTACGATATGTGCTCTATTTCGCGCATCAACCTTTTTTCGAACAACTGTATCTATATATTTAACTTTAAAAGCAGAACCAAACGAGGCACTTATAACATCAGCGCTAGGAAAGCTACCGTTACTTTCTTTGTCCTTTCTTTTGCATAAATAAATAACATTTTTCTTCCTTCTACTTTTTCGCCTAGGCATAAAAAGAACGATATCGGGACATAAAGCCGCTTCTTGTGCTGGATACATTGAAGTGAAGGTTTTATATGAATTTAAATCTCGCAAAAAAAACGATACTTTTGAATTTTTGGAATACAGGTCAACGTTATTGGCGTGCAGAAAAGCCGAAAATTGCAAGTTTGTGTCATAGAAACAACTTTGTGGAAAAACAATGATTTTATTGGAAGAAAAAGCTGAAATTATTTCCGCTATTTTTTTGTCCTCATTCGGCCACAATATGCCTAAGTTCCCGCCTCCATCAACAATCAATAAATCTTTAGGATCTATAACTGTTTTTATGTTAGAGAAACGATGGATTAATATCTCGTTATCTATTTCAATAATTTGCTTTTTAGGAAAACCGTTCTCAGTAAGAAAACTTTTTTCAGCAAGCACGATTGCTTGGTCTCCAAGATTCCCATGAACGGGTGTTCCCATCATGAAAATCGACTTCCCATACTTTTTCGCGGAACGCCTAGCTTTCCTTTTGACAGAAGCAACCCTAACAGTAAAACTTACATTTTTAACCAAATTAACAAAAAGCCAATAAGGGAGTTTGTATGAACAGCTTCTAATATGAAAAGGATGATACGTTTTGGCAAAATAAGAAAAAAAGCGGAAAACATTCTTCTCAGAATCGACGCTGATGTAGCATTGAAGTAAAACGCAAGCTGCCAAATAGTAAAATCGCCCTTTTAGCGTTGAAAGTCCAAGTTTTGACGCTATTGTTGCACGTTCCAAAAGTGCATCGATTGCAGTTAATCTGCGCAGATCGATTCTCGATCGCATAATGCTTCCATTGGTTTGTCTATAATAATAATTGGCCGATTGAACGACTTTATAATTAAAGTCTCTTTTTAGTAATTCGTTAAAAAACAATTCATCTTCATGATTTTTGCCATCAGCAAAGCGGATGCATTCGAAAACCGTCCTTTTATACAGCCTATTGACGGCACAAATGAACTGGTAACCATTGTCGAGCGACGCATTAGAAAGCAATTCCTCTTTCGTGATTTTTCCGCTTTCAAAATCAAAATCACGACACAATTCCTTTCCGTCGATATCGACTCTACGGATTCCAGAAAAAACAATATCGATGTTAGGATCGATGTCGGTGATCATATCATCGACAAATCTAGAAGAGACGTAATCGTCAGAATCAACGAAGCAAATATAATCACCACTCGCTAAATCAATTCCAAAGTTCCTTGCGGAGGACAAGCCACCATTAGCTTTATAAAAATATTTAAAACGTTTGTCTTTTTTTATGAATTCAGCAACGATTTTACCTGAGTCGTCAGTAGATCCATCGTCAATCACCAATATTTCTATGTTTTTACACGTTTGTTCCCGTAACGAGCCAAGACAATCTCTTAAAAAAAACTGCGAATTATATGCAGGGACAATAATTGACACCAAACAATTATTCATATTTTTGAAGCGCCTCTCTGCATTTCTTACCATTTTTATATCTTTTAATTCGCATATCAATATAGTGATTTACAAAATACATAGGTTTAAAAGAACGATATTTTGGACTATCACATGAGTCGACAATTTCATTTGGAACAATATAAAACGACTCTTTTAATATCTTATTGGGAATAGATAGATTCCTTTTTTGAAGATGACAGTAAAGCAATTCAACTTCTTTTGTTTTTGTTTTAGCAATCAACTTCCCATTTTCCCAATGAAAAATAAAGTAACCAATATCGTCACAAGAAATATGAGCGTTCCTAAAAGAATAATGTAAATAATCGACATCGCAAAAAAACGATCTCGAAACGAATTCTTTTACCCCTAAGCTCCTACACACCTCTGAAAAAAATAATTCGTCGGCAGCAAAGCTGGCATTTGAGGAAACAATCGAGTCATAATTCTTTATTTTTTTGTAAATATGATTGATTTTGTAGATATTTTTAAAAAGCTGAAAATGTCCAAAACAAGAAATTTTTTCATGTTTTTCAAGAAGTTCATCCGTGATAAATTTTCTTATGTTTCCAAAAACTACATCAACATCACAAAAACCCCAAAAATCATATCCCGAAACATAGTCATTAAAAATCTCTCCGAACGCAGGTCGAAGATCACAAAGTTTATAAGGCAATAAATTTGGTAAATATAAATTTATAGTGTCTTTAATGAGATTAATCATCTCTGCCATTTTCATTTTTATAAACTTGATATTTAAAAAATCATTGTATCTATTTTCAACATTCTCTTGATCAGTAAATATAAAAAAATCTATCGAAGGATTTTTGCTCGCTGAAAGCAACCAATATTCGAATGTTTTAGGAAAAGAGCCAAAGTAAGGAATCAAGATAGAGATTTTTTTCATTGCATCCTCTTTCTACTTTTGAAAAGAAAAATAATCAGTTTATAAAACGTACCAGTTAGGATAGAAAAAAGAAAAACTATGAAAAGAACGATGAACGAATTTGTGATAAAGATAAAAGTCTCCTCGTTTAAAAAACTAATAGCCAAAAAACACAATATCAAAATAAGTTTTTCGAGCGATAAAGATTTTATAAAAAAAGTACTCATTATAAAACGACTTACGATTTGCAAACAATAACAGCAAAAAATGCCCTTTTTCATGGGTGTATTATAACCTAAATAGCCCTATAACAAACAAAATTTGAAAAGGGGCTGTTGAAAAACCGTTAGGTTAATCAATGGCCGGGTCTTTAGCAGAAACACATTGAATCCGATATGAAAAGTCGGCCAAATAGTCAGTATTGGTCGATTTTTTTGTATGTCAAATATTCTTAAATT
>ERZ808246.2185-NODE-2185-length-12658-cov-6.848687_pt1 | contig 12658 bp, 10 predicted proteins | sample MGYA00521083_ERZ808246 | MGnify/ENA primary metagenome ERZ808246 (study PRJEB31516, sample SAMN03275577) | gut metagenome | biome: mammalia-associated habitat; material: feces | host: Papio cynocephalus | place: Kenya | collected 2012-07-07 ...
CAAGGTGCGTGGCGTGGACGTGAACGTGTTCACCAGCCCGATCATCACCGACGCGCAGGGCAAGAAGTTCGGCAAGTCCGAGGGCAATGCGGTGTGGCTCGACCCCACGATGCTGAGCCCCTACAAGTTCTACCAGTTCTGGATCAACCGCCCGGACGCGGAGATGGAGAGCCTGCTCAAGGCGTTCACCTTCCTGCCGAAGAGCGAGATCGAGCATCTGATCGAGGAGAGCAGGACGAACCCCGGCGCCCGCGAGGCGCAGAAGGCCCTGGCATGGGAGGTCACCAGCTTCGTGCATGGCGAGAAGGCGACCCAGGCCGCCATCGACGCCTCCGCCGCGCTGTTCGGCCGTGGCGGCGATCTTGCCGCCATCGACGAGGAGACGCTGGAGTCCGTGCTTGAGGGATTCAAGGTCGCCGACGAGAACGGCGGGCATGTGTTCCCGCAGTCCGAGGCCGGCGCGCGCGTGATCGACGCGGCGCAGGCGGCCGGTCTGTTCAAGTCCGGTTCCGAGGCCCGCCGTGCGATCAAGTCCGGCGGTGTGTATCTCAACAACGTGCGCGTGGAGAGCGACGAGGCGGTGCTGGACGACAAGGACTTCCTTGCCGGCCGTTTCGCGCTGATCCGCCGTGGCAAGAAGGCTCTGGGCGTGGTCGAGCGCCACTGATCCGCATATGGTCGTGGCGGCCCGAAACAACTGGGCCGCCACGCGAATTGGTTTTCGAATAGTCGCAAGATATCTGATTGAAGCAAGGAAAAGCATATGGCAGAAGGTAACGAACATTCCGGCAAGTCTTTCGGCGGCCGCAAGTCCTACGGACATGGCGGATCCGGCCGTCCGGGCAACCGTGGCGGCAAGGGATTCAAGCCGCGCGGCAAGGGCGGCTACGGCCGTCGCGACGGCGACAGGGACGGCGGCAAGGGCGGTTTCGGCGGCCGCAGGTCCTACGGCAAGGGCGGCTACCATAAGGACCGCGACTTCCAGCGTGACGGCGAGCGTCGCGACGGGTACCGCAAGGACCGCGATTTCCGTAAGGATCGCGATTTCCGTAAGGACCGTGACTCCCGTCGTGACGGCGACGGCGAGAACCGCGGCTACCGCAAGGACTTCCACAAGGACGGCGATAACCGTCGTGACGGCGATCGCCGTGGCGGTTACCGCAAGGACCGCAACGACTTCCACAAGGGCGGTTACCGCAAGGACCGTGACTTCCACAAGGATCGCGACTTCCATAAGGACCGCGATTTCCGTCGTGACGGCGAGGGCGAGAACCGCGAATCCCGTCATGACGACGGCTTCCGCAAGGACCGTGACTTCCACAAGGGCGGCGAGCGTCGCGACGGGTATCGCGGCAATCGTGGCGGCAAGGGCGGCTACGGCAAGGGGCCGCGCCGCGATGGCGAGCATGGCGGCAATCCGCGCTACCGTCGCGATGACGATCGCCGCGACAATCGCCGCAACGACCAGCACGGCGAGCGTCGTCAGTTCTCCGATGACGAGAAGCGCGAATACCGCGAGCACAAGCGCACCGAATACATGAGCCGTCCGCGCCGCAACTCCGACGGCACGATGAGCTTCCCCTCCCAGAACCCGTACACCGCCCGTCGCCCCGACGAGCCGGTGATGCCGAAGGGGCTCGAATGGTCCATGCTGTCCTCCGACGAGAAGGAACGCCTGCGTGGCCTGTCGAAGGAGCATGCGGAGAACACCGGTCTGCATATCCTCGCGGCCTACGCGCTGATCGACGATGACCCCAAGGCCGCCATGGAACACGCCAAGTGGGTCGCCCGTCAGGCGTCCCGCATCGATTTTGCGCGTGAGACCCTGGCCTTCGCCGCCTACCGTACCGGCGACTACAAGCTCGCCCTGCGCGAGTTCCGCACCGCCTACCGCATGAACGGCTACGCCGACTACCTGCCGTTCATGGCCGACTGCGAGCGTGGCCTGGGCAACCCGAAGAAGGCCATCGAGCTGGCACTGAGCGATGACGCCAAGCTGCTGCGCGGCGAAGCCAAGGCCGAGATGTTCCTGGTGTACGCGGGTGCCCTGGGCGACCTGGAGCAGTGGGACAAGGCCATTGCCGTCGTGCATACGCTGGCGCGTTCCAAGGGACTGTCCGGCGCCTACCGCATGCGCGCCCTGCAGGCCGAGCAGCTTTTCCTTGAGGAGACCGGCGAGAAGGACAAGGCCGACGCGCTTGAGGGCACGATCGAGAAGCTCGAGGATCAGTACGCCGATTTCGACATCGACGAGGATTCCGACGACGTGGTGATCGACCATGATCTGGCCTATATCACCAACGGCGACGACGAGGAGGTGCTCGACAAGCTCGGCATCGACCCGTCCGAGGCGCAGTTCGCGCCCGAGCAGGAACCCGAGGAGGACGAGACCGAGCTGCCCGCCGAAGAGGCCAAGGACGGCGCGGAATCCGACGAGGAGCCCGCCGAGAACGCCGAAGCGGAGGATGCCAAGGCGGAGGAATCCGACGAGGCCAAGGCCGAGGATTCCGAATCCGACGATGCCGCCGCTGAATCCGGCGAGGCCGCATCCGACGCCGAGCACACCGACGAGGAGCCGACCGAAGAGTGAGCAAGACCCGTTTTCTCAAGGGAACCGAACGCACCCTGGCCGAGCGGTACCATCTGGCGCTGCTCGACCTCGACGGCGTCGTCTACCGCGGCAAGAACGCCGTGGACCATGCCGCCGACTCCATCCGCCAGGCCGAACAGTCGGGCATGATGATCGAATACACGACGAACAACTCGTCCAGATTCCAGCGCATCGTGGCCGATCAGCTCGTCGGCTTCGGCCTGAAGGTCGAGCCCTGGCAGGTCATCACCTCGTCCGTGGTGGCCGCCCGCATGGTCGCCAAGGCCGTCCCGGCCGGTTCGCGCGTGCTGGTGCTGGGTGCCGAGCATCTGCGCGATGAGGTCGAACGCGCCGGGCTCGTCATCACCGATGATCCGGCCGACAAGCCCGTGGCCGTCATCCAGGGCTGGTACCCGCAGATGACCTGGCAGATGATGGCGAACGTCGCGTTCGCGGTCGAGGCCGGTGCCACGTATTTCGTGACCAACCGCGATCTGACCATTCCGCGCGAGCTGGGCATCGCGCCCGGTTGCGGTTCCATGATCCAGGCCGTGATCACCGCCACCGGCGTGGAGCCCGTCGCCTCGGCAGGCAAGCCGGAATCGTACATGTACGACGAGGCGCGCGAACTCAACGCCTCGGAAGGCAACAGCATGGTGTCCAAGGACGAGTCCATCGCCGTGGGCGACCGCCTCGACACCGATATCGAGGCCGGCAACCGTGGCGGCTACGATTCGCTGGCCGTGCTGACCGGCGTGACGAATCCGCACGAGCTGATGCTCGCCCCCGCGCATTTGCGCCCGACCTACGTGGCGAAGGATCTGCGCGGGCTGAACGAAGCCATGCCGCTGCCCACCAGCATCGGCAACGGCTGCTGGGTGTGCGGCAACGCGCGCGCCGCCTACGACAAGGTGGACAACGCGATCCGCGTGGGCGATTCCACGTCCATCGACGCGCTGCGTGCGGCGATCTGCCTCGCCTGGCAGCTGCAGGACAACGGCACCGACATGGATACGGTGTCCTTGCCGGAGTTCACGCTGTGAGCCTGTGAGCCTATGAGCCACGGCGGCCGTGGGCGGCGATCCGCCTGCGGGACAACGAAACGTCGTCGTGCGAACCGGTTTTGGTCCGCACGACGGCGTGCTGTTATGTACGAGTCATGTACGAGACGGATGCACGAGGCAGGGGAGAGCATGAGCGAACGCATCGATGACAACGGTATCGACATCACGGAAGACGACATCGTCGAGATGCCGGACCGGCTGGACCTATTGCTGGTGGAGACCGGCGTGGTGGGCACGCGCACCAGGGCGCAGAAACTCATCAAGGCCGGCAGGGTCACGATCGACGGCAGGACGGTGACCAAGCCCGCATACGCGGTCGGCGCGTTGGGCCATGCGCGCATCCGCGTGGACAAGGGCGAGGACTATGTGTCGCGCGGCGCCTACAAGCTGGTCGGGGCGTTCGACGTGTTCCGCGAGCATGGCCTTGCCGAGCCGAACGGTCTGCAGTGTCTCGACATCGGCGCGTCCACCGGCGGATTCTGCGATGTGCTGTTGCGCAGGGGAGCGAAGAGCGTCATCGCCCTGGACGTGGGCCATGGCCAGCTCGACCCGCGCATCGCCGACGATCCGCGCGTCATCGAGATGAGCGGCGTGAACATCCGCGACGTGACGGTGGGCGACCTGCCTTACAGGCCGCAGATGGTCGTCTCCGACGTGTCGTTCATCTCCCTGACCTACGTGATTCCCGTCATCGCCCGCATCGCGGCTCCGGACGCGGCTGTGGTGCTGCTGGTCAAGCCCCAGTTCGAGGTCGGGCGCGAAGGGCTTGGCAGGAACGGCATCGTGGAAAGCGAGGAATTGCGGCGCAAGGCGTTGGACGACGTGGTGGTGTGCGCCGGGCGCGAGGGGCTTGCCGTAATGGCCACCGCGCCCTCGCCGATCGAAGGTACCCACGGCAACGCCGAATGGCTGCTGTACGCACGCATGCCGTGCGCGTGAAAGCAGTGCCATCCGTACGGGGAAGGCATGGCCTGCACGCCGTGCAACGGCAAAGGCCGGTCCCATGCGAGCAATCGTTCGCGCGGGACCGGCCTTCGTCATATAAACCGGTCGGATGGGACGCCGTATGTGGCGCGGAACCGTCAGGAGGCCAGGAACTTGTCGATCTGGCTTTGCCTGCCGGCGATGATGAGCTCGTCGTTGCGGCGCATCACGGTATCGTTCTCGCCATACTGGAACTCGCGTCCGGGCGATTTCACGCCGACCACGACGATGCCGTACTTGTCGTGGATCTCCGCCTCCGCGATCGTCTTGCCCGCCAGGTGCTGCGGCGTATGCACCTTCACCACGGTGTGCATGCCCTCGATCTCGATGTAGTCCAGGTAGTTGCCGGACACCAGATGTCCGATGCGCTTGCCCGCGTCGCTTTCGGCGTTGATCACATGGCGCGCGCCGATACGGCGCAGGATGCGCGCGTGCTGGATGGACACGGACTTCGCCCACAGATCCGTGATGCCGGCGTCCAGCAGGTTGCCAGCCGCGATCACGGAGGCCTCGATGCTGTCGCCGATCGCCACCACGGCGGTGTCGAACTGCGAGGCGTCGATGCGTTCGATCGCCATCACGTCGGTCATATCCGCCTGCACCACCGGAATCTGCGAGGACCAGCGGGCCACGATCTCCGGGTCCTTGTCCACGGCGAGCACGTCCTGCTCCATCTCGTTGAGCGTGGCCGCCACGGAACTGCCGAATCGGCCCAGTCCCACGACCAGTACGCTTTTGGTGCCCTTCTTACGTGCCATATGTGCTCCTTGAATGTGTTCATGCCCAAGTGTACGCCGAAGCGGCGCGGGCGGTCATGGGGTCGCGGCCCCATGCATACGCTGCGGACGGATGATGGTGGGGATCAGCCGACGATCACGTTCTCCTGCGGGTAGCGGATCGGTTCCGGTGCCAGCGGACGGCTGATGGAATAGGCGATGGTCATGGGGCCGAGCCTGCCGATGATCATCGTGGCGGCGAGGATGAACTGCGAGGCGGGGTTGCCCGCGCTGACCACGCCCACGGAGTAGCCGCCGAGACTGAAGGCCGAGCAGGTCTCGAACACCGCGTCGCCCAGCGAGCAGTCGGTGACGAACATCAGCGCCATCGACGCGACGGCGACCAGCGAAAGACAGGACGTGGTCACGGAGATGGCGGTCATCTGGATCCTGCGGGGGATGCGCCTGCGGAACGCGGTGACGTCGCGATGCCCGGTGAACGCCGCGCCGCAGATCAGGATGATCACCGCGAACGTGGTCACGCGGATGCCGCCGCCGGTCGACGAGGAGCCGGCGCCGATGAACATGATGATGCTCATGAAGAACTTGCTCTCGGAACCCACGCCCGGCACCCAGGAGATGTCGAAGCCCGCGGATCGGGGCATCACGGCCGCCACCATGGCCCTGCGGAACTTCGTCGACAGGTCGTTGTCGGGGAACAGGTCGGTGTTGTTCCATTCGACGATGAGGAACCAGACCAGCGAGGCGGCCACCAGAATCGCCGTGGTCACCAGCGTGAGCTTGGTGTGCAGCGACCAGTGCTTGGGGCTCTGGCGTTTGCGCGCGCACTGCACCACGTTCAGCACCACGGGGAAGCCCAGCGTGCCGATGAACGCGCTGAGGAGAATCGGCAGGCCCACGCCCCAGTTGGTCACGTGCAGGCCCGAGGTGTCCGGGGTGAAACCGGTGTTGTTGTAGGCGGATACCGCGTAGAAGATCGCCTGCCACAGGGTCCGGCCGGCGTCGTTCTTGTTGACTCGCAGCAGCTCCGGCAGCAGCAGGGTGAAGGTGATCGCCTCGGTGATGGCCGTGATGGTGAGCACCACGGTGATCACGCTTTTGACCTCGGACAGCTTGTTCGTGCCCAGCTCGTTCGCGGTGAGCATGCGCTGTGACACCCTCAGACGCCGGCTGATGCCGAGCGCCACGATCGAGGCGAAGGTCATGACGCCGAGACCGCCGAGCTGGATGGAGAACAGGATGACGATCTGCCCGAAGAACGACCAGTAGGAATTGGTGTTCACCACCTGGATGCCGCAGGTCGACAGCGCCGAGACCGCGGTGAAGAACGCCACGGGGAAGCTGGTGACCTCGCCGGTCTGCGTGGAGAACGGCATCAGCAGCAGTATGGTAACGATGGCGATGAGCGCCATGAAGTACATGATGGATAGACGGCCGGGGTGGCTGAACAGGCGGTCGGTAATGCTGACGCGGCGGATGCGCCTGACCGGCGTGCTGTTTGTGGAACCGCCCTTGCGGAGCCTGGACATGGTGATCTTGAAATGATGCTCTGCCTCAACGGGTTCATCAAGGTCACGTGCCACGGAACCCTCCTAACGTTTCGCATGCATGATCTTCCGCCGTATGCCATTCTAGTCCCGTGGCGACGTTCGGTCGTTCACCCGGTGAGTAGACAGGCCATGGCGGTTTGAACAAACGATTAGGATAGTGCATAGTGTGACCGAATGCGACGAATGGTCGAAAAGGACAGCGAAGGATACCGGACGGATGGGGAGCATCGTATGACGAGACGCAATGCTGTGGTCGTGACGCATAGTCGGCTGCGCCAAAGCGGCACGGTGGTCAGCGAGGCCGTGGAGCAGCTGCGGTCGGCGGGCTTCGAGGTCACGATCATCGACAACGTGGATCCTCCCGCATTCGGCACCCCGTCCCCGCGCGTACGCGACGACACCGAGATCGTGGTCGTGCTCGGCGGCGACGGCACGATCCTGCGCGCGGCCGAACTCGTGCACTGCACCGAAGTGCCGATCCTCGGCGTGAACCTCGGGCACGTAGGCTTCCTGGCGGAATTCGAAAGCTTCCAGATGAGCGAGGCGATCCGAAGGGTCGCGGACCACGACTATTCGATCGACGAGCGCATGATCGCCCACGTGGACGTGTGGCTGCCCGGCGCTGCGAAGCCGATCGAGGACTGGGCGCTCAACGACATCACCCTGGAACGCGAGACGCGCGGCAAGATGGTGGAACTGTCCATCCGCGTGGACGACGTGGAGATGAGCTCCTTCGGCGCGGACGGCGTGATCGTATCCACGCCGACTGGATCCACCGCATACGCGTTCTCGGCGGGCGGCCCGATCATCTGGCCCAACGTGCAGGCGCTGCAACTGACGCCGCTGGCCGCGCACGCGCTGTTCGCCCGTCCGCTGGTCATCGGCGCGAACTCCACGTTCACCCTCGATATTCTCAGCAGCTCCGTCTCCGACGGCTGGATCTGCTGCGACGGTCGCCGGCAGCGCTCGATGCCCAAAGGCACCCGCATCGAGGTCAGGGCCTCCCGCGACACCCTGCGCCTGGCCCGGCTTTCCGGCGTCCCCTTCACCAGCCGTCTGGTCAGCAAATTCGATCTTCCCGTGGTCGGCTGGCGCGAGCACGCCAACCGCAGCAAATCGGCGCACGGCGACCCGTATGCGCCCGGCGGCCATGACGGAGCCGACGATGGGAGGAACGCCTGCTGATGCTGGAAGAACTCTCCGTTCGCAATCTGGGGCCCATCCATGAAGCGCGGATCGCCCCGGCGGCAGGGCTGACGGCCATCACCGGCGAGACCGGCGCCGGCAAGTCCATGCTGCTGTCCGCCATACGACTGATCTCCGGTGCCGCCGCCTCCTGCTCGCTCGTATCCTCCGGAGCCGGTGAGGCCTGGGCTCAAGGAGTGTTCTGCGTCGCCGCCCCCTCCGCCGACGGTGCAGATGACAAGGACGGTGCCAACGGCATCGCCTCAGACAAGGCCGTGCACTATGCCGAGGACGCGGGCATCGAACCCGAGGACGGCGAACTGTTCCTATCCCGCGTCGTACCGGCATCGGGCCGTTCCCGCGCCATACTCGGCGGCAAGACCGTGCCGCGTTCCGTGCTCGAATCGGTGGCCGGCGAACTGATCACCGTGCACGGGCAGACCGACCAGCTGCGCATCGCATCCGCCGCCAGACAACGCGAATTCCTCGACATGGCCGCCGGCGACGACACGCAGCTCGACGCATACCATCGCGCATGGGAGGCGCTCGCCGCCATGGATGAGCGTCTGGCGAAGCTGCGCTCCCAGGAGGCGGCCGCACGCCAGCAAGCCGATTATCTGCGCGAATCCATCGCACGCATCAACCAGGTCGACCCGCAGGCCGGCGAGGACGTCGAACTCAGGGAGCGCAGGGATCGCATCGAGAACGCCGCGGCGATCGCGCAGGGCGTGTCGTCCGCATTGTCGGTGCTGGACGCCTCGCAGATGGGCGAAGGGTCGTCGGACGCCGCTTCGGCCGTCGACCTGGTGAACCGGGCGGCGCAGGCGCTGCAGGGCATCCGCGTGGGCGGCGTGTTCGCGGAGCAGGCCGCGCGCCTGGAATCCATAGCCGCCGACCTTTCCGACGTGGTGTTCGCGCTTGTCCAGGAACTGGACGGCGAAGGCAGCGTGGAGGATCTGGACCGGATCAACGGGCGCATCCACGAGCTGAACGAGCTGATGCGCAGATGGGGACCGGAGCTGTCCGACGTGATCGCATGGCGCGACAAGGCCGTGTTCGAGGTGGAGGATCTGGACGCCTCGCCCGAGAAGGTGGCGCAACTGGAGGAGGAGCGCGAACGGCTGTACCGGAATGCGCTTCAGGCCGCCGAAGCGTTGCATGACATCCGCGTGCAGGCCGCCGGCCAATTGGGCGAGCATGTCAGCGAGGAACTGGATTCGCTGGCGATGAGCGGCGCGTCGCTGCGCATCCGTGTGACGGAGCATGACGGCGGTGGCAGCCCTACGGGCCCGCTCGGGCCGCACGGCGGCGACGACATCGAATTCCTGTTCACCCCGTTCCCCGGTTCGCCCGAACTGCCGATGGGCAAAAGCGCGTCCGGCGGCGAGCTGAGCCGTCTGATGCTTGCACTGGAGCTCGTCGCCGCCGAACAGCGCGGCGGCGCCGAAGGCATGACGTTCATCTTCGACGAGGTCGACGCCGGCGTGGGCGGCAAGGCCGCCGTGGAGCTCGGACGCCGACTGGCGCGTTTGGCCAAGGACTCGCAGGTGATCGTCGTGACCCATCTGGCCCAGGTCGCCTCCTGGGCCGACAAGCAGTTCGTGGTCGCCAAAACGGAGCAGCCGGGCACCGGACTGACCGAAACCACCGTCACCGAAGTGACCGGCGAGGCCAGAACCGGTGAGATCGCCCGCATGCTTTCCGGCAATGCCACCGAGACATCCCTCGACCACGCGCGCGAACTGCTCGGCGAATCCACATTATGAACCCGTCGACCACGCGCTGACCACCCACTGAACGCGCCATGGCCGCCGAAACATGCCACTTCCAGGCCACGGCGCACCCGCAAACCCGCCTCCATCAATCACACGGAAAACCAGGCCATATGAACAGTGACACCCGATCCAACATCCCCACGGCAGCCCAGGCTCCCGTCGACACGTCCGGCCCCATGCCGAAAGCCGCGATCTTCGACCTCGACGGCACGCTACTCGACTCCATGGGCGTATGGGACCAGATCGACATGGACTTCCTCGCCAAACGCGGCTTCGACGTCCCCGACGACTACGTGTCCACCATTAGCGCCATGCCGTTCGAACAGGTCGCGGCATACACCATCGACCGGTTCCACTTGGACGAGACGCCCGAAGCGGTGATGGCCGAATGGGACGACATGGCGCACGAGGCATACGCCACCATGGTCGAGGCCAAACCGGGCGCCGTGGAATACCTGACCTACCTGCGCCGCGCCGGCGTACGGCTGGGCGTGGCGACATCGCTTACCCCGTCGCTGCGCGAACCCGCCATGAAACATGTGGGCATCTTCGACTTCTTCACCACCATCACCTCGGTGGACGACGTGCACGGCGTCGGCAAGGACAGCCCCGACGTATACCTGCTCGCGGCCTCCAGACTCGGTGCCGAACCGTACGAATGCGTGGTGTTCGAAGACATCCTGCCCGGCATCCGCTCGGCGAAATCCACCGGCATGCGCGTATGGGCCATGCACGACGACTCATCCGACGCGGACTGGACGCGGATCTGCGCGCTCGCGGACGGCGTTATGTTCGACTTCCACGACGCGCCGCGCTTCATGCGGTGAGCCGTGCCGTCGCGGCGGCGCCCATGTGCAAGTCGGAGCATATTGCCATAATGAAGCCCGTAATTGCGGGGGAACCTCGCCCATGCGGCGCGGGTTGAGAAAGGCGCAAGGCCTGACCCTTGGAACCTGATGGCTAAGACCAGCGTAGGGAGGCAAGTCCATGGCATCCGTGGCAACCGACAACACATACGATTTCGCGGTCGACGAGGCGTTCGATCCCGCCAAGGGCATCCGACTCGACAACCTGCCGCCGTTCGCACGCAGGCTGCGCGCCGCCGCCGACGTGGTCTGGGAGGACGGGTACAACCAGCCGTTCCTGCGCGAACTCGGCAACGGCACGCTCAAGCAGGAGCGCTTCGCCTTCTATCTGCTGCAGGATTACCGCTATCTCGCCGACTATGCCAAGGTGCATGCGCTGGCGCTGACCAAGACCAGCGACCCCGAGGTCATGAAATTCATGGTCAACGTGCAAAGCGCCATCTTCAACGTGGAATCATCCGTGCACCGCAAGTACATGGCCGGATTCGGCGTGAGCGAAGACGAGATGAACAACGTGCGGCAGTCCGCGTTCGCCCGCGCCTACACCTCCGACATCCTGTCGATCGCCTACGGCGGCGATCTGCTGGACATCCTGGTGGCCGTGCTGCCGTGCGCGTGGGTGTATGCGGATTACGGGCAGCGCCTCGCCAAGGAGTTCGCCGACACGCTGGACACCAACCCGTTCCGCACCTGGGTCGACATGTACAAGACCGAGGAGTTCTGGCAGAGCTCCGTATGGCTGATCGAGCACATCGAACGCATGGTCCAGGGCCTGGGGGAGGAGCGCCTGCAGGAGCTTGAGGAGATCTTCTGCAACGGCGTGCAGAACGAGTACATGTTCTGGTCGAGCGCCTACGACATGCAGTACTCGTGGAAGCCCCAGTGGGACAAGGCCCGCTGAATCCACAGCGATATGCCGTGCCACCAGGCGTATCTTCGAGGCGCGGGAATGCGGGTATGAGGGAGCGTGCGGCGCACGGTGCAAGGAGCGAAACGATGAACGATATGAGGGACACCCCGACCAGACGCAACCATGAGCACACCGTGGCCGGGCGGTATCGCAGGATGCGCCGCGCCGACCGGGAGGTGCTGGACGTGCCGCGGATCGGGGCGATCGTCGCGGCCTGCCGCATCGTGCGCGTGGCATATGCCGACGCCGAAGGGCTGACGATCGTGCCCATGAACTTCGGCTACGAGTATTCGGACGACGGCGCACTCGTCCTCTACCTGCACTCCGCGCCGGTCGGACGCAAGATCGACGCCATCCGCGCCGCGGGCAATGCGCTTGCGGTGACCTTCGAGATGGAGACCGATTGCGAGGTCATCGAGGGGCACACCTCATGCAATTGGGGCGAAGCGTTCAAATCGGTGGTTGGCAACGGCACGGCAAGCATCGTGGACGATCCGGACGAGGCCCGGCACGGGCTGCAACTGCTGATGGCCCAGCAGGCCGGCATGCCGAACGTCGAATTCACCGAGCAGCAGGTGCAAAGCGTCACCGTCTGGAAGATCGAGGCGGCGCGCCTTACCGCCAAGATCCACGCCGCACCCGCACCCAAGCATCGCCCCGCCGCATAGGTCCATGTGCCCAGCTTGCGCCATTTTCCCGCTGCAGGCCCCACCGTTTCGCTGCAATCCACGCCGTTTCGCAACGATTTCAGCCCTTTTCGTCGTGATTCGTCTGTATCCGTCGCAAATTATCGGCACACGTCTGTTTCCATGCTGTTTCGCGACATAATGGGGCGGATATTGTCGTGTTTTACCTGCACGTGCCAGTTTTCCATGTCATTTCGCGACAAAATGGGTGCTCTGCTGTCGTGTTTTGCCGGTGCGTGACTGGTTTCATGGCGTTGGGGATGCGGACGTTTTCCTGGACCGCTCATGAAGGGTAGCCCAGGCTCCTGCGA
>ERZ808246.2186-NODE-2186-length-12642-cov-3.579646_pt1 | contig 12642 bp, 11 predicted proteins | sample MGYA00521083_ERZ808246 | MGnify/ENA primary metagenome ERZ808246 (study PRJEB31516, sample SAMN03275577) | gut metagenome | biome: mammalia-associated habitat; material: feces | host: Papio cynocephalus | place: Kenya | collected 2012-07-07 ...
AGAGATCTAGAAAGATGGTTTGAAACTGAATATAGAGAAATGTTTGAAAAATGTAGCAGAAAAATTACACTTGGCGTGACTATGAGAGATGGTTCAGATCCAAAAATCACGCTTTCCCAATTATATGCTCAAGCTGAAACCAACTCTAATAGAATCAATCAATTAAAACAATATATTAATAATTAAATATTAAAAAGCAAGTCTTTATGGCTTGCTTTTTGTTATTCTGGTTTCTTAGGTTCTTTCCTTACAAAATACTTTCTATCTTTTAACGAATCTGGCAAGTATTGTTGTTTAACATAGCCACCATAATCGTGTGGATATTTGTAATATTTGCTTTGAGGTGTGTGGTTTCTTAAGTAAGGTGGAATATTGTCATCTGGATGATTTTTTGCGTCATCTTGAGCCATATTCATAGCTATTACCATTCTATTATCCTTTAGTATGCGACTTTGATTATTTTTGATTTCTTTGATTTTTCTTTTGATTGTTTGATTATTTATTTTGATTTTGCGACTAGGTTTGATTTTTTGTTAATTTTCTAAATAATCAAAAAAAGTGGACTACCTGTGGTACTCCAAATAAGACTCAATTTGCTGAAAATGACAAATAATATATAAATTTTAGAAATAAAAAAATCGCTGAAACCCTTGATTTTATGGGCTATTCAGCGATTTTATAAATGCCATAAGAAAATAAGACTTTTCTTACAACACACTTGGCGGAAGGTTAGGGATTCGAACCCCAGATAGCTTTCACTATGCTAGTTTTCAAGACTAGTGCTTTCGACCGCTCAGCCAACCTTCCACGATTTTTATTGTAACATATATAAAATATTTTTGCAACAATTTTTTTTGTTTTTTTAAACAGTTTGCTTGTTTTGCTTTTGATGCATTTTTGCAAAAGGGTGGTAAAATTTAAAATAGTAATAATTTTACGTAAATTTGGTTTTTTGAAAGCTTTAATGTCTAATTTTAGTGTCGCCTTAAAAAATACACTAACAAATTGCTACAATAAACAGGCATTACGCATCAAAATAGTCAGCGTGTGTTTTGCCAAAAATTCGGTTTTAAATAAAATTTTTTTATTTAAAAAATCGTCCAACAGGTAAGGGCGGTTTTTTTAAATTTATCAAATTAAAGTTGCTTTTAATTGGATAAGGATATCTTTAATAATTTTAAATGCGCAATATTTTGTCAAAATGGATGGCTAGCAAAAGGATTTTTCCACAATTTCAAAATATCTTATATTTTTAAGATAATTTGGCAACTGACAAATATATAACGCCTTTAAAATGTTAGAGTAATTGACTTAAAAATATTGGGCGATTAGCGCGCTGCTTTGGCCAAAATGATTGTTTAGAATAATAAAAATTGGTTTTTTATAAACAGTAAATAGATTGTAAATGCGGGCTTTGGTTGTTGTGATAGGCAAATTTTTCATCTTTGTAAAACTTTTTACAAAAATAGTTATGTTGCAAAAGCATGTAAATCGTAAAAACTTGTGGTTATTGGGTTTGTGGTTTGTAAAATGCATTGCTAGCAAGTCGGCAAACTAGATAAGGCACTTGGCTAAAAATCACTTTCAAATGCTGGTGGTACTTTAAAAATTCGGGGTAAAATTTATAAAGACCTTGCAAATCGCTTGACGGGGGGGGATGATGCTACAATAAATTTGATTGGCAGTGAGGTTGTTAAATTATGCCAAAATTTTTTAAGTTTTGTGGGGTGGCATATATAAAGGCGGTGCCATTTTGCTTGCAAATGGCAATGCTAATTTTGATGCTAGTGACGCAAAACACAAACAAAACACGGCAACAAACTCAACGCCAGAAAAAGCAAAAATGGTTGTAAAAACTTACAAAAATTGCGGTTATTGATATATAATCTCAGCTTTTTGCGCAAAATAAAAAAACAAAAGAGGAAATTAAAATGAAAAAATTTAAGTTGTTTATTATGGTTTTTGCGGTTGTGCTATCAGTGGCTGGTCTTGGCTTATTTTTTGAGGCAAAACAACCGGCAACCACGCAAGTAAAGGCAAATACGGGTGATGAGGCAGAAACAACCACCACTTGGAATGGTTGGGAATATACGACGGATGAGGAGAATAATGCGATAATATTGTCGCAATATACGGGAAGCGAAACAAATGTTACAATTCCTGCCACAGCAACAATAAATGGCAAAACATATGGTGTGTGGTATGGAAAAACAACATCAAATGTTAGCAATACCGATTTTTCGGCAAATGTTTCTACCGGAACTATCGAGTCGATAAGTTTTGGGCTTGGAGAGAATGGTGAAAAGGTTAAGTTTCCAAGCAATTGCTATGCTTTATTTATGTCTAACAAATTGACCAGTCTAAATTTAACAAATGTGGATACTAGCCAAACTGTTAATATGAGTAGTATGTTTATGGGAAGTCATGCGCTTGAATCTATTATTTTAAAGGGTATTGATACAAGCAATGTAACAGATATGAGCAGTATGTTTGCTACTGGCGATGGAATGGAAATAATCGAGTTGGACTTAAGCGGATTTGATACACGCAATGTTGTTGATATGGCGGGTATGTTTAGAAATTGCGGTGAATTAAAATCATTAAATTTAAGCAATTTTAACACACAAAAAGTAAAAAAATTAACTGGGATGTTTACGTGGTGTTTTAAACTAACAAGCCTTATTTTGCCTGTTGGCTTTGGCTCGGCTTGCGAAAATATGAGCGGAATGTTTGAGGGTTGCCTTTCTAAAACATTTGACTTAACAAATTTGGATACAAGCAGTGCAACAAATATAAGTGGAATGTTTGTTTGGTGCATGAATATAGAAAAGGTTATATTTAAAGATTTTTATATGCGCAACGAATTAAAAACCGCAAATCAAACTGATTGGGATTATGAGTGGGACACCAGAATAAGTGAAAAATCAATACTTGCTGGTATTGATAAGTCAACATTTGATCAGCTAAAAGCGATGTTTGAATTAGATATTGAGTTTAAAGATATGAGCCTCCCAGATGTGGAATATACGGCAACAACTATACCCAATAGCGTATTCTTAAACAAATTTGCAAAAAGTATTGTCAGCCTAAATTTGGATGGCATAGATGTGGATGGAAATAACTCTATTGCCACATCAACAAGCAAACTTACCAGCATGAATGGTATGTTTAAAGGGTGCTCAAATTTAGAAAGTATCGATTTATCTAATTTTAACACAACCAATACAACAGATATGGCGGAAATGTTTGAAGAGTGTCAAAGGTTAACCAGCCTAAATTTAAGTGGATTTGACACTTCAAAAGTGCAGAATATGGCCGGAATGTTTGCAAGTCTGTGGGGAGTAACAACTATTGGCTACAGTAAAAATGATGGGGTGGTTTTGGGCGAGAACTTTACCACAGCAAAAGTAACCAATGTTGCTGGAATGTTTGGATATAATGTAACTTTAACAACTTTGGATATTAGTAAATTTGATTTAAGTAATCTTGTGGCAGCAACGGCCAACGATTCGCTTGAAGGCGCAAACATGATGTTTTCTATGTGCGGAAAACTTGAAGAAATTAAAACTCCAACAGCAACAAGCCAAACGGTAGAAATTGCCTTGCCAGACGGAAAGTGGATGGAAAAGAGTGGCGATGGCAAAACTTTGTATCAAACAATGCCAGCTGGCAACATAACCATAGTTTTGATTCCAAACAAATATTTTGCATTTAATTATGTGAGTGATGAAACTTATGGCGACACTTTAGTTGCACAAGACAACGGTTTTGCTGATGTGTTTGGTTTATACGATGGTGATGCGTATACCATAGAAATAACTGGAATGGATGAAACTAATTCGTATTATTTAATGACTTTAACAAATTATATAGGTTCTAGAAGCAATGTAATAATCCCAGCCTATGTAAATGTTACTGTGGATGAAAATATGCAAATAACTGCAAAAGTAAGTATTGCCCTCGCAGATGATGCAACTTCATTTTTTGGCAACAAAGCCAAAAATATAACATCATTAAGGTTTGGCGCTAGCGTAGACCCAGATGATAGCGCGCTACAATGCACAGGTTTGGGCAAAATTTTATCTGGTCTAATAAATTTGCAAAAGCTTGACCTTGGCAATATGGAACTAGCCGAAGAAAGTGAAGATTTAACAAATGCGTTTAAAGATTGTTTGGCTTTGCAGGCTATAAAAATGCCAAAAACATTGCAAAACACAACAACAATGCAAAACACTGGTTTAAGCAATTTGCAAAACTGGTATTACGTTGCAAGTGGCAGTGCGAATGTTGGGCAAAAGGTTGATGGCGCAAGGGCAATTAGTATATATGCAGGCAACATTTTGTCAACTGATGGCACAAAAAATTACGAGCAACTTGACCAAACTTTTGCTGGTGGCAAGGATACTCCAACCCCAAGCACAGGCGTTGTGCTAGATGTAATTTTGCCTGCTTTTAGTGTATGTGTTACTTTGGCGAGTTTGTGTGCAGTGGCTTTTGTGGGTAAAAAGAAAAAACAATTTTAAGCAAAAATTATTTGTGTAAAAAACCACATAAAAAGATATTAAAAGAATGTTGATAAAATTACAAACAAAAAGGGTGCTATTAGATTAGCACTTTTTTTATGATTTAATTAAACAACGTGAAAAAATTAAAAACTGCTTGTTTGGCTTGCTACACATATGCCCACGCAACAGCCTTTTGCAATGTGGCAAGCTGTGCTATAATGGCAAAATTTTGGCTTGGTGGCAGACAAAATATATTTTGTTTGATTTTTGGACTTTATGTGATATAATATAGCAATATGAAACAAAAAAAGGAATGGTTTACTGCTCCGGCAAAAATTGTTGTTAGCTTTATTGGCCTTATTTTGATAGGTGCGTTTTTGCTGTGTTTGCCAATTGCCTCTAAAAGTGGCAGGTGGTGGGGCTTTATAGACGCGTTGTTTACCAGCACAAGTGCAGTTTGTGTTACTGGCCTTGCTGTTGTTGATACTGCCGTAAATTTTACAATTTTTGGCCAAATAGTAATTTTGATTTTGATACAAATTGGTGGCCTTGGGTTTATATCTATGTCGGCACTAATTATGCTTTGGACAGGCAAAAGGTTAAGCTACAAAAACCGAGTTGTGTTGCAAGAAAGCTTAAACAAAGATTCTAACGAAGGCGTTGTAAAACTTTTAAAAAAAATAGCCGTTATTGTATTTTCGGTGGAGGGCCTAGGGTTTGTGTTGCTTTTGCCAAGTATGATAATAAGTTATGGTTGGAGTGGAATTTTTAAGGCATTGTTTTTGTCGATTTCAGCATTTTGCAATGCTGGGTTTGATGTTTTGGGTACAACAAGCACACAATTTCAAAACCTAGCGCCTTTTGCGCAAAATGTTTTTGTGTTGTTGCCAATAATGTTTTTGGTTGTTACCGGCGGAATTGGTTACACTGTTATTTTGGAAGCCCTTGGCAAGCTTAAAAAGGAAACGCGCAAGCCGTTTTCGTTTCACGCAAAGGTTGTGCTTATTATGACGGGCAGTTTGCTTTTGGTTGGTGCATTTTTGTTTGCACTTTTTGAGTGGAACAATCCGGCCACAATTGGTAATATGAGTGTGTTTGACAAAATTATAAACTCGCTGTTTCAAAGCGTAACGCCTAGAACAGCAGGGTTTTCTACCTTTGACCAAGCAAATTTAACATCGCAAAGCAGGGTTGTAACGGATATTTTGATGTTTATTGGTGGAAGCCCAACATCTATTGCAGGCGGTGTGAAAACCACAACAATTTTTGTTTTGCTTGTTTCGGCATTTAGGGCATCTAATCAAAATGGAGATGTGGTTATAAACAAAAGGTCTATAAGTAGCAAAACAATTTATAAGTGCCTAAGGCTTGTTATTATTGCAATGTTGCTTGCGGTTACATCAACAATTTTGATACTACTTTTTGAGCACGGCAACAGTATGGCGACATCAGGTTCGGTTATATTTGAGGTGCTTTCGGCATTATCTACTGTTGGCATAACGCTTGGTTTAACGCCAACACTTTGCGTTGGGTCTAAACTTGTGCTTATTGTGCTTATGTTTGTTGGCCGTGTGGGCTCGCTTACACTTGCGTTTGCAATAAAATTTAAGTCTAGAGATGCCTACGGGCTTATACAATATCCAGATTCTAAAATTATTGTTGGATAAATTAAACTAATTTATGGGAGTTTTGTATGAAAAATTTAAAGGAAAAAGAAGTTAAAGATAAGGTTACAGAATCAGAAGAAAAACATCAAAAAGATGTTATCAGCAAAATTTTAAACAAGGCTGTAAGGGATAAAAAAGAAGATTCGTCAGTGCTTAAAAAATCAATGAGCCAGTTTGCTGTTATTGGTCTTGGCCGTTTTGGAATGACTGTTGCGCTAACCCTTGCCAGCGATGGCAATGATGTGCTTGCAATAGATAGTAACGAGCGAAACATTCATCAAATAGAAAATTATGTTGCAGGCACTGCAGTTGCCGATGCAACAGGGGAAGGCGTGCTTAAACAGCTTGGTATAAAAAATTTTGATTGCGTTGTTATAAGCATTGGCGAAGATATGAAGGCCAGCATTTTAACAACCCTAATTTGCAAAGATTTGGGTGTTAAACTTGTTGTTGCAAAGGCAAACAGCGAGGCGCATAAAGAAGTTTTGGAAAAAATTGGCGCTGATGTTGTGGTATTTCCAGAAGATTACACCGGCCAAAAGGTTGCAAAAATGCTTTCTAACCCAAGTGTAAACGAGGTTATGAGGCTAACCGATAAATTTAAAATTGTAGAAATTGCAACACCGGATACTTGGCAGGATAGAACAATACAAGAGGTTGATGTTAGAAAAAACTTTCACATATCAATTATTGTTATAAAGCGAGATGACTATGTTATTTATCCCGAGCCAGAAACCGAGTTTAAAAAAGGTGATATTTTGCTTGTTGCGGGAGAATCTAAAAAAATTGAAGAAGTTAGCAATGAAAGTAGCGATGTAATTGATGTAATTCACACACTTTCTAATGGTTTAACGCTATAAAAAACGCCAATTTTGGCGTTTTTTTGATTGATGGAGCGATTAACTTGCATTATAGCGCAAATTGGCTTTAAAAAGTGCAATCAAAATTGGCAATTTGATGCCACAAAGCCGGCTTGTTTAAAACCTGATAAATTGTGATTAAAATATCCCAGCAAATATTTAATATTTTAATATACTTTTAAAATGTGAAAATTTATGATATAATAAAGCAAATAGTGCAATAATTTTGCAAAAGGAATATTTAGTGAAACAGTTTATAGATTTTGTAGAGGCAAATAAAGATTATATAAGCATAAGCCAAAGCAAAGACCGAAATGGCCTTGTTTTTGCCTTTGTTGGAGATGCGGTTTTTAGCCTTTTTGTGCGAACATATCTTGCCGATATAAGCACAGCAAAAGCAGGCGTGTTGCACACCGAGGCCGTAAAGTTTGTTAGGGCAAGTTATCAAAAAATGTTGCTAGATTTGCTAGAAAAAGATTTGTCTAGCGAAGAACTTTCGGTTGTAACAACAGCCCGAAACATAAAAACCAACAATGTTGCAAAACACAGCAATTTGGAAGAATACAAAAAAAGCACATCGTTTGAGGCTTTGCTTGGATATTTGTATTTAACACATCAAAATGCAAGGCTATATCAAATTTTGGATATTTGCAAAAATCAAATGGAGAAGGAATTATGAAGGTAGAAGGTAAAAATGCAGTGGTAGAGCTTTTTAGGTCTAACACACAAATAGATAAGTTGCTTGTAGAGCGTGGCGCTGGTGGACTTGAAAATATTTTGTCGCTTGCGCAAAAAAAGCATATAAAAGTGCAGTATTTGCCAAAAGATGCGATGGATAGCCAAAGCACAGTAAAAAATCATCAAGGCGTTATTGCCGTGATAAACGGCTATCACTACGCCGATATTGATGATATATTGCAAGTGGCAAAAAATCGTGGCGAAGCGCCATTTATTTTGCTTTGCGATGGAATCGCAGACCCTCACAATTTGGGTAGTTTAATTAGAACTTGCGAGTGTGCAGGCGTGCATGGCCTTATTATTCCAAAAAACAGGGCTTGCCAAGTAAACGACACTGTTATAAAGGTTAGCACAGGTGCGTGCTTTAACATAAAAATTGCCTGTGTAACAAATCTTAACGACTGCATAAGAAAGTTAAAAGAAAAAAATATTTGGATATATAGCCTAGAAGCAAATGGCTCTAGTATGTATAAGGTAGATTTAACAAGCGGGCTTGCTCTTGTTGTTGGCAGTGAGGGCTTTGGTGTTAGTGGGCTTACAAAAAAGTTGAGTGACGAAATTTTAAGCCTTCCTATGCGCGGAAAGGTTAACTCGCTAAACGCATCGGTTGCTGGCGCAGTTGCCATATACGAGGTTGTTAGGCAACGAGAGATAAGGTAACGAGCCCACAAATTGGCATTGCATTTTTGCTAAAAGCATTGATGGTAGTTTGCCACAAAAGAGAGAGTTTATGAGTGATGAAGAATTAACAAAACTTGCACAAACTAACGAAAAAGCTGTTGAGGTTTTGCTTGGACGATACAAAGGCCTTGTGGGCAAAATTGCCCGAAGATACTTTTTGATTTGTGGCGAGCTTGATGATATGGTGCAGGAGGGTATGATAGCCTTATACAAGGCAATAAAAACCTATGATGCGTCAAAAAATGCAAGTTTTAAAACCTTTGCAACGCTTTGCATAACCCGAAAACTTCAAAGCGCGGTTAGGCGAGCAAGCACACAAAAAAGCAAAACATTTTTAGATTTGATAGATAACGAAACTATCGAGCATTTTGATACCCCCAGCGATAAAGAAAACCCCGAGCTTAATGCAATATCAAAGCAAAAATGGGAACATATAAAGTCCGAAATTTCGGCTAGACTTAGCAAGTTTGAAAAAAAGATTTTGGCAATGTATTTAGATGGTTATAGTTATCAGCAAATTGCAACAGATTGTGGCGTTGCAAAAAAAAGTGTAGATAATGGGCTATCTAGAATACGAGCAAAACTTTTTTATCTTTTAGATGACACAAATTATTAAATTTGATATAATTGCAAAAAAGGAGAATTATGGCACATTTAGCGTTATATAGGCAGTTTAGGCCAAAAACTTTTGATGAAGTTATTGGCGAGGACCATATTGTAAAAACATTAAAACATCAAATTCAAAACGGCACAATTAGTCACGCCTATTTGTTTTGTGGCACACGAGGCACAGGCAAAACAAGCTGTGCAAAAATATTTGCAAGGGCAGTTAATTGTTTGCACCCAAAAGATGGTTCGCCTTGTGGAGAGTGTGAAGTTTGCCAAAAAATTATGGCAAACGGCAATTTGGATATTATAGAAATTGATGCCGCTAGCAACAACAGGGTGGACGAAATTAGAGATTTGCGAGATAAAGTTAGCTACCTTCCAAGCGTTGGTAAATACAAAGTTTATATTATAGACGAAGTGCATATGCTAACCGATAGTGCGTTTAATGCATTGCTAAAAACTTTGGAAGAACCGCCTAGCCATATAATATTTATTTTGGCAACAACCGAGCCCGAAAAACTCCCAGCAACAATACTATCTAGGTGTATGAGGTTTGACTTTAAACTTGTTGGTGTAGATGCATTAACAAAATTGCTAGAAAACATACTTACCAAAGTTGGCACAAAATTTGAGCCAAAGGCACTAGAACTTATTGCAAGGGCTGGCAGGGGTAGTGTAAGAGACACCTTAAGTGTTGCCGAAATGTGCAAAGCCTTTGCAAATGATAACATAACATATCAGGCCGTAGAACAATGCTTGGGGCTAACCGATGATAGCACACTTTTGTTTTTGACACAAAGTATTGTAAAAAAAGATGGCGGAAGTATTTTGCAAAAAGTTGATGAGCTTTATGAGGCTGGCAAAAGTATGACAACGCTTTTAAGCGACCTTTGCGACTTTTTTAAAAATGTGCTTATGGTTAAACTCGCACCAACTTACAATATGGATAAGCCAAGCAATGTTTTGGATAACTACAAGCAAATTGCAAGCCTTGCCGATTCCAAATTTTTGGTTGATGTGTTAAAAAGGCTTTGTGATGCACTTGCACAAATAAAAACAAGCGCAAACGATAAGGTGTTTGTAGAAACAACTCTTGTGGGTTTGTTTTATAACGACAATTTAGAGCTAGAAATATTAAAACAACAAATTGCAAATTTAATGCTAGGCAAAGTTGAGATTGCATCTCAAGTTACCCCAAAATTTGCACAAAACTCGGGTGGCGTGGGTGTGTCAACAACGCAAAAAACAATGCCATCAAAACTGCAAAACATTGCCGAAGGCTCTCCGTTTGGTGGTGATACAGAGTCTCAAAACGCCACAGCAAAACAGCAAAGTGGGGTAAACGCAAGGGCTGTTCTTGGTGATTTGATTGGCTATGCTCGTGGTAGCAAAGTTATGCAACTATACGCAAGTTTTGCCGATGTTTTAGATGTATCTTTAAAAGGTGCAACATTTATTTTAAAGTGTAAACAACCCGATACAAAAATGGTTATTGATGGCCACAAAGATTTTATTTTGGGTTATTTATCACCAAAATACAACATAAAAAATATTGATGTTGTTGTTGCAGAAGATAAAACTGCAAAAAAAATAAGCGAGCTAAATTCTATGCTTGACGGCAAACTTGCAGTTGAGTAAACAAAAGTTAAAGGCTGTTGATATTAAAACGGCAAAGCACAAAGTATAAAACTTGCTAAAAACAAAAAATGCAAGGTGCGGTGCTACACTAAAAATAGTTGTAGCAAAATAAGTTTAAAAGGAGATTTTTATGTATAACAATTTTAGAGGTGGCTTTGGTGGTGGCAATATGCAAAACCTATTAAAGCAGGCACAAAAAATGCAAGAAGAAATGGCACAAAAAGAAAAGGAGATAGAAAACTCTACTTTTACCAGCAGCGTTGGTGGTGGAATGGTTGAAGCCACAATGAATGGCAAGTATGAACTTTTAACAATCAACATCAAAAAAGAGGTTATTGACCCAGAAGATGCCGAGATGCTTGCTGACCTTGTTAAAAGTGCTGTTAACAGTTGTGTAGAAAAAGTTACAGAAGCAAAAAAGGCAAATGTTCCTAACTTGCCTGCAGGTATGGGTATTTAATGAAAAACAGTATCGAGAGTATGGATAGGCTTATCAATAGCTTTACAAAGCTTCCAGCAGTTGGGCAAAAAACTGCCGAGAGGTATGCCTATGCAGTTATAAATATGTCAGCCGATGAGGTTAGGGAGTTTGCGAACAATTTGCTTGATGTAAAGCAAAATATAAAGTATTGCAAAATTTGTGGCAATTGGAGCGAAGGAGACATTTGCCCAATTTGCAAAAGCCGAAGCAGTGAAACAATTTGCGTGGTTAAAGAACCAAAAGATGTTGCCACTATGGAGCGTGTCCGCAACTTTTCGGGCACATATCATGTCCTTCATGGGTGCATAAGCCCACTTCAGGGCAAGGGGCCAGATGATATTCGAATAAAAGAACTTTTGCAACGTGTTAATGCTGGTGGTGTTAAAGAGGTTATTATGGCCACCAACAGCGATGTTGAGGGCGAGGCCACAAGTATGTATATTGCACGGCTTTTAAAGCCACTTGGAGTAAAAGTTACAAGGCTTGCGCAAGGCATTTCTATGGGCTCAGAAATTCAGTATACAGACGAAGTTACTCTTTCAAAAGCATTTCAAGATAGGCGAGAAATTTAATTAAACAAAAATTGCAAAAATAGGTGTGATGCCTATTTTTTTGTGGCAATTTTTTTATTGAGAGAATAAATAAATACGAGGTAATATGGAATTATATAACGATTACGCAATAAATCCGCAAAGTTTTGAGCAAATGGCAAAAGAATATAAAAATTGCAAAAATAGCCCTGGCTTAATGTCAAACACAGGCTTGCTGGCAGATGATTCTCACAATGATAGGCAGGCCGAACTTGTAAAACAATTGTTAAAGCAGGTGGAATATTTGCGAGTGCTTACCAATGACTTAAAAACTCGCACAAAAAATCAAGATATAATTTTGGTGCTGGGCGATATTCAAAATCAAATTAAATTGCAAAGTGATATTTTTGCCAATATGTTCGGTGCATCGGTGCAATCTTTTGCAAGTGATAATGTAGATATAAAAATGTTTTGCAATAATCTAAAACTTGCAACACAGTCGGCAACACAAATTGTAAAACTTTTGGTTGCTCTTAAAGATTTGGAACAAACAACTGCCCAACAAAAATTATCGCTAACCGATAGCATAAATCAGTTTTTAGATATAAACAACAAACTGGTTAGCCTTTTTGGCGAGTGTAGGTATCTTATATATAGATAATATAAATTTAACGATATATTAACCAAATATATATTGCAGTTATGCTGAGTATTGTGTATTTTGCTTATGCTAAATGTTATGTGTTGGGGCTATGCCAAATATTGCGAACTATAATTTTTTGTGGCTCGGCCAAAGTAAAACGATATGCAAAAATTGTTACACTAAAAAACAACGCAATGTGCAAAAACCATATATAAAACTCAATGTTTCCCTAGTAGTCCTGCACTCCAAAACAGCCTTTTTGGTGCAAATGAGCAGGTAAAAACCGGCAT
>ERZ808246.2187-NODE-2187-length-12639-cov-5.336062_pt1 | contig 12639 bp, 12 predicted proteins | sample MGYA00521083_ERZ808246 | MGnify/ENA primary metagenome ERZ808246 (study PRJEB31516, sample SAMN03275577) | gut metagenome | biome: mammalia-associated habitat; material: feces | host: Papio cynocephalus | place: Kenya | collected 2012-07-07 ...
GCAGCGGAAATATCAAAGTTACCGGCGGCGGCAGCAGCCTTGCACTCAGCCTCGTTGCCCACCATGACGACCTTCAGCACGCCCTCGGCCAGCAGCTTGCTTGCTGCCTCCAGAATGCGGGGATCATTGCCCTCGGTGAAAACGATCGTCTTGGGATTTGCCTTCAGCTGTGCTACCAGCGGTGCAAACATATCAGCCATTGTGATTACCTCCGAATTTACTTTCCAATATTCGCATCCGTATCTCTGTTGGACACAAGGATGCCTTTCTCTTTTATTCTAGCACACCGGGCAAAAAGTTCAAGACAAAATTGGCTTTTTATGCTATTATTTTAGGAGAAAAGTCGTTTCAATTTGTGAATAAAATATCATACTGTTTCAAGAGGAGATCAAGCCGCCATGGATTGGGAAACACTGAAAACCGATTGCCTTACCTGCCGCCGCTGCGGACTGTGCGAGACCCGCACCAATGTGGTGTTCGGGCAGGGCGTGGAGAATGCCGAGGTGCTGTTTGTAGGCGAAGGCCCCGGCCAGAGCGAGGACGAGCAGGGCCTGCCCTTTGTGGGCCGCAGCGGTCAGCTGCTGGACAAATACCTCTTTGCCATCGACCTTGACCGTGAGAAAAACTGCTATATCGCCAACATTGTCAAGTGCCGCCCGCCGCAGAACCGCGACCCTCAGCCCGCTGAGAGCGAAGCCTGTATGCCTTGGCTGCGGGAGCAGTTCCGCCTGCTGAAACCAAAGATCGTGGTCTGCCTTGGCCGCATTGCTGCCCAGCGGATAATCCGCAAGGATTTCTCGGTGACCAAGGAGCACGGGCAGTTCTTTGAAAAAGGCGGCATCCTGTTCATGGGTACCTTCCACCCTGCCGCTCTGCTGCGCAGCCCACAAAACAAGCCTGCCGCCTTTGCAGACTTTACCGCCCTGCGGGATACTATTACCACCGTGTGCGATCACACCTATAACCAGTGAACCAATCACCTTTCTTTTGCATACTCTAAAGCAAAAGAGAGGTGTTCAGTTATGGAAACCACACGCCACGATTCCATTGATTTTTTCCTCGGCGCTACCACCCCTGCCGGGTTCAAAGGCTATTTTGAGCCCCTGCGCCGCGAACCTGGGATGCAGATGTACCTGATCAAAAGCGGGCCGGGCTGCGGCAAATCCACACTGATGAAACGGCTGGCGCAGGCTGCCGAGCAGCAGGGCGAGACGGTGGAGCGCATCCACTGTGCCAGCGACCCGGACAGTCTGGACGGGGTGATCCTGCCCGCCCGGCGCAAGGCCATCGTAGACGCTACTGCGCCCCATGTAGTGGAGCCGGACGCTCCCGGTGCCGATGAAGTGATGGTAAGCCTGTACCATACCATCGACGCGGAAAAGCTGCATCAGCACACCGACGAAGTAAAGACTCTGTTTGCCCGCAATGCCATGCTGCGCAGCCGGGCAGCACGGTATATTGCTTCCGCCGGGAGCCTGCTGCTGGACAGCCGCCGGGCCGAAGCCTGCAGCGCCAATTTCGACAAGGTACGCCGCTACGTCAAGCGTCTGTGCGCCCGGGTGCTGCCCCGCACTGAGGGCACCGGCAGCGAAGAGTTGCGTCTGCTCTCTGCCGTCACGCCCAAGGGTGAAGTGTTCTATCAGGGCACTGTGCAGGCCATGGCGGAACGGTTCATCATCTTCCGGGACGATTACGGGGCTGTATCGCGGCTTTTGCTGGAGCTCATCCGCGCCGAAGCACTCACCCGCGGCTACCACCTTATCACCTGCCCCTGTGCCATGCACCCGGAGGATAAAATCGACCATATCCTCATCCCGGAGTTAAAGCTTGCATTCCTCACCGACAACCGTTGGCACCCGGTGCAGCTGCCCGGCGTGCAGGCTGTGCGGTGCAGCCGCTTCCTTGACCGGGAAAACCTTGCCGCCTACCGGGCACGGCTGCGGTTCAACGAGCGGGCCGCTGCAGAGCTGCTGGAACAAGCCAGTGCCCTGATGGCGCAGGCCAAGAGCTGCCATGACGAGCTGGAGACCTACTACCGCGCTGCTGTGGATTTTGCCGCCGTAGACGAAGTGGCAAAAGAATGCCTCGGAATGTTCGGGTTAGAATAATGCATCTAAAAAGAGGTGAAAACTTTGTCCGCCATCCATCTTCCCATCCGCCAATTGGTGGAATTTCTGCTGCGTACCGGCAGCATTGACAGCCGCTTTGCGGGCTTTGACCGCGCTCTTGAAGGTGCCCGCATCCACCGCAGGCTGCAGAAAGCTGCCGGGGATGGATATCAGGCCGAAGTGTTTCTCTCTGCTGACCGGGAGGCCTGCGGCATCACTTTCACGCTGGAAGGCCGGGCGGACGGTATCTTCGCTGATGAAAACGGCACCATGGTCATCGACGAGATCAAGACCACTGCCGTTTCCTTTGACGAGATCACCGAGGATATGAACCCCTGTCACTGGGCGCAGGCCATGGTGTACGGTGCCATTTACAGTGTGCAGCAAAATCTGCCCAAAATGGATATCCGCCTGACCTATTATCAGATTGACACTGACCAGATCATGCGCTTTGTGCGGCACTTTTCCCGGGAGGAGCTGGATACTTTCCTGCACAAGCTTCTTACCCAATATGTTCCCTGGGCGCAGCGGCAGCTGGAGTGGGGCAGCCGGCGCAGCCAGAGCCTTTCCAGGCTGCAATTTCCGTTTGATTCGTATCGACCCGGGCAGCGGGCGCTGGCGGGCGAAGTCTACCGCGCCTGCCGTACCGGAAAGGATGCCGACCACAAAGGCGGCACCCGGCTGTTCTGTCAGGCACCTACCGGCATCGGCAAGACCATGAGCGCGCTCTTTCCCGCCCTGCGTTCCATGGGTGAAGGCAATGGCGAAAAGCTCTTTTATCTTACTGCACGCAACACGACTCAGGCCGCGGCCGAAGATGCCCTTTCCCGGCTGCGGGCGGCTGACCCCGGCCTTGCTTTGCGCAGCGTCACCCTGACCGCCAAGGAAAAGGTCTGCCTGCACCCGGACGCCGAGGGACATCCCGCTTGTCTGCCGGAGCTCTGCCCCTATGCCAACGGCTACTATGACCGCATCAAAGATGCACTTGCCTCCCTGCTGGATTCCGGCGGCAGCTTTGACCGCGCTACGCTGGCTGAAACTGCAAAGCAGTTTTCCATCTGTCCCTTTGAGATGGGGCTTGACCTGAGCGAGTGGTGCGACGTGGTCATCGGAGACTACAACTATCTGTTCGACCCAGTGGTGCACCTGAGGCGTTTTTTTGATGCACCTGGCGACTGGCTGTTCCTCATCGACGAAGCCCATAACCTGCCTGACCGGGCGCGAGCCATGTATTCGGCTTCCTTTGCAAAAAGCAGTCTGACCGACGCAAAACGCGCCCTCGGCAAAGGCAGAAGCAGCCTGAAAACTGCCCTGAGCAAGGCCGACAAGGCGTTTCTGGAAATGCGGAAGCGCTGCGTACAGCTGGCACCCCGGCGCAGCGCCGCAGACCCCGCCGAAGAAACCACCTCACAGACCAGCCTTCTGCCGGAAAATGCCGCGTCTGCAGTGGAATTACCGGAAACGTTTTATGCCAGAGAAGGCACAGTGTTTTTCAAAGAATTACCCGCCGCATTGCTCACGCCACTGCGGACTGTGCAGGCCCCGCTGCAGGACTGGCTGGAAGCGAACCCGGATGCAGACGCCCATGCCCAGCTGCTTGAGCTGTACTTTGCCGTGCAGGATATCACCCGCGCCGCCGAACGGTATGACAGCCACTTCGTCACCCAGCTCACCGCCCGCGGCAGTGAGCTGGAACTGCACCTGCTCTGCCTTGATCCAGCTCCCTTTGTGGACGCCAGCCTTGCCGCCGGACGCAGCGCAGCGCTATTCAGTGCCACGCTCACTCCACCGGGCTATTACCGGGGTGTGCTGGGCTGTGATGGTGCCCGGGCCGTGGCTCTGGAAAGCCCCTTTCCACCGGAAAATCTCAGCCTGTATTGCCTGCCGAATATCTCCACCCGCTACCGTGACCGGGAAGCCAGCGTGCAGGCTGTTTCAGGCGCATTGGCACAGCTGGTGCAGAGCAGAACCGGCAACTATTTCGCCTTTTTTCCAAGTCATGCCTACCTGCAGCAGGTATACGAGAACTTTACCGCGCAATACCCGGGCATCCGCACCCTCCGGCAGGAGAGCCGCACAGACGATGCAGCACGGGCTGAATTTCTCGCCGCATTTATGCCGCACCCGCAGGAAACGCTGCTGGGCTTCGGGGTGCTGGGCGGCATCTTTGGCGAGGGCGTAGACCTTGCCGGCGACCGTCTCATCGGGTGTGCCATTGTGGGCGTGGGCCTGCCGCAGGTAAATCCCCGGCAGGAGATGCTGCGCCGCTACTACGACGAGCAAAGCGGCACCGGCTTTGACTACGCCTACCGCTACCCCGGCATGAACAAAGTTCTGCAGGCGGCGGGGCGGGTCATCCGCACGCCGGAGGATAAGGGCGTGGTATTGCTGCTGGATGACCGCTTCGCCCAGCCGGAATACGTTCGGCTGTTTCCGCCCCACTGGAAGCACATTGAGTACCTGCAAAGCAGCAGAGAACTGGAAGATAAGCTCCATCATTTCTGGAACAATTGATGCAAAAAAGACCGATGCACTCCATCGGTCTTTTATATTTACAGGCAGATCTCTTTTACCAGTGCCGCCCACTGCTCCGGATAACAGGCCAGCAGCTCTTCGTGCTGCAGGTCCTGCTCGTGGATGACAGGATGCGCAAAGTGCTGCTGATATCGGGTGCGGTATTTTTCACCCATTTTGAGCGCATAGAAGATATGGATGCTGGTGGGGCCGTCCCAGTGATCCGGCAGCGGTGTTACCATATCAGAGTAGAACTGGTTCTTGCAGCTCTGCATGGAAACATAAGGCCGTCCGCCGCCCATCATCTCCATAAAGGCGTCCACATAAGTGCCAATCTCTGCACGGCGTTTTTCCATCTTTTTGTTGAGAAAATTCCATTTGAACTTTCCATCATGCACCACCGGATAGATCAGCGGCAGTGCAAGGTCCGTTTCCAGCTTTGCCACAAAGTTGGATGCCTGATCCAGATCCGAGCTGCCCAGAATGCCCACATCCAGCCGGATGTTCTGCCGTGTGGCCAGCAGACCCACAAAGCTGCCGCCCAGGCTGCACCCATAGGCCGCATTCAGGTGTCCGCCGCAGTGGGTGTTGACATAGGCCTCGATCTTCACAGTTTCTTCCAGCATCGTGGGGAAGGTGGCTTCCGGCTCTGTCTCGTCAAACCCATCATAGGAAACGCACAGTACGTGGAAATCCGGTTCCAGCAGCGGGATCACATGGCCAAAGTTTCCCCTCCAATGGCAGCAGGTGCCGGGCAGCAGCAAAACAGATGGCTTTTCCGCATCGCCAAATGAATAGATCTTCATGACATTCCTTTTTTTAGTTAATCAAACCTAACTCTCACGGCTGCAAACAGCGCAGACAGTTTCTACTGCCTGCGCTGTGATTGCTTTTACTTTGTGCTCTTCTGCAGGCTTTCCCAGGAGGGCATCTCGCTGCGCAACTTCTCCCACATGGGCATGGCTGTGCCGGTCTGTTTACGCAGAGCCTCGAACGCTTCGTCCAGATACTTCATCTCATCCACTGCGTGCATGGCATGGTCGGATGCGCACAGGCGACCCAGCGGTGTTTTTGCCATGACGTAGATCATCGCTTCCATTTGGCGGCGGCCAGAAGAACCCGGCTTGAACATATCGGTATTTTCCTTGTCGTTCACCGGAATACCCGCATCCTTGAGCATCAGACAGGCTTCATAAGCAGCATCCAGAATAGCGCCTCTCTGCTGCTTGGTAGCGCGGTGCAGATCGCCATTGCAGGCATAGCATACATAGCATACCGGCAGGATAAAGCCGATATGACACTTGAGCCATTCGTCCATGTCTCCGTAGAAAGTCAGCTTGTATTTCACACCGTCAAAAGCCGTTTTGAGCCGGATACGGAAGGTGCCGGAAAGCGGCGCAGTGGCTCCGCCCACGGTCATGCCCACACCGGTGTGCACACTGATCACCTGATCCCGCTCACGGCGGCCGGCCGAGTTCTGGAATCCAAAAGCGATCTTATCCGCCGGGCGCTGCATATACTCCAGCACTTCTTTTGCGTGGGGGTCGTTGCCCACAAACACAAAATACTGGCTCCTGTTGGCCTTGAGGATGGGCAGCACATCCGGCAGCTGCCCCGCCTGCATCACTACGAAGATCAGATCATAGTAATCGTCCGGGCCAAGAGTATCCACCGTCTGCACACGGTCAACCGTGGTTTTGCGCTGCGCCCAGTGGCGGATGACCAGCCCTTTCTGGTCGATCCGTTCCTTCCACTCGCCCCGCGCCAGCAGGGTAACAACGTTTTTCTTGTTCTGGAGCAGTTCATGGGTCAACTCGCAGCCCAGAACGCCCGCACCGTAAACCAGGATCCTCATGCAGATGCGCCTCCCTCATGCTTTTGTAAGGTTTGCTTTTACTTTTTCAGAAACGAGAAAAAAACCTTTTTCTCGTAGGGTGCACTCTTTACGCCCTTGACCTCGTAGCCGGTGGCGTTGATGGCGTCGCGCAGCTTCTGTTCATCCAACGGCTGCTCCGACTGGATCACCGTCTGGCCCTTGGTGTGAGAAGATGCCACTTTCTTTGCCTCCGGGAAAGCCTTGCGCACGGCATCGTTGACATGGCTCTCACACATACCGCACATCATACCATCTACTTTAACAGTTGTCTCAATCATTTTATTCCCCTCCGGTTTCTTCATGCGCTGCTTTTTCTCCCGCAGAACATGTTAGGTGTTGCTAACCGCGGCTTCAAACAAAATGCTGCCAAGGGTCTGCCCCGGCAGCAGTGCGGAGCGTTTTCCTTTCCTGTGTGGAGATCTGCTCAAATACACGCATGGTTCTGCATTCATCATATCACACCAGTGGGTCAATTGCAAGGGTTCTCAGAAAATTACCCCCATGGGGTTTTCGTGCAATGAAACCACCCTGCTTTTTTTGGGGGGTCAATATTCAATGCCCTGCCGGGCGGCAACGCCTTTTTGATAAGGGTGGCGGATGCACTTCATTTCAGTGACATAGTCAGCCGCATCCAGCATCCACTGCGGGGCGGCGTGAGCCGTGAGCACACACTCCTGCCCGGCAGGCCGGCTCAGCACAGCTCTTTGCAGCAGTTCTTTATCCACCATGTCCAGCTCCCACGCGCTGCCAGCTTCATCCAGAATGAGCAGGTCGGCGCTTTCAGCCATAGCGGCAGCAAGATTTTCATTTTGCAGTCGGCGGGTAGCGGCCTTTTCTTCTTCGTTCATTTGGAAGACGAATTTCTGCCCGGCCTTGCCCCTGTAGACTCTTGCACCCAGCTGCTCCAGAAGCGGGATCTCACCGCTCTTGCCGCCCTTGAGGAATTGCAGGATCACTATCCGTTTCCCGCTGCCCAGTGCCCGCAGTGCAAGGCCCATGGCGGCAGTGGTCTTGCCCTTGCCGTCGCCGTAATATAGATGCAAAAGCCCTGTGTGTTCCATGGTCGTACCTCCTTCTTTCTGGGGCTATGGTATCACACTTTGCAGCATTTTTCAACGCACAGGCAGGATGTATTCTACACTTGACAGTTCCGCGCCCCGTATGTTATACTCCCATAAGTTTGCAAGGACAAACGCACCGTTCCAGTTTGGGGTGGCGTTTTCTTTTTGCAAAGAAGTTAGCATATGCAAACATTCATCTTCAGGCCAGAAAGGACTCTTCCATGAACCAGTTGAAACGCCTCTTTTTGATCTCCGCCGGCTGCATCAGCCTTGCGCTGGGCACCGTGGGCATCGTACTGCCCATCCTGCCCACTGTTCCCTTCTACCTGCTGACAGCTTTCTGTTTTGCCAACAGCTCCCAGCGCCTGCACGACTGGTTTACTGCCACATCCGTCTATAAAAAATACATTGGCTCTTACTTTAAGCGCCGCGGCATGACCCTGAAGGCAAAGGCTCTGCTCATCGGCACAGTGACTGTCATCATGGTGCCCGGCTTCATCCTGATGAAAAACGTCCCTGTGGGCCGCACGATCATGGCCATCGTGTGGGTGGGCCACATCGTATATTTCGGCTTCAAGGTGCAGACCATCACCCAGCAGGAAGCCGACGACGCCATGGCTGAGGCCATGAGCGAATAAGCGCGGCCAACAAAAAAAGAGGAGCAGTTCAAAGCTGAACTGCTCCTCTTCATTTTTTCAAGAATTACTGATACAGCGGGAAGTCCTCAGTGAGTTTCAGCACACGGGCGCTGATCTCATCCTTCTTCTCGTCGTAGTGCCAGATACAGTCTGCAATGCAGTCTGCGATCACCTTCATCTCTGCAGGGCCCATACCACGGGTGGTGACAGCCGGGGTGCCCAGACGGACGCCGGAGGTCACAAAGGGGCTGCGGGTCTCACCGGGAACAGTGTTCTTGTTGGCGGTGATGTGCACGCTGTCCAGACGGGCTTCCAGCTCCTTGCCAGTGCACTCCTCGTCGCGCAGGTCGATCAGCATCAGGTGGTTATCAGTGCCGCCGGATACCAGCTTGACGCCGCGAGCCTGCAGCTCAGCAGCCATGGCCTGTGCATTCTCCACGATCTTGCGTGCGTACTCCTTGAACTCCGGCTTCAGTGCCTCGCCAAAGCAGACAGCCTTTGCTGCGATCACATGCTCCAGCGGGCCGCCCTGCGTGCCGGGGAACACGGCAGAGTTGATGCGCTTTGCAAGGATGGGGTTGTTGGTCAGGATCAGACCGCCGCGGGGGCCGCGCAGGGTCTTGTGGGTGGTGGTGGTCACCACGTCTGCGTAAGGCACGGGGCTCTGGTGCTGGCCGCCGGCCACCAGACCGGCAATGTGAGCCATATCCACCATGAGGAATGCACCGTAGCCGTGGGCGATTTCTGCGATCTTCTCAAAGTCGATTGCACGGGGATAAGCGGATGCGCCAGCCACGATCAGCTTGGGGCGCACCTTCTTGACCTGCTTTTCCAGCTCCACATAGTCGATCACACCGTCTGCACCAACACCATAGGAGACAAAGTTGTAGTTCTTGCCGGACATATTCACCGGAGAGCCATGGGTCAGGTGGCCGCCCTGAGACAGATCCATGCCCATGACGGTGTCGCCCAGATTCAGCAGAGCGAAGTAGACAGCAAGGTTAGCCTGTGCACCGGAGTGAGGCTGCACGTTAGCGTACTTTGCGCCGAACAGCTTGCAGGCGCGCTCAATGGCAATATTCTCCACCTCGTCCACATAGACGCAGCCGCCGTAGTAGCGCTTGCCGGGCAGGCCCTCGGCATATTTGTTGGTGAGCACGCTGCCCATAGCGGCCATGACTGCCGGAGAAACGATATTCTCGCTGGCGATCAGCTCAATATTCTGGCGCTGGCGGGTCAGCTCACGGTTCATGGCAGCACCCAGTTCCGGGTCTGCCGCGTTCACCAAACCAATGGTGTCCATCATGTCGTTGTACATAATCTTTAACCCCTCTCAATTTCCCGGGCAAATGCCGGGTTCCTGATATCAAGCCACCCTGCTCCGCGCACGAACCGAATCGCTTTATATTATCATAACAGAAAGTTGCAAAAGCTTCAACTTCCATTTTGACAAAAGGCTTGCTTTTTTCGCCTGAAGTGTTTATCATACTTGTATAAAAATGTAATGCTGTTTTTGTATATTTTTCAAGTCAGTCCGGCCATAGATGAAGTGAGGTGTTTTCTGGTGACGGTCAGTGAAGAAAAGCAGGCTCAGCGCAAGGCAGGCCGCGCTGCGCGCAAAGCCCTTTCCGCCGAAGAGCGCGCCGCCGCCAATGCCGCTCTGTGCGCACAGCTCTGGCAACTGGATGCCGTACAGAAGGCACAGACCATCCTGCTGTACGCCGCTTTCGGGGCCGAAGCTGACCTTGCCGCCTTTGCCAAAAAAGCGCAGGCCATGGGCAAAAAGCTGGCCTACCCGGTATGCGGCGAGGAATATTCCCTCACTGCCGCTGTGCCCGGGCCGGACGGCTGGGAAGTGGGCCAATACGGCATCCGCACACCCATCCTGAGCCGGTCAGAACTTCTGCTGCCGGACACACTGGACGTGGTGCTTGTGCCCTGCACGGCCTTTGATGCGGAATGCTTCCGGGTCGGTATGGGCAAAGGCTACTACGACCGGTATATCCCCCGCTGCAAAAACGCGGTGAAGATCGGCATTGCATTTGAGGCACAGCGGGTGACCCGCGCAGCCGTAGACGAACACGATCAGCGGCTGGATGCCTATGTGACAGAGAGGGGTATTTACAAATGGAAATGACCAAGCTGAGCTGTGAGGAGTTTCTCTCAGAACTGGCCAGCAAAGCACCCACGCCGGGTGGCGGCGGAACAGCCGCACTGGTGGGCGCTGCCGGTGTGGCACTGGGCAGCATGGTGGGCAGTCTGACCACCGGTAAAAAGAAATATGCCGCTGTAGAAGCGGACATTCAGGCTTTGAACACCAAAGCCGACGCTCTGCGCAGGGAGCTGGAAGCTCTGGTGCAGGCGGACGCTGAGGCTTTTGCGCCGCTGGCTGCCGCCTACGGCCTGCCGAAGGACACGCCGGAGCAGGCCGCGCACAAAGCGGCTGTGCTGGAAACTGCACTGGACGCCGCCTGTGCTGTGCCGCTGGATATCATGGCAAAGTGTGCAGAGGGCATTGCTTTAGTGGAAGAATATGCCGCCAAAGGCAGTGTGATGGCAGTTTCAGACGCAGGCTGTGCCGCCGCCCTGTGTAAAGCTGCACTGCAGGCCGCAAGCCTGAATGTGTTCATCAACACAAAGCTCATGGCCGACCGGGCACACGCCGCCGAGCTGGACGCAAAAGCGGATAGCCTGTTAAACGAATTCGTGCCCCGGGCAGACGCTGTGTTTACGGCGGTATCTGATAAACTGCGTAACAGATAAGTGAGGAAAATATTATGGCAACAATTTTAAAGGGCGCGCCAGTGGTGGCCGCTATGAACGAACGCAACGCCGCCTTGTGCGAACAGCTCAAGGCAAAGGGCATTACCCCTACACTGGCCGTGGTGCGCGTGGGTGAGCGGGAGGACGACCTCTCCTATGAACGCGGCGTCATGACCCGCTGCGGCAAGGTGGGCGTGGAGGTAAAGCAGTTCCTGCTCCCCGCCGACGCTTCGCAGGATGACCTGCTGAAGGTGATCGCCGAGGTGAATGCCGATGACGCCATCCATGGCTGTCTGCTGTTCCGTCCCCTGCCCAAGCAGTTCGACGACCGCACTGTCCGTGCAGCTCTCGTCCCGGAAAAGGATATCGACGGCATCACCGATGGTTCTCTGGCCGGTGTATTCACCAATACCGACCTTGGCTATGCCCCATGCACCGCACAGGCCTGTCTGGAGATCCTGAAATATTACAACATTCCCCTCTCTGGCAAGCGCGCCGTGGTGGTAGGCCGCAGCCTTGTGGTGGGCAAGCCTGCTGCCATGATGCTGGATCGTGAGAATGCAACTGTAACCATTTGCAACTCCCGCACTCAGAATCTTTCCGCTATCTGCAAAGAAGCGGATGTAGTGGTGGTAGCCATGGGCAAGATGGGCGCCGTGGGTGCCGACTGCCTGCGGGAGGGCCAGACCATCGTGGATGTGGGCATCCATGTGAACGAAGAGGGCAAGCTCTGCGGTGATGTGAAGTTTGCCGAGGCCGAACACGTTGTGGACGCCATCACTCCTGTGCCCGGCGGCGTGGGCACCGTGACCACCTCTGTTCTGGTGGGCCATGTGGTGCAGGCCGCTGCCAAAAAGGCCGGACTGTAATTTTTTCTTTTCATCAAAAAAGACGCCTGACGTTATCATTCGTCGGGCGTCTTTTTTCGTTCTTGTTTAACCGCGAACCAAAAGCAGCAACAGAGCCGATGCCACACTCTGGAGAATCAGCCAGCGGGCTACCACCTGCTCGTCGCTCCAGCCCTTGTTCTTGCGGGCATGGTCATGCAGCGGGGTACGGGTGTTCTTGAGGATGGAGATGTGCAGAAAGCGCTTCAGGCTGATCTTCAGGATGCCCAGGCTGCCGTCTACGATAAAAACAATGGCTGCCAGCAGGAAAGCAAAGGGATGGCCGCACTTCAAGGACAGCATTGCAATGAAGAAGCCCATGGCGCGGCTGCCGGCATCACCCATCAGCAGGCTGGAAGGCTTTGCATTGGACCACAGATAGGCCAGCAGAGCGCCCATGAACACGACACCGGCAGTGACGTACTCGCCCAGCTCATCATGATAAGCCAGCAGGTAGGTGCCGATGGTCACCACAGCCACACTGGCAGACAGACCGTCCACACCATCGGTGCAGTTGACCACGTTGATGCTGGTCCAGATCAGAATGACGATCAGCAGCAGATAGATGGGATACGGGATTGTGAAGTTCCACTGCAGGAAGCTGACGCCGCAGCCGTTGAAGTTCAGGTAGGTCACGCCCGCTACAATGGCGATCACAAAATCAATGATGCCCTTTTTGTATTCGTTCCAGGCGGTCTCGGCGGCATCGTCAAAGTAGCCGGAGAGCATGGAAGCGATGAGCAGCACAGTATAGATGATATACTCCACCTTGAAGGGCAGGAACGCCAGCGA
>ERZ808246.2189-NODE-2189-length-12634-cov-8.398124_pt1 | contig 12634 bp, 17 predicted proteins | sample MGYA00521083_ERZ808246 | MGnify/ENA primary metagenome ERZ808246 (study PRJEB31516, sample SAMN03275577) | gut metagenome | biome: mammalia-associated habitat; material: feces | host: Papio cynocephalus | place: Kenya | collected 2012-07-07 ...
TAATTATTCTCTGTCGAATCAGGCAAGAAAATAATTTTATTAGTGTCGAGATAATCGACTGTCGTTCTGTCATTTTTTTGATAGAACGAATCGTAAGTGTAGCAAATCACTTTTTCGCTTCCTAAATAGAGTTCGCCTTGCAAAGTCGCGTCATTGCGAAAATATTTTGGGTCGATAATTATTGTGTTCGCTCTTCGTAAGTTTAACTTATCTTTTATTTTTGTATTTTCAGTGAAGTTCTTCCAAGCCGTTTCGCCGAAAATCAAACTCTTTACTTTCACTTTTCCGTCCTTCAAGATAACCTTGCAAAGATTTTCTATATCTTGAATCGGGTCCGCGTTAGTAGTGTCGCTCCAAGCTGTCGTCACGCTCGGCAAGTGCGAAGCTTTAACGCCGAAGTCGATTTTGTAAGCGCTATTTCCGTTTTTATCGTTCAAGTCGAGTTTTCCCGTCTGCAATATTTGAGAAGCTTGCAATTCGATATGATTATTAATCGCAGATTCTACATTTCGCATTTTATCAGCGTTAAAAGTTAGAAGATTGCGCGTATAATCATAATTTGCAGACTCGAAAGGGTCCATACCGAAAATTTTTCCGCCGATATCTTTTGCAGTTATATCGTATCCGAGTCCCACAATCGGAGGAATTACCTCGCGCTCTTCATAACGCGAGCGCTCAATTTTTGGAACTCTCTCGTCTTGCGCGGTGATAACGGGCGCTATTATATTTTTACTTCGCATAACATCTATGTTGACTTTTTCAGCCATCACTATGTCGCGAGGCGTTGTCTTAAACCAAGATGTCAAAAACGAAGACTCGAACGGTTTTTCTATATACGATTCTAAAAATTTTTGTCTAATATTTGCATTCACAGTTGGCATTTCTAAAACTCCTTTTATTATTTTTCTTTTTATTATTTTTTTTACTGCGCTATATCGGTATAGTCTTTTAAGAATATGCTATACATTCTTAAGTTGTCGATAATCGCAGAAGTTATACCTACTCCCGCGTTACTTCCTTGCACTATAGCGCCTCTTTTGTTTACTATTCCTTTCGTCATTATAGCGATATTATAATCGCCCGCGGTCGAGCTATCTATATCTTCGAGAGCTATCGCAGACGCTACATTTCCTTCCGCAGTCGCAAAAGGTTTAAATTTATCGTTATCTCGCATGAGTATAGTTCCGCGCTTGAGAGGTTTATTCGCTTCAATCGTGACAGTAGCCCTATCCGATTCTTGCACTTCCCTTATTATATCGTCTACTTGTATATTTTCGCTTGAATATTTAGCCATAATCGTCTCCTTAAAAATTAAAATTTTAAATCTTTCGCTAATCTGTCTTCAAACTCTTTTGTAGCTTGCGATTGAGCTTGAGCGTCATCGTTAGACACATTTTGATTATCAGCGTTATCGTCTATTCTATTTTGCAAGTTTTGATTTCCGAGCATCTTCGCATGATATTCAGCTAAAATACTTTCGTCAGAGATACTTTGTCCGTTTTCGATATAGTTTAAAGCTGTATCTATAGCGTTCGCTTGTTTTCCGAGTTTAACATGCGCCATAACTCTTTTTCTTTCGATTTCGATTCCCGCTTTTATCCCTTCCTCTTTACCTTGCGCTATGCCAAGATTTAAAATTTCAGAGTAAAGTTCGGGATTTTTTTCTTTTAATTCGTTAATATTCATAATATTGCCGTCCTTTTTATTATTTTTATTATTATTTTCTTGATTAATGAACTCGTTATTTTTATCAGTCGAATTATCTTGCATATTAATTTGCATTAGAGCGACAGCTTTATTCAAATCATCTTTTCCTTTTTCGCTTTCTTGCATTTTATTAAAGCAAGCGTTGATTCTGTTTTTAGCTATTAAATACGCTTCTTCTTTATTTGAAGTCTTACCGTCATCAGTTTTTACAATCTCGTTCGCATAGCCGTTATTCAAAATCTCTTCGCCGTAATAAAAAGTTTCTTCGTTCATCAATCTTTTTATTTCGTTTATATCTAAATTAGTTTTATTCGCATAAGTTTTTGCAAGTATATTCGTTAACGATTCAAGTTCTTTAGCTCGTTTATTTAACTCTCTGTAATCTCCGACTACTCCGCAATAGACATTATGAATCATATAAACAGCGTTGTCGTAAGCTAAAAGACTATCTCCCGCAAGCGCTATATACGAAGATATAGACGCGCATAAACCGTTTATGACTATTTCTACTTTACCTTGCTTTTTAGAATAATCACGAATCAAATTAAAGATTTCGATTCCGTCATAAACGAAACCGCCGGGGCTTGCAATTTCAATTTTCAAATCGCCCTGCATTTTTTCAGTTTGTTTCCTAAAATCATGCGCTGTGAAATCCCAGCCGATTATTCCTTCGATTATTATTTTTTGCTCGTTCATAATAAACAAAAAATACAATATACAAAAAAAAATACAATATATAGAATTAAAAAAATTAATTATTTAAGTTAGTTATGCTATTAGTGGAATAATAATTTGAAACTTCGCTTGCGCTATAATTATAATAATTACTATTTACTTGAGCGTTATACCATACTTGCCACTCAAGAATTTTTTTTAAAGCGTTTATATGTTCTAATTCAAAAGTATTTTGACTGTTATAATCTAACATGAAATATTTTTGAGGCGGGGTAGACATCGGAACTCTAATATATTCTTTTTGAGTTTTACAAGATATTAAAACGCATAAAAATAAAAATATATAAAATCGTTTCATTGCTTAACCTTATTCGACATTATTTCGTTAAAATAAAAATCGTCTCTTTTATCTAATTTAGTTTGTATAATTTCTTTATTCGTATAATAAATATCGTTAGTCCTATAAACGATTTTTATTGCAGTGTTATTAAGTTTTTTTTGAGACACTATGTCGTTGCTTAATTTTGTTATATCTGTCATGTATAATCGATTAGTTATTTCGAGTCGCTCTACTTTTATTTCGAGTTTATCTATATTATCTTCTAATTTTGAAACTTGATTTCTTCTATGCAATAGTCGAAGCGACATACCGATTATGACTAAAAAACAAAATATAACTATAGCGAAAAGTATAAACTCTAATTTATTATTTTTTATATAGTCTTTAACTTTGCTTAATGCAAATTTAGATAATAAACTTACGATTATACTCATAATTTTTATTCCGCGTTCGCTTTTTTAATCATATCCCATCTATTCGTTATCTTTTCGATTTCTTCTGTAAGCTCTGTCGTTCTATTTAAAATATCTTTATAGTCGCATAAATGATGATAGATTGATTTATATAATTCTTTGTCGTCTTCGTAACGCGTCACTTCGCTTTTCCTAAATATTTCATTTATACAATCGTCAAGAATTTTCATCGTATTTCTCCTCTTTTTCTTCTTCGTTATTTTTGTTTTCTTTAATATTAATACTTTTTAGATTTTTAATAAATATCGAAGAATCGATTGGAAGCAAAATCATAAAGCCCGATATGGCTATAAACAAAAGCCCTTTGCATTCGTCTGCAGAAAGCGGATGTCCCGCGATTTTCGACTGCAACATATAATTATAAAATATAAAACAAACTATAATTATTTTAATCAAATTGCTTATACTCTTCGCTTTCATTTTGCCCTCCTTTTCTTTTTGATTTTATAACTTCTGTATTTTGAGCTGTTTTGAATAGTTAAACCAAAAGAGCGACTATCTTCTTTTTTTATAGCTTTTATTAATCTGCCTTCAAAACTAATATAACCGTTCTCTCGATTTAATATGTTCTTATTTCTTCTCATCTTCGTCTTTCTCCTCGATAGCGCATAACATAGCGTAAAAACTCGATGTTAAAAGTATCATGCTTAAAAAAAATAAAATAAGAGTATTTTCAATCATCCCAATTCCTCAACGCTTCAAAAAATATTTTTAAAATATAAGTCATAACTAATATTAAATAAATAGTTCCAAAAATTTTTATTAACATAACTTATTTAACCTCTTTTAAAAAATCAAGCAGTTTATCATGAAATGTCCCGAGCAACACATTATTAAAATTTTCTAAACAATCTTTTAATAATTGACTGTCGTTATACATCATATTATTATAATAGTCGTTTACGCTTTCAGTAAGAGAGTTTAATTTAACTTCAATATCGCTATTCGCTTGCTCTTTTATTTTTTTTATATTTTCTTTTTTGTTTTCTATAAAATCTTTATGACTATCGTATATGTTAGCGTAAAATTGTCTAATGTCGTTAGCGAGTATAACCGCATACATACCTAAAATATTTTTTAACTTTAGATTTTTTAAAAATTCGTTTTCGGAACTCTTAAAGCCTTCGTTGTATGTTTTTCTAAAATATAATATTTTTTCTTTAACATAATTGTTATAATCGCTATCGCTCATTGAAGTTATGCCGTTTTTAAATATCCAGCTTATTATGTCCGCGTATATTAACAAAGTGCAGTCGGAAATTATTTTTGAAAAGTCTCTGTATATTTCTAATTTTTTTACGCATTCGCTCGGCTTGAAGTCTTTATATTTTGCAATCATTTCGCTATTCGCGTTTATATTAGCAGTCTCTACATTTTGCGAAAGTTTTTGCATTAATAATTTGCCCGTTTTCGTATCGTATTCGATTTTTCCTCTCGCGTTCTTGTCTTTTAATATCATATACGCGAAAAAAGCGACAGTTATCACAGTAAAGCAAATTACGATTGTGTTTATTTCCATTCTTAACTCTTTTATTTTTTTAATTAGCCTGCATGATAAAACATTAAAAAAATCATGCAGGCAAACTCTATCTCGTAAGGAGAAAAATCAAATGAAACTTTATCTTGCATTAGCTCTCTTTAACCATCCGTTTAAAAATTTAATTTGAGACGCGTCTTTATTAACAAGCGATTTATAATATTCTATTTCAATTTCAGTATATCGTTTAGACTCTTTTAATCCAGCTTTCCTCCAAGCCGACAATGTATTTTTCCCGATTATGCCATCTGCGGTTATTCCGCAAGCCGACTGTCCTGTTTTTACGCCTCTTTTTACTCCCGCGTTTACGCTTAATAAAAACACATTTTCTGCAAATGTTTGATTTTCTATAATATCGCATTTTGATTTTAACCAATAATTTTTATAAAAGAACTCATAAACAGTGTCGGTTATATATTTGCTTTCAAGTATCGCGTTTGAAAGAGTTATTAAATCTTTCGTGCCATGTATTTCAGTGAGCTTGTCTACTTCTTTCCAAATCGGCATATTCGGATGTATTTTTCTTGCTACTCCTAAAACCGTCTCTCCGCCTTTATCTTCTTTAATATTTGAATAAACTATTAAACCTTTTTTAGTTTGTCGATTTTCCCATTTTTTTAAAAGTTCGTATGCTTCTTTATAATTAGACATTTTTAATCCTTAATATTTTAAATTACCGATTTTGGATTTTTTAATTTTACGCTAAATACTTCAGTATTTATTTCGCTTAATAATTGCTTTTGTTCGTCATTTAAAGTAGCGAAATCAATATTATAGTTGATAAATATTCGCATAAACTCTATTACTTTAGCGTCTACATTTTCTTTATAAGCGACTTCTCTATTGCTATTTATAGTTTCTTCGTATTCTTCTTTTGTAATAAGTCCGCTCTCGTATTGCTCCAATAACGATTTTATTTTTATCTCTCCGCTCTCGAATTTTTGATTATCAAAAATCGGAACTACGAGACAACCTTCTTTACAATCTTTATGCTTTCTTGCCTCGTCAGTATTTTCAGCTTCGATTGTATTTATTAGTTTATCTTTGTTTATGATTAAAAAGCGCATATTAAAATAATCTCCTTTTTATATTCTAAAAATACAATATTACTAAAAAATATCAATATAAGCGTTAAGATTAAATAAATTAAGATAATAATTTTGCATATTCTTTTCGACTTTATAACAGTTCGAGCTTTTCAAGTGTCCTTTCCAACTTTCATAAGTATTTTTTATATCTTTATAAGTAATTTTCTTTTCGTCAAGAAATCTTTTTAATTTCTTTAATTTTCTTTTTAATCGTAAAATATTTTTCTTACAAGCTCGAACGATAACTTTTCCAGATTCGATTATTTTAAAATTGCATTTCAAAAATATAAAACCAATTTCCGTTTTATGTATTTTAGTTTTATTGTCGTTAATTATAATTTTTAATTTTTCGCATATTCTTTTTATTTCTTTTAAGCAATAATTCAAATATTCTTTATCGTTATGAATCAAATATAAATCGTCCATGTATCTTCCGTAAAACTTTATCTTTAGCGCTTCTTTGATAAAGTGGTCTAACTCGCTCGGAAACCATGTCGCTATGAGTTGAGATAATTCGCTTCCTAAACAGACTCCCTTCTCGCCAGATGAATTTACGATTTGTTTTAATAGATTAAATAATTTTTCGTTAGTTATTAGTTTTTTAAATTTTTCAAAAACGATATCGTGATTAATATTAGCGAAGAATTTTGAAAAATCTAAAGTAAGCGCATAGCCTTTATTTCCGTTTTTCATGTAATATTTTCGCAGATGTTTTTTTAATTCTTCTTTTGCAAAATAAGTTCCTTTCGTTTTTACGCAAGCGGAATTATGGAAAATGAGAGACGGCAAAATAAGAGGCGAGACAACATGATTGCAAAAGTTTTTGACGACTATTCTTTCTCGAATCGGTATCGAGCGTATTTTTCTTTCTTTGCCTCGTTCGTTAATGACAAACTCGACAGGTTTCATCGTTATCTTTTTACTCGCTTTTACTTTTTCTATTATATTTAATATTTCTTGCGATAAGTTTAATTGAAATTTTTGAATAGATTTTTTCCAGCTCGTTCTTTTTCTACATTGAAAGAAAGTTAAAACATAATTTTCAAAATCAAGCATACAATCGAAATTATTAAATCGTTTTATTCTTTCTTCTTTAATTTCTAATTGTTTCTTTATTCTTTTTTCTTTTCTTGTCATTTTTTATACGCTAAACGATAGAGAGATTAGACTTGAACTATTTTTAATTTAAAATAGCAAGGTTTTTATTCGTTAAATAAATTGACTACAACCTAACCTCTCGTTTTAGCGTTGTTTTCATACGCTTTTATAAAGCAATATACGAATAAATTCTCCTTACAAATTTGCATTGACTTTTCTCAAAACGAAAAGTTTGCAAATTATAATCGCAACACCCCAAGTCCTCGAAGCGTTAGAGTTGAAAGCATTCCAATTCTCGTTCGCGGATACTCCGTCAACGCCGACAACAGAGAAGTTGTTCGTGTTGTCACGATTGGGCGAGGTATCTAATAGAATCATCCGTAAATAATTTTAAAAATTATTCCCAATTTTATCGTTAGCGTTCCTCCATGCTTTTAATAAAATTATTTCTTCGTTTAACTTTTTGATTATTTGCTCGAATAATTTAATCGCTTTCGGAAATATCTCAAATAAAAACTCTATCTCTTCTAAAACTACATGACATATAGCTATAGCTTTATTTTGATAACCTCTCCGCATCTCATAATCCGTTTTTGTTTTAACATATATGTTATGCGCTATTCTTATATTATAAATTATTCTTCGCGAATATTCAAAAAACACTTCTTTATATTTCATTACAATGAAATCATCGCTTTTATCTATTTTCTTTATGATTTTTATTATATCAATTCTTATTTCTCTTGCAAGACTGTAGTATTTCAAATTATGATTATTTCTTTTAAAAACGGGAACGCTCATTTTTAACTTCTTTTATTATATTATTTAATATCGCTTTCATACGCTTATATTTTATCTTAATTTTATTAATTAGTCTATATTCTAAATTAACTTTTTGCATTTTATTTTCCATGCTCGAGCTTTCGCTCGAGCGGTTTATAGGTTAAAGGCAAGCGCAACACCCCAAGTCCTCGAAGCGAGAGAGGCGAAAGCACTCCAATTCTCGTTCGCGGATACTCCGTCAACGCCGACAACAGAGAAGCCGCCCGTGTGGTCCCGATTGGGCGAGGAAGTCCAATACGGTTTAAATTCATCGGCGCTATTTTTTTTACGAATTTTTTCAGGGAATAAAGCGAATAATCTAAATTGCGAGTTATGAGTCGGCGCTCCCCAATCGCCTCCGCTCGAGCCTTGCGATGCTGCCGTGAAATTTCCCCATCCGCTTCCCGTTCCTAATATTTCTTCCACTTGCGGTATATACACAGATATTGCAGTGCAAGTCAAAAGTCGAATATCCCACTGCAAAGGCAAAGAGAGAGGCTCTTGTCCGATTGCGGTTATTAAAGAGTTTCGCACAGTATTATTTAATTTAGTCGCAAGAGGCATATTCACATAATAACGATTTTCATTCGCAGTATTCATTTGCGCATTTTCTAAAACTTTTTCGCTCATAAATGTAATATGCCATTTTGAAATCGCTGGATTTCCGCGATTCAAATAATGATTGAAAGCCGCTATCTCGAATTTTTGCAAACCATAATCGCCGAGTTCGAACTCTATATAATCTCCGATTCTCAAAAATCCAAAATTCTTCGCTTCCGTCATCGCTTTCATTTTTGTAAACGCCGCTTTAACATCGCTAACATTTAAGACAGTTAAGATATTTCTTCCTGTCTCGTTTATTGTAGTGTCGATAATCGTTTGAGTATTTTTATTTGAAACGATTATATATTTCACATAAACGCTTTTATTCGTTATAGCTTCGTATTCAGATTGAGTGCATATATGCTCTAAAGTCGACTTTTTCCAAATGTTCGTATAGTCGAGCGTATTTGCATTTCTTTCGATAGTTATTAATACGCTTCCTTCCACATGTCCGCTATCGACTCCGACATTTTCAAAACTTCCGCTTATGTTTAATTTTATTTGCTGTTTTTGATTGTCTTCAAAAATCGAATACGAAGAAACGATGCATTTTTCGTTATCGAATTTTAAAATCATTTTAGAATTATTTTTGCATATCTCAAAAATTTCCGTAAATTTTTCTTTTAATAAAACTTGCTCGAAGTCTTCAGCGCTTTTAGTTAAGATATCGTTCATATCGTTAACTTTAAAAGGTAATATATATTCGTTCGACTTTATTATTTTTTTGAGCGCTTGAATTTTTTGATTATTTTCAAGCGAGTCCTCAATCCCGTTCGGCGTCATTCCAGCTTCTACTAATAACGCTTGATTATAAACCCAAACATCGTTTACCAATTCTTTTTTTAATTCCGTGCCGTCGCGGTTGCCAGGTCCACTGCTGTTTACCGCGCGCGTGTTAGGAAAACTTTCTTTATTAGTATAACTAAATTCTTCTTTGTAGTCTTGCATTTTTTAAGCTCCTACTTTTATTATTCTTTATTATTTTTATTGTTTTTTATTATTTAAATTATTTTCATCTTCATCATCGTTATCGTCTTTAGCGCTATCGTCATCGATAATCGGAATGCCCGAAACCGTTTCTAAATCTTTTGAGCTAATTCCTAATTTTTCCATGAGTTCTTTTTCTTTTTTTAACTCTCGCGCCACATCCGCAAATTTCTTCCCCATTATTCTATCGCATGCATAATCGCGCGTTACGATAGCATACTCTAAAGCGGTTGCCATAGCGTTTACATCTTTTTGTATATCAACGCTCGGACGAGAGATACCGCTCCAGCTCGCTTTAGTCCAAGCCTTTATCGTTTTTATATCGTTATTAATAATAGCTTGATATAATTCTTTAGCTTCCAAATCGCCGTTTAAAACAGCAGTAATAATTTTTTCTTCGTATATTTTTTGTAAGAATTCTTGAGCGAATAAATAATTCCGCTTTTGTAAATATACAGAAAATTCGTTATTAGCTTGTCTCGATGCCGAAAAATTATTTTGAAATTTTAAACGCAAAATCTCGGGAGGTAGTCCGATACTGCTTGCGATAGTATCGATAATAGCGTCTTGAAAACTTGCGAAGTTGACATTTGGGCGTTGAGTGTTAAACGAGATAGGCTCTTCTCCCGCGTTTAATTCGTTAAAAATCGTTCCAGGCAAATTGCTTGTAATAGTTAGTTGCCTTTTCTCTCCGTCCGCATCTCCGACTTCGATTGTTTTTTTACGAATAGCGCCGTATTCTAAACCGCCCGAACCCAAGCCTTCGCTTTTCTTGATAAAAAGAGGAAGCATACCGTTTATGACCGCCGCTCGCATTTCTGCATCTTTATACCTGTCTAAATCTTTAAGCATATATAAAACATGAGACAAAATCGGCTCGCCTCTATCGTTATTTAAAAGTCTCGTATTATTGCCGTAAACAAGCCATGCAATTCTTCGTCCGCTCTTCTCTCCAAAAGCGGGAACTCTTTTATAATTTAAAATATTATTTTCAAAATTACTTTCGTTGAAACATACTTGACGAACATAATAAGCGACTTGTCTTCCCGAGCTGTCATATTCTATTCCGTTTCTTATCGTATTTCCTTTTCTACATTCATAACCGAGAGGCGTTTGAATATTACTTCCGTCTATGAGTTGAATTTGAGGAGTTTTCGATTGAGGATTAATTCTTAAAACGACAAGACAATCGCCGCTCACGAGAGAAGTAAATCTTAAAGCGTTTTGTAATTGAGCGAAAGTTTTTTGTTTGTAATAGTCGCAGAGTTCGGGAGTTTCCGCCCAAATTTTAAAATCCGTTTCTACTTTTTGTATCCACTCGCTCGTCTCTTCTTCTTCTAAATAGGTATAAAGCGAAATTGGATTTGCTTCTAAAGAAAGTCCAGAGTTGATTTCGTTTTCAAGAAGTCGCTCGAATATTCCGCGCGCGTAAGGATTTTCTTTAAATAACTGCACGCTTCTAATTCTTAAAGTATAATAATCTACAAAAACATAATCTTTAGTGAGTCCGAACGAGCCAGGGTAGGGGTCGCCCGTAAAAATCGTTTGCATGATATCGGCAATGTAATAATTGTATTTATCGTTAGTCGCTATATCGTTTATATTATTAAAACTATGATTAGCTTTCTTTTTATCGATATTGATATTAAAACCAAAAAAATTTAACTTCATTTTACCAACCGCACTCTACTTTTATTACTCCCTTCTTTCCTATTCCTAAAAATAATTCAAGCTCTCGTATTTGATTTAATATTCCTCTTCTTGCGTTTTGTAATTGAGTCGCATCTTGACGCGTTACAGTTTGAGTCGTCTGTCCTGTATTGAGCGTATAACTTTTATGATTAAGTTTCGTCAAGTTAAATATAGCTTTATCGTATTCTGCAAGTATTATTCTTAAATTATTATATTCGTTATAATAATATTCTTTACTTGAAAGAGAAGAGATATTATTAACATCTTGAAGTTTATTGCCTTGAGCGACTTCTTCGTTTGAGTTATTTAATTCGTTGTTTTCTTCGTTATTCATAACGATATATATAAAATAAATACGAAAAAATACAATATAAGCGATAATTTTTATTCGACTTTATTATAAAAAATTCCCAACTTCGCATAATTCCAAAATTCTTGCCAATCCAGAGCGGATAAACCGAGCGCGCTCATACATATATTAGTAGCAAAGAATTCTAAATTTGCAAGATTATAACAGTGAGTATCGAATAAGTGATTTGCTCGTCCTTGCGTAAGTTTCCATCTCGTTCGCAAATATTTATTAGTTATTTTATCGTATTCGTCTATTCTATTTTCTGCAGTGTAATGTTCAAAATAGTCGTCTCCAAAATCATGAGGAAAATTGCAAAACCAATCGGGCAATAGTTTATTAGTCTCAATCTGCAAATTAAAACATCTCGCTATAAAATCTTTTAATTTAGTAGTGTTTATATGAAGCGCTGTAGGTAGTCCGACTTTTATTATAGTTTCTTTTTTAAAAGCTTTATAGGTAAGTCCGCCTGCGATATAATCGTCTCCTTTTATCGCATATACTCCGTTTCCATACATTTTGCAGAATTCGTAAACATAGTTAGTGTATTTTCCGCTATCGATAAAAGTGCATGCTATTCTATAATTTCGTCCTTCATCGTCCGTCCAGATTTTATTCATTACTAAATCGTCAAGTTTTTTCCAGACTATCGAGTTATAATTTTCCGTTTCGCCTTCCAAAAAAAACGCGTCAATCAAATAAGATACTCCTCTCTCGCACCAGCCTCTTATATCTATCCAAAGCCCATTTTTTTGCACATCCACAGCGCATGTTAAAAGTAATAATTCGCTTCCGCTTTCTTCTTTGAATCGTTGATTATTAATTTGATTTTTTAAATAATAATAACTTCTATTTTGCTTAACTTTTTCCGCGCGTATAGCCTCTCCGCGCTCCTCGAAAGGTAAGCCCTGCATTAGATTTCTAAACTCTCTATATTTTTCTTTATCTTTTAGTCTGTTGTTTTTTATATCCCATGCCTCGCTCCACTTTTGCACCATATTCTCCCAGCTAAACATTCCGACTGCAGAATATAAAGCTGAAATATGATAAGAGACGAGAGTCGGGTCGTTTGCTTTCGCTGTCGCTCTCCATTCGCCTTTATTTAAAAAAACCGACTTCTCATAATTTTTCATGATGTAATCGCAGTATTTACACTTATAGCCAATCGAGTCATAGTCGATATTTCCGTCATCGTGATTAAAAATTATTCCGTAAATCTTTCCGCTTTCGTCCACTCCGTGCCAAACCAATTCTTGAAAATTA
>ERZ808246.2190-NODE-2190-length-12632-cov-9.353264_pt1 | contig 12632 bp, 11 predicted proteins | sample MGYA00521083_ERZ808246 | MGnify/ENA primary metagenome ERZ808246 (study PRJEB31516, sample SAMN03275577) | gut metagenome | biome: mammalia-associated habitat; material: feces | host: Papio cynocephalus | place: Kenya | collected 2012-07-07 ...
CCGGCTTCTCCTGCGGCGGCGTGACCTTCAGCGTCATCGCATCCAGCTGGGCCAGCAGGGGTTCGCTCTGCCCCACGCCGAAATCACGGCCCCAGTACTCCACCTGCGGCATCTCGTTCGTCGGCGTCTTCAACACCACGCATACACCGTCGCGCTTCAGTACCGCATGGTTGCCCTGATCAAACATCGTCGTTCCCTTCCGCCCCGCACACATCGGCGCATGCGCAGGCAATCGAATCGTGCAAAAGAGCCGGCCCCACCACTTCGCGGAGTTGACTTTTTGTTGCATTCAGTATACATTAAGCGGTTAAGTGAACCAAATGGTTTTAGTAAACTGAGGTGGCCCCATGGCAGCAATGAAGCTGACTGACGAACAACGGCAAGCGGTCGACGCGCTCTCCGTGGCGCCCGAGCATGCCGGCGAATCCAAGCTCACGGTCTTCCGGTCGCTCCCGGCCAGGGCCAAGCTCACATACTTCCGCGAGCACTTCCTGGTGCCGTTGCTGGCGGCGGTCATCATCATCGGATTGGCCACGTTCATGATCGTCAAAGCCGCCACGCCGGCCTCCCGGCCGAAGCTGTACGCGGCGGTCATCGACGACGCCCTCACCACCACCGAAGCGCGGCAGCTCCAGAAGGACTTCTCCGCCAAACTCGGGCAAAGCGTGAACATCGACAGCTATTTCGACACCAGCAAGGACGGTCTCGACAAGCTGCAGACCATGCTTTCCTCCAAGCAGATCGACGTGATCATCGCGCCGCAATCAAAGTTCAAACAGCTGGCCGGCTACGGGTATTTCCGCAACCTCGCCACATCGCTGGACACCGAACAGCGCAGCAGTCTCAGGAACGACCTGGTGACGCTGCACGGCTACGACGACGCCGACGACGATGACCCGGACGTGTCCGGCAGCGGCAAGGGCGCGGCCAAGCCGTACGGCCTGAGCCTGGCGCAGGCGAAGACATGGAACAAGCTTGACGGCGCGGACTCCAAGGCGCTGATCGGCATCGCCGCGAACACGCAGAACGCGGGCACGGCGCGGGAGTTCATCGACTGGCTGTACCGATAGCATCGACCACGCACCGATAAGCACGTCGCACACATCACATCACATATCACGCATCGCACATCAACCGCATAACCTCTAAGGACCCGACATGGACTCACGATTCTTCCGCGAAGACAACCCGTACAACGTGTTCATGAACACCGTGGGCGATCTTGCCATGCTCTCCGTGGCATGGGTGGTCTGCTCGCTGCCCATCGTGACCATCGGCGCCTCCACCGCGGCGGCCTGCGAAGTGGCGCGCACCGTGCAGGAAGGCCGGGACAACGGCATTTTCCGCGGGTTCTGGAAGGCGTTCAAACGCCGCTTCGGCACCACCATGGCACTCACCGCGATCATCGCGTGCGTGTGGGGGCTGGCCGCATTCGACCTGTGGTTCCTCTCGCGGCAATCCGGCAACGCCGTGTCCGTGGTGTACGGCATCACCGTGGCGGTGTTCGCGATCATCGGCGTCGCGCTGGCGTTCGTGCTGCCGTTGACCGGGCGCAGCAAGCTCAGCGTATTCGAGCAGATCAAGCAGTCGGCGCGGCTGGCCGTCCTGAAGCCGGCGGTCGCCATCGCCGTGTTCGTGCTGGATATACTGCCGATCGCGCTGCTGGCCACCGTGCCGGGCGCGATCGCGTGGGTGCCGCTGCTGTGGGCGATCCTCGGCGTGGGCGTCTCCGCATGGCTGCAAATGCGCATGATCCGCAAGGCCTTCGCGCTGGAGTAACCCGTCCGTCGCGACACCGCATGAATCGGCACAATTGCCGATAAATCGCGACAGAACAAGGCTGGATTTGTCGCGACACCGCATGAATCACGCCGTCCACCGGCAAATCGCGACAGAATACGACCGGATTTGTCGCGAAACCGCATGAATCGGCGCGACTGCGTCGCAATTACGACACAGCTGCGAGCATCGGCGGTCGCGATGCATCGCCACGTCCCGCCATCATGCGACGGACCGGGCACGTCTGCGCGCAAACCATGCGTACAGCACGATGCCGCACGCGGCGCACACCCCGCACATCACGAACATCATCCTGAATCCGCACAGGCTCGCCACGTAGCCCCACAGCATCGCCCCGCCGCCATACGCCACATCGCCCGAAGCGGAGAAGAACGCAGTGACGCGACCACGCTGGCCGGGTTCTATGCCTTGCAACACCAGCGCATTCATCATGGGCTGCAGATTCGCCTGGCCTGCACCGTACAGGAACGCAGCCACCAGCAGCACCGCCAGATTGCCGGCGCGGGCGATCAGGAAGAACGGTATGACGACCATGACCAGGCTGGCTGCGGCGACCGCCTGCTGCGGGAAGCGGATCAGCTGCGGGGAGATCACCAGGCGCACCACCACAGTGGATAGCGATGCGACCACGAAATACGTGCCGACGTTGGCGATGTGCAGTTCGACCGCGTATTGCGCGATGAACGCGGTGACGCCGGCCGCAGCGCAGAACACGACGAACATGATGGCGCTCGGCACCACCACGCTCGCCCGCAGCAGCAATGCCAACGAACCGCCGTTCGCCTTGCCGTGAGCCTTACCGTTCGCCTTGCCGCCGGCCGCCTGTCCCTGCCGCGCCGCACGGTTCCCATCATCCTGCCGTTGGACGGCCGTCACCGGATTGACCTTCAGCAGCAGGCTCAGCATCAGCGAAATCGCCGTCAGCACCATGCCGACCATGAACAGCGCGTCGTAGCCGAACCGTTCCACGACCGCGAGCCCGATCATCGGCCCTATGGCGCTCGGCACCACCTGTGCCAGACTGAAATACCCCAGTCCGACCTGCAACCGTCTTGGCGGGATCAGATCGGCCGCGACCGTGGACGTCGCGGTGGTCTGCATGCCATTGCCGATGCCCTGCAGGAACCGCAGGCAGAACAGGATGAGCAGGGTGCGGAACACGTTCAGCAGCGTGAAGTCGACCACCAGTATGGCCAGGCCGATGATAAGCATGATCCTGCGGCCGTACCGGTCGATCATCACGCCTGTGGGGAAGCGGAAGATCAGGGCGGAGATGCCGAGAATGCCGACGATGGCGCCGGATGCGGTGGTCGATCCGCCCAACGATGCCACGTATAGGGGCAACGTGCCCATCTGCGTGGTGATTGCGGTGGATGCCAGCGCCGCGATCACCATCAGCAGTATGAAGTCGCGGGTCCACAGGCGGTCGCTCTCCCGCCGTTCCGCCCATACGGCCCGTACCTGCGTCGCATGCCGTTCCGTCTGTGTCATCGCCGCGCCTCCTTATTGGGTTTTGTCACCCTGCTGTCAGCTCTGTTGCCGCTCTATTGCCGCCTTGCCGCCTTGCCGCAGTCTTACCGCCGCTCTATCGCACGCCGAGCTCCTGCCGTCTGCCGGCACCCACCGTCAGACCCGCCAACGGCACCAGCCGACCGGCACCCGGCACCTGCTCACCTACGTGCGGAGATATTGAAATTGCTGAGGAAAGCTCTCGTCCGCTCCTGCTTCGGGTGGTCGAACACCTCACTCGGCGTTCCGCTTTCCACCACCACCCCATCGGCCATGAAGACGACCTTGTCCGCCACTTCCCGCGCGAACTGCATCTCGTGGGTCACCACGATCATCGTCTGCCCGCTATCCGCCACCTGGCGCATCACGGCCAGCACATCGCCCACCAGCTCGGGGTCGAGCGCCGAGGTCGGCTCGTCGAACAGCAGCAGGTCGGGAGCCAACGCCATCGCCCTCGCAATGCCGACGCGCTGCTGCTGCCCGCCCGACAGCTGCGACGGATAGTACCCGGCACGTTCCAGCATGCCCACGCGTTCTAGCATGTCGGTGGCGATATCGCATGCCTTCGTCTTCGACATCTTGCGGGGAACGACCAGCCCCTCCATCACGTTCTGCAGCACGGTCATGTGCTGGAACAGCTCGTAGGTCTGGAACACCATGGCCGTGTGCATGGACACCTCCCTGCGGGTGTTGCTGCCGATATGGCTGAAATCGCAGCGGATCTTCTCGCCGAGCGCGTACGTGCCCTCATCGGCCTGCTCCAGCAGGTTCAGGCATCTGAGGAACGTGGTCTTGCCGGAACCGCTGGGCCCGATGATGCAGACCACCTCGCCCTTGTCCACGGCCAGCGACACCCCTTTGAGAATCTCGTTGCCACCGAAACGCTTCTTCAATCCTTCGACTTGCATCTGCAGCATGATGCTCTCCTTTCACCCGTATCTCACATCACCAAATTCTTCGACGTTCCGTTCAGAATGACGTTTCTCGCATTGTCCAGCGCGGTCTGCGCGATCTCGTCCACCGCACGCTGCGTGTAGTAGGCGATGTGCGGCGTGACGATGACGTTGGGGTATTCCGACAGTTCCCGGTAGTACGGGTTCGTGGCCCAGCCGCACGACATGTAGCGTTCCTCGTCCTCCAGGGTGTCGAGCGCCGCGCCGCCGATCCTGCCGGACCGCAAGGCGTCGAGCAGCGCCTCCGTGTCGACGATCCCGCCTCGCGCGGTGTTCACCAGGCAGCTGTTCGGCTTCATGGCGGCGAAGGCTGCGGCGTCGAACATGTGCTCGGTCTGCGGCGTCAACGGCACGTGGATGGAGATCACGTCGGATCGTTCCAACAGCTCCTGGAACCCCACGTATTCCACGCGTCCGACCAGGCGCGCGTTTTCGGAGAAGCTGTAGGCGATCACGTGCCCACCGAGCGCCAGCACGCCTTCCGCTACCACGCTGCCGATGCGTCCCGTGCCGATCACGCCCACGGTCACGTCGGACAGTTCGCGGCCGATCATGGCCCGGCTGTCATCGGTGTCCTTCTCCACGGCCGGGATGCCGCGCAGCAGTTCGAGGATCGACATCAGGGCGAAATGCCCCACCGAGGTCGGGCTGTACGCCGGAACGTTCGTGACGTGGAACCCGTATTTTTCGGCCCACTTGCGGTTCAGCCCGTCGATACCCGTGGCGGTGATCGACAGCTGCCTGATGCCGTAGTCGTGCAGTTTGCGGTACATCGATTCGGATTCCTTCATGCCGTTGCTCAGGTATGTGCAGATGCCGTCGTAGTCGCGTACCAGTTCGATGTTGTCTTCGGTCAGCCCTTCGTGCACGCAGGTGACGGGGACGCCGTTGCGTTCGGACCAGCGTTCGATGGCGGGTTCGGCCACGGGATTCGCACCAAAATAGATCAGTTTCATCGCATTGTCCTTTCCTTCGCTTGCTTTCTTGGTCATTTGGTCACGCCGGGCGGCCGGATCGTTGCGGCCCCTCTCCCCCGGCGTTCCGATGTTCCGGTGTTCCGACGCTTGTCGCGCTCGTCATGTTCGTCGCGTTCGCCGCGTTCATCGCGCGCCGGACGATCACCGGAAGATCACCGCTGCGCTCACTGCACGATCGCGGCGGCCGCGGGCTCCAGCCGCGCATTGGCCAGGCTGCGCTCCCGGTATCCTTCCTCGTCGAATCCGCCCATGTCCTGCGTGCAGATGCGGCTCTCCTCCAGGGTCTGCCCGATGATCGCGATGCCCTGGGCTATCTCCTCCAGCGAGGGGCGGGTGAAGTTCAGGCGGAAATCATGCTCGTAGCCCGTTCCCGTCACGCTCATGATGTCGCCGGGAATCACCGCCACATGGCGCTTGGCCAGCAGATCGTAGAACCGTTCGGGATCGATGTCCTCCGCCATGCGGCATCCGATGAAGTAGCCGCCGGTCGGGCGAATGTAGCGCAGCGTGGTCGGTGGGATCCTGTCCAGCGCGTCGATCATCGCCCTGGCCTTGCCCTTGTACAGTCGCTTGAGGTATTCCACATGGCTTTGGAAGTCGTAGTTCTCGATGAATTCGGCGAGCAGCACCTGCCAGTAGTAGTTCGAATGAGAGTCCACGACCTGCTTGGCCACGATGAGCTTGCGCATCAGCTCGCCCGACGCCATCACGAATCCGAGTCGGGTGCTCGGCGCAAGCACCTTGGAGAACGATCCCGAATAGATGACTCTGCCGTCCGTGTCCATGGACTTGATCTTCGCAATCGGCTCGCCGGTGTACAGCAGCTCGCCATACGGGTCGTCCTCGAAGATCAGCACATCGTATTTCCTGGCGATCTCGTACAGCGCCTTGCGCTTGTTCAGCGGCATCGACGTGCCCAGCGGGTTTTGGAAGGTCGGGATCACGTAGATCATCTTCACGTTCGGCGTGGTCTGCAGGATGCGTTCCAATGCGTCCAGGTCCATGGACTCCTGGTCGAGGTCCATCGGCACCGGAAGGGCTGTCACGCCGTAGCTTTGTACCGCCTTGACCGCGCCGGAGAAGGTCTGGTCCTCGCACAGCACCACATCGCCCTCGTTGCACAGCACCTTGACCGCAAGGTCCATGCCCTGCGTGGAGCCGGAGACGATCATCACGTCGTCGTCGCATTCGATGCCGCTGTACCTTGCCAGGCGCATCTTGATGAGTTCGCGCAACGGTGCGTAGCCTTCGGTCGGGGAATACTGCAGGAACGTGTCGGGCGGGTATTCGTCGTACATTTTCGCGGAAATCGTGCGCAGGGTATCCATGGGGAACGCGTCGGTGGAGGGGTAGCCGTAGGCGAAGGAGATCACGTCGCCTTCGTCGTTGACCTTCTTCGCGTTGTCGCGGAGCTTGGACGAGGTGAGGTGTTCCACGCGGTTGGCGAATGTGTACTGCATGATGGTGCTTCTTTCAGTGGTTGCGTATGTTGGGTTCAGGGCGGGCGCGTCATGTCGGCGCCCGCCGCAATGGCCGTGCCGGCCGTAAGGGATGCGATGGCCGTGCCTGCCGTGATGCTGACGATGGTGATGATGGTTCCTTGCCTTGCGGCGACTGCCTGTCAGGCCGCGAGCTGGTCGGTGAATCTGGAGAGGAAATCCCTCGTGCGCTGTTCCTTCGGGTGTTCGAAGACCTCCTGAGGCGTGCCCTGTTCGAGCACGACCCCCTTGTCCATGAACACCACCCGGTCGGCGATCTCGTAGGCGAATTTCATCTCGTGGGTCACGAGGATCATGGTCGCGCCGGCGTCGGCGATATCGCGCAGCAGTTCGAGCACCTGCCCCACCAGTTCGGGGTCGAGCGCCGAGGTCGGCTCGTCGAACAGGGTGATCTTCGGGTCGAGCGCGAGCGCCCTGGCGATGCCGATGCGCTGCTGCTGGCCGCCGGACAGCTGACTGGGATAGAAGTCCTTGCGTTCGGAAAGTCCGACCTTGTCGATCAGTTCGCCGGCGAGCGCGTACGCTTCCTCTTTGGTTTTCTTTCCGGTGGCGATGGCCGGCATGGCGATGTTGTCCAGTGCGGTCTTGTTTTGGAACAGCGCGTAGTTCTGGAACACCATGGCCGTCTGCCGCTGGTAGGCGATGATGTCGCGTTTCCTGGCGGTTTTGGCGTCGATGTGCGTGCCGTCCAGGTCGATGGTGCCTTCGTCCGCATGTTCCAGGAAATTCAGGCATCTGAGGAAGGTCGTCTTGCCGGAGCCGCTGGAGCCGAGGATGACGATCACCTCGCCGTCGTTCACGTCCATGTCGACGCCGTTGAGCACCTGCTGCTTGCCGAAATGCTTGCGGATTCCACGGATCTTCATCATTATGCGGCCCTCCTCATCTTGCCGGTCAACCGGTGTTCCACGAGTCCCGTTCCTTTTTCGATGCAGACGACCACGGCCCAGTAGATCAGCGCGACGCCCACGTAGGCTTCCAGGAAGGAGTAGCTTTGCTGCCCGGAGATGGTCGCGGCGGAGAAGATGTCGACCACGCCGACCATCGAGCACAATGCCGAGGCCTTGATGAGGTTGATGAACAGGTTGCCGAATACTGGCAGGGCCACGGGGATGGATTCGGGCAGCAGGACCCTGCGGATGGTCTGCGCTCTGGTCATGCCGATGGATTGCGCCGCGTCGAGCTGGCCTTTGCGGATGGAGGCGAAGGCGCCTCGGAAGATCTCGCTGCCGTTGACGATCGCCATGATGCTCAGGCCGACGATGGCGATCCAGATGGTGTTGATGTTCTTGAACCGGATGGACCAGTGCAGTGATTGCGCGATCGGGTCGAATGCGGTGGAGCAGAACAGGTAGAGGGCCAGCAGGATCAGGACGATCGGCACACCTTTGAACAGGGTGATGACGACCTGCAGCACCGGCGCCGCCACCTTGGCCTTGTAGTAGCGCAGCAGCGCGATGGCCAGTCCGAAGACGATGCCGATGACGAGTGCGACGAAGGGGATCAGGAGCGTGATGCCGAGATAGTGGATGGAGTATGCGATGGACTTGAACATCGCCTGGAAACTGAACTGCATGATGTCACCTCGCTCAGTCCTCCGGCACGTAATCGGCGCCGTAATACTGTTCGGACAGCTTCTTGAAGGTGCCGTCCTTCTTCAGTTCCGCCATGGCCTTGTTGACCCGGTCGATGAGGTCCTTGTCGTCGGATTTGTTGAACAGGATGTACGAGGATGACTTGTTGACGGCCTTGTCGCTGCCTTTCAGGCCCTTGTGGAAGGCGTTGTTCCACAGGTCGAGCGAGTATTGCGGGGCCAGGGTGGCGTCGTATGACCCGGAGGTCAGGCCCTGCACGATCTGCTCGTTGCTGTAGGTGCCGTATACGAGCTTGAACGCGTCCGGATGTTCCTTCAGGTACGATTCGGCCATGGCCGCCTGGTTCGTGGCGGTGGTGACGTATACCTTCTTGCCCTTAAGGTCGTCGAAGCTCTGGTAGACCTTGCCGTTGGAGGGGTCGGAGATGATGAGCGTGTCCCACTTGGTGAGCCCCACCGTGCCGTAGGTGAACTTGGCCTTGCGTTCGGCGTTGTTCTCGTATTCGTATGCGGCGATCTGCGCCTTGCCGCTGCTCAGGTTGGAGAGCGATGTGGGGAAGTCGCTGCCCTCAAACGTGAACTTGTAGTACTTGGAAAGCTTCTGTTCCACGGCCTTCATGACGGCGATGTCGTAGCCGTCGAGTTCGCCGTCCTCGTTCATCGAGCAGAAGGGCTTGCCGTCGTTGCCGGTGGCGATGGTGATCTCCTGCTGGTTTCCGCCGGATTCCGAGCCTGCGCTGGAGGAGCTTCCGCATGCGGTCAGCGAGCCGAGGGAGATGACCGTGGCGAGGATGGCGGTGGAGATGGTGGTGAGACGTGTGTTCTTCATGATCGTTCCTTTTCTTTCTGTTCTCTTGCGTTCGTATTCGTGATCGGCCTATGTGATTCGCCGTGATTCGCTGCGATTCCGTTGCGATTCGCGCTTTTTGGGTGCGTCGGGCCAGGCCCCTGGCAATGGTCGGGGTCGTTTTGCCATGAATCGGATGAACGGCGAGTCGCCGGATTGTGGGAATGTCGGCCTGTTCTGCCGCTTCGAAACGGCTACTTCGATTCGCCGGGAACGGCGACCTTGGCCGCCACGGGAACCGGCTTCGCGATGACGCCGACGGTGTTCCTGCGCTTGTACCGGATCAGCTGCGGCACCCGCAGTTTGGGAAGCGTGACGCTATGCTTCGCGGTGAAGCTCATCTGCACTTCGATCGCCGCGAAGATGCGCTCCAGGATGAAGCTGAGCACGATGAACAGGATCGCGGCTCCCATATACGCCTCCATGGTGTGGAACGTATAGGCGCCAAGCGCTTTCGCACGTCCGACCACGTCCACCACGCCGATGGTGAAGGCCAGTGAGGTGTCCTGAAGCAGTGCGATCGTCGTGGTGCCGAAGGACGGCATCGCGATGCGGATCATCTGCGGCATGATCACCTTGACGTATGTCTGCGCCTTGGTCAGACCGCAGGCGGCGCAGGCGTCGAACTGATGCTGCGGGATGCTTTCGATGGAGGCCTTGATGGTTTCCGATTGGAAGGCCGCGGTGTTCAGGCCGTATGCGATGTAGATGAAAATCACCTTGTTCCATTGGGAGATATCCAATGAGAACAACGATTTGAGAAGAATCGGAACCCCGTAATACACGATATACAGCTGTACAAGAATCGGAGTTCCACGAACAAAGGAAACGAAAACCGCGCAGATCTGACTGAGAACGACGGTTTTTTCAATTCTGACGAATGCGATGAGACAGCCGAGAATCAGACCGGCAATCGTTGCGATTCCAACGATTTCCAAGGTAACCGGCAGCACCGCGATGAGTTTTGGAAGATACTTTCCTACCAGGGACCAATTAAAATAGTCGGACATTGTTCATGCTCCTTCCACTGCTACAGACGGGCGGCCTGACGCATGTGACCAAGGCGAATGCGCGAAGATCGGTCGGTTTGCGATATGCGGAAATCAATGTTCAATCCTTTCAGATGACGTACATGCGATTCCGGGGCTTCGAGTGAAGCGGGATGCATGTGGATTGGTAAAGAAGTTGGTTGTAACGATAAAAATGAAAAATTTCGCTTAATCACCGGTAACGTTACGAGCAAGATTCATCTTCGCCGCGGCGATAACACGACGGTAACGCCGCCGGCGGTATATGGCCGACAATATGTGGCCGGCAGCATTGCCCCCTCTTGTGTCGCAAAACCGCATGAATCACGCCATCCACCGGCACAGTCACGACACGATGCGCAACGCGGGCACGGCAAGCGCGACGAAGCGGACGAAACCACGCATCCGTACGCATGGCAACCCGACCACCTCCGGCATGACATGGCTACGGGTACACTGGTGAAGGCTATTTCTTGCTCGTAGAACACAAAGGACGGCAGCACAATAATGTCAACGATTCTTGAGGGCACTCCGGATAAGCGTATGGCGCTGGTCACGGGCCGCGCATACCCCGAACTGGCCAGGGAAGTCGCAGACTGCCTGGGTACCCAGGTGTTGGAAACCACGGCATACGATTTTGCGAACGGCGAGATGTATGTGCGTTATACCGAACCGGTTCGCGGCGCCGACGTGTTCGTGCTGCAATGCCATTACGGTGACATCAACAAGTGGATCATGGAACAGCTCATCATGGTGGATGCGCTCAAGCGCGCCTCGGCACGCACCATCACCGTGGTCGCGCCGTTCATGGGCTACTCCCGTCAGGACAAGAAGCATCAGGGCCGCGAGCCCATCACCGCCCGTCTGGTATACGACCTGTTCCGCACCGCCGGCGCGAACCGCATCATGACCGTCGACCTGCACGCCGCCCAGGAGCAGGGCTTCTTCGACGCCCCGGTCGACCATCTGACCGCCACCCCCGTGCTCATCGACTACGTGCGCAATCATCTGCCGCTGGAGAACACCACCATCGTCTCCCCCGACGCCGGCCGTATCAAGGTCTCCGAACAGTGGGCCGCCAAGCTCGGCGGACTGCCGCTCGCCTTCATCCACAAAACCCGCGACACCACACGCCCGAACCATGCCGTGGCGCATGGCATCATCGGCGAAGTGGAGGATCGCGACTGCGTGGTGGTGGACGATATGATCGACACCGCCGGCACGATCTGCGAGGCCGTCCGCACGCTGAAGAGCGCCGGTGCCAAGAGCGTGACGCTGGTGGCGACGCATGGCCTGCTGTCCGGCCCGGCCGTCGAGCGCCTGCGCGACTGCGGCGCCAGGGAAATCGTGCTGATGGACACCGTTCCGGTTCCCGAAGAGAAGCGCCTGCCGAACATGACCGTGCTGTCCGTGGCGCCGCTGCTGGCCGCCGGTATCCGTTCCGTGTTCGAGGAAGGTTCCGTGGCGACGCTGCTGGAGGGACTGCCGGAGGATATGCGTCCGCGCAACATCTACGCCTGATCTTTTCGGTTCGTCTACGATACGATAACGCCCGCAATCGGTTGGTCCGGTTGCGGGCGTCATTGTTTTTTGCGCTTGCGGTTGCGGGGTATTGCGTATGTGGCCGGCAGCGTGGTCGTCTGGCGTAGTTGGACTGGGATATCACGCGGAACCTGCCACGCCTGCATCCTCTTGGCGTGGCCATATCCATATACCACCCAGATCCTGCCACATCTGCAATCCCCAAATGTGGCCGTCTCCGTATCTCAACCGGATTTGGCCACGCAAGCGCCGTTCCAACGTGGCCGTACCCGTATCCCATCCAAATCCAGCCACGCCAGGCACGCCCCAGAATGGCCGAACCTAGATACCGCCCGGAACCGGCCACGCCTGTAATCTCCCAGCGTGGCCATATCCATATACCGCCCGGTTCCTGTCACATCTGTAATCCCCGAATGTGGCCGACTCTGTGTTTCCCCCGTATTTGGCTACACAAGCGGCAACATCAGCATGGCTATCCCTGAATGTTGTCCGAGCCAAGCCATGCCATATGCACGCATATGATTTCCCATCACAGACAATGTGACGGGGCTTCCGTGTGGCGTATCCGACACACTCAAGGCCGTTCGGCCAAGCCTACGGTCGGACACGCCACACGGAAGCCCCTATCTCTCTGCAGAGCAATATTCCCGGCCCATTAGCCCCGATACCACAGGCAAAGCCCGTATCCACGACGACGCAGATACGGGCTTGTCTCATTCCAAACCGGCTGAACGGTTCAGCAGGAGCCTGCGGCAACCGGCAGCGCTACTGCGCCAGGGTGAACTGGCTGTTGTAGATATCCGCGTAGAAGCCGGACTTCGCGAGCAGTTCCTCGTGGGTGCCGCGTTCCACGATGTCGCCGCCGTTCATCACCAGGATCATG
>ERZ808246.2191-NODE-2191-length-12621-cov-4.492838_pt1 | contig 12621 bp, 10 predicted proteins | sample MGYA00521083_ERZ808246 | MGnify/ENA primary metagenome ERZ808246 (study PRJEB31516, sample SAMN03275577) | gut metagenome | biome: mammalia-associated habitat; material: feces | host: Papio cynocephalus | place: Kenya | collected 2012-07-07 ...
TTCCCAGCATCCACTCGCTGATGGACAGGCCGTAGGCACCGGTGGCGTTGGTCACCACGCAGCCTGCGGGTAAAATGCCCTCGGCCAGATACTCGTTAGGCCCGGCAGAGTTGGACTGGAACCATTCCAGATGGTCGTTTTGTCGGATGAGCGATACCGGTACATTACCAAGAATGAGGTCTGCCCACACGGCGTTGGCATCGGTCACGGTGCTCGTGTCAGTAAAGCGGAAATTGCCGTCCGGTGCAGCAGCCTGCAAGGCTGTGCGCTGAGCTTCCGTAGTAGGCAGGCAGACCAGAATGTTTTTATTTTTTGCGTTTGACATGGAAAATTCCTTTCCGGACGATCATTCCAGTACCAGCAGCAGGCTCATTTTGAACTTGCCCTGCGCAGTGACGCTGTGCAGACCATTCTTGTCAAAGCGGAAGCTCTGGCCTGCGGTCAGCTCGTAATCCTTGCCCTCGTAGCCGATGATGGCCTTGCCTTCCAGTGCAGTCAGGATGGCGTTGCCGGGTGCACGATGCGGGGTCAGGCCGGTGCCCTCATCAAAAGCCATCAGGACAAACTTCATATTGTCAGCGTGGACGATATCAAGGTTTGCAATGCTGCCCTCTTCGTAAGAGATGAGATCCTTCAGTTCGGTGGGCTGGCCTGATTTGATGATGCTATTCATAGTAACATTCTCCTTTTTCAAAATGACTTCAGTATAGAGCAATCCGCTGGCGGTTTTGCTGCCGCACAGCATTTTCGGCGGGACGAGAAGCAGGGTATCCGGGGTGACGGTGACGGAATGGCCATCCTCGCCCAGAATGAATTCGCCGCTGCCTTCGGCGGTCAGGTACAGAGTGGTACAGTCGTAATACTCCGGTGTGATGGAAGTCCCGGCACCCATGGAGAACCATGTCACGGGAACTTCTTTCCCAAGATTTGCCGGGCGGGAAACGGTCATGGCATCCCGGATAGGGCGCATCTGCGAGACCGTAAAGACTCGATCTGTCAAAAAAACAACTCCTTTGCCGCATCGTTCTTAAAGGTAGTATACCCTCGGAGAAACAAAAAGTCTATATCTAAAAAAGAGAAAACTTATCAACGTGCCGATTTTTAGGATAAATTTGCGCAGAAATCTTGACAAAAAAGAAACGAATGTGATAAATTCAAAGAGTGAATTAATGTGATCCGAAAACGTGGAACACAGGGTTAAGTCAAACGTGGTACGCAATGCGGCGTCCGGTACGAAATGACGCAGTCCAGACTTTTTTGGAAAGGCGGCTCGTCGGCATTTTTTAGGTAAGAGGGATAAGAAATGGGAACACAACTATACGGAACCGCTGCGGCGGCGTATGCTGCTGCAGCGGAACGGATCGATGCGATGGGTCGAGCAGCTGTCATTCAGCCCACCGGAACGGACAAGGGTGATCTGGCGTGGAAACTGTTGGAGGACCATTCCGACGATGTGATCTTCTGGCTGGTGCCGGGCCCGCTGCGGCTCCGGCTGCGTCAGTACGAAGCCGAGGGCCGGATGCTGCCCAAAGCCCACCTGTATTCCTGTCAGGAATTGATGATGCTGACGCAGGAGCAGTGGGTCGCACTGGCGGAGCTGCGCCCGGTGTACCTGATTCTGGATTCTTATCATGAGATCGGGCCGGAGTGCTGGAACAATAGTGTGGCCCGGCTGCTGAGCCTCTGTCCCAAAGTCAAAATGCTGGGCCTTACCGAAGCAGACAGCCCGGAGCAGCCTTGCCGCAGTGCCGAAGACCTTTTTCAGGGCGCAGTGGTGTTCCGCAGGAGCATGACCGAAGCCATGGCAGAAAAGGCTCTGCCGGTGCCGCAGCCTTGTTTGCCGTTGTTCTGGTCCAGCCAGAGTGTTCTGGCCGAGCTGCGGGCCCGGGTGAAGAACCTGCGGATCCCCGGACGTCCGGATCCCAACGAACAGCTGTACAATGATCTGAGCTGTGCGGTACAGCAGGCGGAGACGGCGGCCCTGCAATCGATGAACGCACTGGCCAACCGGGACGGAAGGTATCTGGTCCTCTATGAAAACGAGGACTGGATGGAGCACTGCCTGCCACAGCTGGAGCGGAGAGCCAGCCGGGAGGGACATCCCGCCCGAATTTACAGTGTCGGTGAGGATGCACTGCCGGGCAGTGCTGCTCTGAATGAATTCAGGGCGGACGAGAAGCCCGGCGTCCGGCTGCTGGTGTACCGGAACGCCCCGGATGCCCAGCTGCGTATCCCGGAACTGGACGGTGTGATCCTTCTGCGGGAGAGCTCAGATGAGAGAGTCTTCCGGCAGATGCTCTGCCGTGCATTGGCTTCCGGCGGAAAAAATATACCGGTGATCGATTTTATCAACTCCTTCGAGAGTCTGGCCAACATTCTGGATCTGCGCCGGGAGTATGAAGCTGTGGTGGACCGGATGGGAGGCAAACCGGCAGAGTTTTCGCTTCGGGATCCCTTGCGGCAGAGCAATCAGCTTTTCCGCAAGCTGCGCCGTGGGCTGGAGGCCAGCTGGGAGCAGTATTATGCAGCTGCCAAAACCTGTGCTGCCACCCAAAAGGGGCTGGAGCTGCCCCGCTCGTATCAGACGGAGGACGGCCTGCCGCTGGGCCGCTGGCTGGAGATCCAGAGGCAGATCCGTGCCGGGCGGAGGGCCGGGCGGCTGACGGAAGAACAGATCGCCCGGCTGGATAAGCTGGGCATCGTGTGGAGAAAACGGCTGGTCCTTGCTTGGGAAAAAGGCTGCGCAGCGGCCCGGAAATACCGGGATGAGCATGGAGATCTGATGGTTCCGGTGCGGTACAAGGATAAGGATGGCTTTGCGCTGGGTGAGTGGATCGTCTACAACCGGCAGCGGTATCTGACGGGAAACCTGAGTGCAGACCGGGTGGAGCGGCTGCAGGCCCTTGGTATGGTATGGGATACTGTCAGCAATCTTTGGGAACAGAATTACGCCGCAGCGGCCCGATATTATCTGGAGCACGGAAATCTGGAAGTGCCGATCAAGTATGTTACGCCGGATGGTGTTCCGTTGGGGATCTGGCTGGGCAGCCAGCGTGCTGCCCACAAAAACGGTGAGCTGACGCCGGAGCAGATTCAGCGGCTCGAGGTCATCGGTGTGGAGTGGGCAAACCGGAACGATCTCAAATGGCAGTTATCCTATGAGGCAGCAAAGCGGTATTATGAAGAACACGGTGATCTGGATGTGCCTGCCGAATATGTGGATAAAAGCGGTATTCTGCTGGGTAAATGGGTCTTCCGTCAGCGGTATGCGTTCCAGAATCCGAAGCGCAGCAGCGCACGGCTGACCCCGGAGCGGATCGAGCAGCTGAATCAGATCGGGATGATCTGGTCCCGGGGCGACCCCTGGATGCAGCGGTATGAACTGGTGCGTAAATATAAGGAAGAGCACCACGGCATGTTGATGACCAGCCAGTATCGCTCAGAGGATGGTGTGTGGCTGGGCAGCTGGCTTGCCCGGCAGCGGCAGAGGCTGCGGCAGAGCGACAGCTCCCTCACGGCGGATCAGCGCAAGGCATTGAAGCTGCTCTTTAAAGAGGAATTTTCCCGCAGCGGCGAGAGCGTCCGGCAGAGGCGGCACTCGCAGCGGGACAAAAACTGGCAGCGGAATTACCGCCGGGCCTGTGTCTATGCACGGCGGCAGGGGGATCTGCTGGTTCCTGCCACTTATGTGGATGAGACCGGCTTGCGTCTGGGTGTCTGGATCTCCAACCTCCGTGCAGCCCGCAAGAACCGGCCGGATTCGTTCCAGGTCACGCCGGAACACATCCGCCTGCTGGATGAGATCGGGATGCAGTGGGATGCCCGGGAGGCCAAGTGGCTTTCTGCCGTCCGCCGTGCCGAGCATTACCGGGACGAGAACGGCAATCTGCTGGTACCGGTGAATTATAAGACCGCAGACGGCTTTTGTCTGGGCGACTGGGTGCGCCGGATGCGGGAATGTTATGCTGCCGCCGATCCAAAGCTGACCCCGGAACGGATCGGGCAGCTGGAACAGCTGGGTATGGTTTGGAACCCTACTGCCTGATTCGGAAGCCTTGGGCAAAGTGCACAATCCGGACAGAAGCCCTTTGGAAAAAAGGCTGAAAAGTCCTGCGGCTCCTTGACAAATAGCTGAAAATGCAATAAGGTTGAAATAACTTGAGCAGCAACCGCTGCGAGGTATTGCAAAAGGAACCGAATCGAAAGGAGTTTCTCTCATGAAAAATCTGAAAAAAATCATTGCGGCAATGCTGGTCTGCGTACTGGCCCTCACCGTTCTGACCGGCTGCGGCAAGTCGGCAAAACAGTATGGCTCTGAGGTTGCCGGTAAGCTGGGTGCCTCCAGCGGCGTGGCTGTGGACGAAGCAACGCAGAAGACTGCCGAGACCATCATCAAAGAGATCAAGAAGCTCGGACCTTTCCAGCTCATTGATATGGCAAAAGATCCCAAGACTGCGGAAGCCAAGGTCAATGAGATCTACAAAAAGGCCGGCATTACCGACAATATGAAGTTTGCAGTCAGCGTCAGTGCTCCTGCTGTGAAGCTGAACGTTGGTTTTAATGGTGATCAGAACACCACCAGTGCTGCGGCTGACTTCTTTGCAAATGAGATCAAGACCTACAACGGCAAGAACGATAAGAAGCTGACCAAAATCGGCTTTGCAACCTACGACGTACCGTTTGTGACAGTGGTCATTATGGTTGCGCAGTAAGAAACTATAGGCAGTAATATCCAGTGAAAAAGGCTCTGACCGTAAAAAGTCAGGGCCTTTTTGTAATTTGAAATAGTAAAATAATTTTTACTTTTTGTTAATAAATATTGACTTTCCGAGGGCGATATGCTATATTTTATAAGCAAGGGAGGATACGTATGATGAATACATTGCCGATCAACACGATTATTCACGGTGAGTGCGTAGCTGAAATGAGGAAGCTGCCGGACTCATGTATCGACTTGATTATTGCTGACCCGCCGTACAATCTTTCAAAAGGCGGAGAGTGGAAATGGGACAACAGCGTTGAGCTTCAGGGAATGGGCGGAAACTGGAATAAAGTCATGCAGGAATGGGATGACTTTACGCTGGAAGCTTATATGGAATTTACAAAGGCTTGGCTGACAGAGGCGAGACGAATCCTGAAACCGACGGGTTCCATGTGGATTTTTGGAACATATCACAATATTGGTATTATCAATGTGACCTGCCAGATACTTGGAATTGAAATCATCAATGAGGTCGTATGGTACAAACGAAATGCTTTTCCGAATTTAGCGGGAAGAAGGCTGACGGCCAGCCACGAAACGATTCTGTGGTGCAATAAGGGAGGAAAGAAACGGGAGTACTATTTTGATTATGAGTATTCAAAAAACGGTGATTTCTCCTATGACAGTTTAAAAACACCCGGAAAGCAAATGCGAACGGTATGGGATATCTCGAATAACAAAGATAAGAGCGAAATCGCATATGGCAAGCATCCGACCCAAAAGCCGATCCGAATTCTGAAGCGTATGATTAAGCTGGCTTCCCGAGAAGGCGATGCGGTACTTACGCCGTTTTCGGGATCTGGAAGCGAGTGCGTTGCTGCTAAAATGACGGGGAGAAGGTATATTGGCATTGAACTTGACCGTTCTTACTGCGATATTGCAGTGGAACGTCTGAATCATGCTGAGGAAAATGAAGATCAGCTGGGACAGCTAAGCTTAAGCCAGTTTGAAAGTGAGGCAGCAAAATGAAAAGCCTGATCCTCAATGAAAAAGAGCTTCGCAAAAAAATGATTGATTTGGATATCAAAACGATTAACGAACTGGCAGTAAAGTCCGGCGTATCTAAACCCACAATTTATGAATATATCAACGGAAAATCGCCATTGTCAGCAGCATTTATTCGGCTGTGTAACTATTTGGATATGGAGCCTCATGAAATTCTGATCGAAACCGAGGAAGTATCTACGGAGGACTAAAATGTTTAAACCAGTTATTAAGTGGAGCGGCAGCAAACGCAGTCAATCTGCCAAGATAAAAGAATACCTGCCGGAGAAATTTGACCGGTACTATGAACCGTTCCTTGGTGGAGGTTCGATGCTCTATGCGATAAATCCGTCCAATGCCGTTTGCGGAGACATCTGTACTCCGTTGGTGGATTTGTGGAATGAGATTAAAAAACACCCAATCCAACTATCGGAAGCGTATAGGCTACGCTGGACAAGACTGCAAACGGAGGGGTATACGGCGTACTATGAAATACGAGATGATTTTAACAGAAGCCATTCTCCGGAAGACCTTTTGTTTCTGTCCAGAACTTGCGTCAATGGCTTGATCCGCTTTAATGCGGAGGGGGATTTTAATAACTCTCTGCATCACACACGCCCAGGGATTGCTCCGGACAGTTTGAAAAAAATCATTCTAGATTGGTCTGAGCATATCCAGAGAGTGGAATTTGCGGCGGAAGATTATAGAGTTACAACGGAAAAAGCAAAAAAAGGAGATTTAATATATTTAGACCCTCCGTATTTTCATACGAAGGGTCGTTATTATGGAACAATTGATTTTGATGAATTCCTTGTTTATCTGGAACAGCTGAATCGGAAAGAAATTAAATATATGCTGTCCTTTGATGGAATCAGAGGAGAGGATGATTTTACGGTTGAATTGCCAAAGGAATTGTACAAACGTCATGAGTTTATTCCCTCAGGCAATTCAAGCTTTAAGAAAGTAATGGATAAAGAAAATCTACAGGTGCTTGAGTCCCTGTATCTGAACTGGTGATTCAGAAAACGGTGATAGAATCGGAACCAATTTTGTTCATCTCATAGCAGATGCACTTTTTCAAAGTTTTTGCAGCAGGAGTTGCGGGGACGATTTCAATGTTCCAGCCATGTTCAGTAGGTTCCATGATGAGCAACATATCGCAGTGGCTGTGTTTTAAAACAATGTGATTTGGCTGTGCATCTTTCCGCAGATAGGCGGCGGCAGAAATTATTTCAAATGCCTTGGAATCAACAGGAGAGTCGGAGTGATCCCATGGTTCTGAACAAGGAGAAGGGAGAGCGGTTCGCTCTGCACCGGGAACATATTTTATGACATGATAGATATAGTTGGCAATGCCATAACCTGAGGTGTGATTGTGGTGAGGGAAAACCATTCGCTCTGCACTGGGAATATATTTCATGAGATGGCGGATGTAGTTGATAAGGCCATCACCGACGCCTGCTTCTAGATCGGAGGAACGCTCTTTAGATTCGATGGAAAGTAGTACTGGGCGGTCGAATAATCCAAACAGTTCCAATACATGATCAGGACGTTTTCCATTAATTTCTTCGCTGACACGAGGCAGAGATAGCCAACGAACCTCACGGTTTTGGTAGAGAACGGATAGTCCGCTCCAATCACCGCCGGGGGGATTGCACATTCCTTCAAAGCAGACGCTGCGAAGCAGGTGAGAAAATAGGAAGTGAATTCCGGTATCCACATCGTCCTCATGGAAGGACTGTGGAATGCTGGAAAAAGCGTTTTGTGTCAGTTTATTTGAATGAGGATGCTGCGTGATATAATGCTCTCTTAATGCGGAAGTGTTCAAAAGAATTTCTGCATCATGAGGATGAGAGGCAATTACCGGAACGTCAAGTGCGACAAAGTTGCTGAGCGCAAGGACGGAACGCCAAAAGCCGTTCGTGGCGGCAAGATGTTCCGGATTTGAAAGCAGAGTATTGAAATTTTGCTCCAGAACAGGTCCGTAAATATAGGTCATCACTTCGCTTTCAGAAGACGTGAGCATTGCGACCAAGGGTAGGATTCCCCGGTCAGGTCGGTTGTCATCGCCTCTGGGCTTAAAACCTTTTATCATGCAGAGAATCAAGTCTGCATGACCCGAAGCAATTTGGTCAAGAATGGCGATGTGATAAGTGGGATAAAGACTGTGTATTCCGTCCGCAAGTTTTCTTCGGTTTGCAGCAGGAATAATTCCAAATGGAAGGTCCTGAGATGCCAACCCAACACTGAGCTGTGAAACCAAACGAAGAAAAGCGAGTGAATTGCCGTGATGTCCCTTTGCTGCAATCTTTTTTCGGAAACAAAAAGTGGAATTTTCTAACGAAAAGCGAATAATATCCTGATGGGAGACATATAAACGGTTCCACTGTTCCGGTGTGAAATTTGTGGCAGAGCGAGAGAGACCGGCTAAAAACAGTACTACATTGAAATTTTTCTGAAGGATGAATTTTTCTTCAGCAGTGGTATCAAAACCACACATCCGCTTGACGATATAACGAGAAAGCTCTGCTCCTGCAAAATTGTTTTCATCAAAGCTTCTCAAGGAAGGGTCAGACTGCTTGTCAAATTCTTCCGAACGAATGTAAATCTGTGCAGAAAAATTGCCACTGTTTCTGGAAAAACTGATATAACTGTAGGGGACAGCTGGATTGGGAAAACGAAGGGCCTTTCTCTCACGAGTATGGCTGTTCAATTCGTATTTTACAAAATCCACAATGTACAAATAAGGACACCCGGTACGTCCTGTGGAAAAAGCTCGACCACTTCGTTGCCATGCCTGATTTCCGGCCTGCAGTGCGCTGCAAAATTCAACTGCATAAAGAATTGTTTCTTGTCCGGTTTCAATATGGGTAACAATAGCATCTGGAGTTTCATCAAGAAAGCTGCCGTTGCTTCTCAGGCAGGTAAAAATATTGCTTTCCCATCTTCTGCGGCCTGCTTTGTTGAAACCGGGAAGCAATTCTAGCTGCCATTCAAAATGCTGCCCTAGGTATTCAAAGCATATATGATAAACGATGGTAGAAGGCGATAATAGCGATTCTTTAACGAATGTGGGAGAGGTTTCATTTAGGATGCGTGAGGCGATGCGTTCACATTCCACAATGTTATCACCATGGATTCGGAAAACTTCTGTCATGATGCAACACTCCTTTCAAAACAATTGCACTCAATAATGCACCACATTTCCGGAGCGGCGGATGCGGTCCAGTACAGGGGCAGCTTCCGGGCTGCGGAAGTAGGCGAGGCTGGTTTGGGGCAGCAGGGTCTCCAAAGCGGCCCAATCGCCGTTTTGCAGGCACTGGCGGACGGTGGAGGCACTGATGGCTCTGCCGTTAGCCTGTTTGCGGGGCACCACGATGCAGTCGATGCCCACCTTAGGCAGCTGTTCACACATGATCTGGTTGTACAGGCCGGTGACCTGACTGGTGGGCTCCTCCCCCACATACCGGGCGGTGATGTTCAGCACAGCGGCAATTTTGGTAAACACTGCCAGATCCAGCCGGGCATGGCCGTCGATAACGGCGGCTTCGTCCTTCAAAAAGTAGCTGGGGAAGGTGGCGTTGGAGATGATGTAGGGGCCGCTGTCGTGCAGCACTACATTGGGCAGATGGGCCACGCCCTCTGCCACCAACTTTTTGCGGATCGCAAAGGGAACGAGACTGGCATCCTCGCTGACCACAAAAAGGTGCAGGGTATCGCAGGCGGCGGCAGCGGTCTCCACAAGGTACTGATGCCCCAGCGTGAAGGGGTTTGCGTTCATGACCAGGGCAGCGGACTTTCCTTCCGTGCGGGTCTTTTCCAGTTGGCGGAGATAGCTGGAAAAACCATCCCGGCGGTTTTCCATGAACACCAGCGTGTCCTCCACCCGGGCGATCTCATAAAAACCCAGATCACCGAAGAATTTTGCACTTTTCACCTTGGTGTACAGGAACAGGTGCAGGTTGCCCCGGGCGCACTGCACCTCAATGAGGTGGGTGATGATCTGGTTCAGCAGTCCCTCGCCCTGATGCGCACTGCTGACCGCAAAGCAACGCAGGGTATTGCCAAAGCAGCTTCCGGTGCCGATGACGTTGTACTCCTCGTCAAACATGGCACAGATGTAGTCCAGATTGCCGTCCCGGCGGATGCCCTCCTGTGCCAGCAGGGCGTCTACCTGCGCCAGAACGCTTTTATCGCTGGGGGAAACCTGAGCGAGGGTGTATTCAGACATCTTCAAGGACCTCCGTTTGGAAGAAATAGAGCAGATAAGTCAGGGCCAGCAGGTCGGCACTGCCGCCGGGGGAAAGATTTTCGGCAATGAACCGGTCATCCAGCTCCGCCAGCGTTTTTTCGTCGGGGTAGGGGGCAGAGGCCAGCAGAGCGTTCAGCTCTTCGGTCAGGGCAAGCTGACGCTCCCGGCTGGACCGGGCAATGATGTTGGTGTCGGTGCTGTGAGCCAGAATGGCCAACAGGGCCCCGCAGCCAGCACGATTGATGTCATATCCGAGAGCAAGGCCCTGCCGAAGGGCGGGCAGGCCGTAGTCCAGCACGGCGGGCAGACCGGCTTCCACCTGTCCCCGGACCCCGGTGATGCCATATTGGACGTAAAGTTTCTGCCCGGCAGTCACGGCGTTTTCGGCTGTGACTGCCGCAAAATCCGCCTCAGTGAGCCCGGCTGTCATGGCAGCGGCCTCGGCGGCGACCCGGGCGGGATCTGCCCAGAGAGAGCGGTCCAGCCGCCCCAGAGCGGCGCAGACGATGCCCATGGAGAAGATGGCTCCCTTGTGGGTGTTGACACCGTGGGTGGCAGCCAGCATCTCGCCCTCGGCTTCGCAGCCCAGAGGCCGCAGGGCCGCAAAGGTCTCAACAGCAGGAGAGTGGGCAGTTTCCCGGCCCAGCCGGGTGCAGGCTTCAAAATAAGGCACCAGAGAAGCTGCACTGTTCATGAAGGTGAATACATCCATGTCGGTATGGCTGCCGCTGTTCCGCCGGTCCACAAGACCGGGTTTTGGAGTGGTGGTCACTTCGTAGAGCAGGGCCCGCACAGCCTGCTGGGCAGCGGTGGAAGCGTCCAGAGCGTTCATTGTGTCCGTCAGGATATCGGTGGTCTTCTCCTGTAATTCGGCCACCGTGTGGATGCGGCGGCTGCTGCAGGCTTTTGCAGGCCCGCCGCAGATCAGGCAGCGGCGTCCCTCAAGCTGCAGCTCTTCCCGGTCCACCTTCCGGCCGTCGGGGCAGAGGACATCCATATCAAACAGCCGCCCCAGAGGGCTTGCATCCTCCACAAGAGTGGTCAGCTTTTTGACTTCCAGCGGGGCGGCATCCAGCACATAGAAGGCTTCGCATCCGGTGGGTTCCCGGTAGACTTCCTGATGCAGTACGGCGATGCGGCAGCGGGTCAGCTGGCGTTCCAGCAGCTCCCGGCCCCGGGCAAAGCCCCGCCGGATGAGAGGACTGATCTTGACCGGGCCTGCGATATTCATGGTGAAGCAGACAAGGGTGGTGTGATATTGCGTCAGAAGGGCCTGCTGACGCTGGGCACGCCGCTCCCGGGCGTCCAGCATTTCGATCAGAGAAACGGTTTGTTCCATGGTGCAAAGCTCCTTTCAGCGTCGTTGTTTCAGCAGGTCCATGAACAGCTGAACCTGCGGCAGAGCGGCGGCGTCCCGCTGGCAGAAGATGGAAGTGCGCCGGACGAAAGGCTCGCCGTTCTCAAAGGTACAGGGGCGGATGCAGCCGTCGAATCCGTCAAGTGCGATCTCGGGCAGCAGGGCCCAGCCCAGCCCCCGCTGAACCATCTCAAGACAGGCGGTGATGTTGTCCACCACAAAGTTTCCAGCGTCGCTGGTAATGCCGTTTTCATACCGCCAGCGGGCCATCTGTGCGCCGAGAGAAACATCGGTGTGATGGTCGATGTAGAGATAATCGGAGAGGGGAACGCCCTCAAACTTGCGGGCATGGATGAGGCAGATATTCTCCTGCGACAGAAGGAACTGCGTGCCGTCCCAGGGATATTCGCCCCTCAGCACAGCAATGTCCAGGCTGCTGTCCAGCATCTTCTGGTAGAGTTCCCGGCTGTGTCCGGTGGCGATGTCCAGCCGGACCCGGGGATAGCGGGTGTGGTATTCGGTCAGGATGTCCGGCAGGCGGTAATAAGAGAAATTGACCGAAATACCGGCCTTGAGGGTGCCGCAGACCTCGCCCCGCATGGCATCCAGCCCACGGCGCAGCTTTTCCATCTCCCGCAGGGCGGCACGGCTGTGTTCCAGCACCTTTTCGCCCTCGGGGGTAAAGCGGATGCCCTGCCGGGACCGGAGCAGAATGTCCACGCCCAATTCCTGTTCAATGGATTTGATCCGTTTGGAGAGAGCAGACTGCGTCATATAAAGCTTGTCTGCGGCGTGGGTGATGTTCCGGGTCACATCGAGAATATCCAGCAATTCAAAATCTTTTTCGTCCATAAAACCGATTTCCGCCTTTCCCTTCCAGATACCAATGTTTTGGGTATGATTTGGAACGCATTGTGACGTTTTTCATTCCGTTTCTTCATCATACTACAAAACTTCTGGGGTGAAAAGCCCGAAAAATCGATGGAGCTTTTGATGTATTGATTCCAATATGGAATGAAACACCTGAAATTTATCCGGGAAGGAATTATATCCGGCACCATGCCATAAAAAAGACTAATGTATCCAAGATTTTGAAGCATAATTTCCAGAGCATTTGGAATGGCTACAGGAGGAGAGCGTCGCCTCACAATTCAGTTGTCAAGCATGATGTCTATACTGCGTTCCGATAATAAACTTTGCAAAAATCATAAAAAACAAATAATCCGAACCCATCTCCTATCGGAAACAAGTTCGGATTATTTTTGT
>ERZ808246.2192-NODE-2192-length-12615-cov-3.796338_pt1 | contig 12615 bp, 9 predicted proteins | sample MGYA00521083_ERZ808246 | MGnify/ENA primary metagenome ERZ808246 (study PRJEB31516, sample SAMN03275577) | gut metagenome | biome: mammalia-associated habitat; material: feces | host: Papio cynocephalus | place: Kenya | collected 2012-07-07 ...
CCATCATTGCTAAAAAGTTTATATAATTTATCTGACTTATCCTCTTTGCTATAATCTTTAAAATCATTATAAATTTTGGCATAGTATGATAATGGTTTTACCTCGCCATCAACTTTTTTAAGAGGTAATCTATCAGATGTAATTATAGAATCAAGTGTAAAATGCTCGTTAAACAAATCGCTGGCAAACGAAACAACTTTGCTTTTTTCTTCTTCTCCACCACCCAATGTAGCACTTGTTCCTATACAGGTAAAGCAATTATCAATTCTTCCAAAAATGGCCTCTTTTAATCTACGAATAAGCATAGCCACTTCGGTTCCGTGAGAACCTTTATAAGTATGGGCCTCATCTAAAACCAAATATTTAAAATTGTTGCTGTATCCGCCTTTAAATATAACTTGGCTGTTTGCCCTTAAAAGCATATACTCAAGCATTGCATAATTTGTAACAAGAATATGTGGTGGGTTTAACTCCATCTCGGCCCTTGTTACAAGCTCGTTTGATAGTGGAATACTGCCACCATTATTTTTAATTTTTTCTATTGCTTCTTTTCTGCCCTTGGCCACATTTGTTCTATCTCCAACAGGTGTTTCGCCAATATATCTACCAAACGTGATTTGTGGCAAATTTTTTAGGCAATCTCTAAGCCTACTCATTTGGTCGTTTGCAAGTGCATTCATAGGATAAATCAACAACGCTCTAACACCAGGGCACAACTTGCCAAGGTCATATTGATTTAATAGTTCATTTATTATTGGAATTAAAAAGCATTCAGTTTTGCCAGAGCCTGTTCCTGACGCAACAATAACACTCTTTCCTTGGCCAATCATTCTAATAGCTTTTTCTTGATGATTATATCTTTTATAAACTGAATATTCTTTTTCTTCAAACGCATTTTTTATGTTTTTGTTAAGAACACCTTGTTTAACAAGGTCTTCTAGTGTGTTTTTCCCAGCATATGGCATATGCGCATCAATAAATGGACCTTTTAACAGTTCACACTCGTTGCTTATAGCTATTTTGGCAGCTGAGTTTATTTTTGGATTTCTAAATGTAAATTGGGCATCTATAAATTCTGCATATGAATTTTTTAATGCCTGAAATGTTTTTATTGGATCTAACGACATTCTATTTCTCCTTTTATCTTTTGATTACTTGATTGTTTAAATAACTCGAATATAAATTTGTGAGGATATTTATCATATAAATTGCAAATATAGTTGGATAATTTTGTTATAACTTTTATCTCATCGTCATTTTCACATATATCTCCATAAAACATTTTGTTAATGATTATATAAAGATATATTTCTTCTGGCGTTGTTTCGTATGGAAATTGATTTTTTAAAATTTGATATTCGTTTTTTAGTTCCACAACATCATCAATCTCCGGAAACAGCAAATACTTTTTTGCCCACCGATAATTGTCGGTATCTTTTAACATATTAATCATGGTCATTTTGCCAAAATCAAGTATTTTAATACATTGATCGGCATCACGCTTTATCAAGGCGCTAATAAAATATAAACATAAATTGATCTTTTTTAAATAATCATAAATTTGCAATGAAAATTTTACACCATATCTAAATATCGGAAAAAATAAACCTATTTCTTTTGCTACATCATTAAATTGTTCTTTGCTTAAATCAAAATTATATAAATACTCAATAATTTTTTCATCACCAACCAAAAGCCTTTGTTGTTTTATTTTTAACAAAAGCTCGCCAAGAACATATTCTCTTGTTTTTTTATCCTTTATTGCCTTTGTAAAATACTTGTATGTTAAATATGAATATATAAGTTTTTCAATGGTGTCAAAATCTTTTATGTTAAAGCAATTATCAAAACTTTTTTGGTCAAAAACGCATAAAACTTCTGCGTTGGATGGGTCGATAACTTTATCTTTTTTTTCACGATTGATAAAAAACATATTACTTGTTGCTTCCTTTTGCACCACCTCACATATATAATTGCTTGTTAAATTGGACATGTCCATAGTTAAAAACATGGTTTTGTCTTGTATGGGGATTGTTCCGCATTCAAATGGTTTATACAAATCACGCATTTTTAATTCTCTATTTGTGCAAGCCCCATCCTCATCCCAAATTAGCGAGCACCTTCCATTACTTTTTATAATGCTAAAATTAGCGATAGTTAAATTGGGCTTTATTTCACATATCTTGCACACTTTTATGTTGTTTACTTCTATAAATACATCAGTTTGAGCAGGAGCCGAAATAAACTGCTCGTAATATTGTTTTAAGCTAATAAGCCTTTCCGTATTTTTTTTAACTATCAAGCCTTTTGTTGCATCTACGTTGCCAGTATTTAATGTTATGTATAAGTCACTGCTATAGTTATTTTGAACAAACAAGATTGTGCTATTATTTTTGCTAATATATTTTGTTGATAAATAAGCTTGCCTGTTAACTTGACCTATTAGTTCGCCATCGGCTTCTATCCTCCAAGAAAATGGCTTAACAATTAAAGTAAACTCATATTCTTTGCCATAAAAATTATAATATAGCCTTTTAATATCACTGCTGTTATCAACACTCAATTTATCACATTTTACATGGCTCTCATTACAAATATAATAATCTTTGTTGTTGCCAAATTTTATTACTGTTGCGTAATCGTAGCCATTTATTGATGGAAAATATTTACCTTGCACTTCAATGTTTGGCAAATACAAAAATTTAAAAGTTTTGTAGCCAACAACATCATTGTATAATCTTAGTAATACTTTACCATATTTAATATTTTCAAAAACTTCGGATAAGTTAATTGAATAATTATTTGTTAAAGCATTAGCTGTTTTAATATCATCATTAATAGTTATTGTAATCTTCCATTCGCCATTAAACGGCACCAATATTTTTGGAATTTCTTGATATGCGTTTATTCCATCAAATACGCAGTTATCTCCAATTACTTTGCTACAACAATCAAGCTCAAATGGGCGCTTAATTTTTATATCAATAGTTTTACCATCTTCGTTAATAAAGCATATTTCTTCTTTTGCGCTGGTTGCCTGCTGATAATACAAATTGCAACTGCCCACAGTTTTTACAAAATCAAGATTGTCTACAGGGCTATATTGATTTCCTATCAATATAAATGCACCATTGTTTAAAATAAATTTTGTTTTGTTTAGTCGGCCAAAATTATTAAAAGTTAAATACTCTTCACTTTCTTTTATTATCATTGAATATATACTATTGCCTTGCACATCCAACAGCTTTACTTTAAGAAAACCAATGTTATTTATAATAAACGAAGTCCCTCTAAATCTATTTGTGCCATTTTGTTCTTCGGAATAAATTCGTTTTTTAATTAACACATCTTGCCCTGTATCAACCTCCCAAACAAGTTGAGAATAATTGTTTAACAGCAACATAGGTGTTTCTAAAACTATATTTCCAGAATTTATATCATATTTTAATTTTGGCCTAGAAAAACCCTTTTGCGCTGTAAAATCGATAGGGCCCTTATCTTGCAACCACTTTATCAGTTCTTGTTGAAGCGTAACCGGAATATTTAACGAATCATCAATTGTAGTTCCATTTTTGTTGATAAATTCAAAAATTTCGCTAACATAATCATTTAATAGCCCATTACTGTTTAACACTTTTAAATATCTTTGAACATTTGGAGCCATATACCTTGTGCAATAAAACAAAGTTTCTTCACCCAAATCATTATAAGATATATTTTGCGAAGCCAAGATGGATAGCCCATCAAACAAATTTTTTGATAAATTTATTGGCAAGCCAGAATGTGCAATAACTGGCGCCAATTTTCTATATCCTTCTAACTTAAGCTCATCAAAGGTGTTTAACTTATAATCTCTTAAAGTCTTGTCAAAAATATCAATTAGTTTATCTTTTTGGCTTATAGTTTCTAGACCAATCAAATTTTTTACGGCATTCCAAAAGCCACCTTCACCATCGTTATAATAATACTTGGCACATCCAACCAAAAATATCGAAATAATTTCTTCCCTTTCTTGCAACACATTAAAAGCATACGACATTGATAAAAAACTTTTTAATTGCTGTGAAATTTGCAAAAGTTCATTTTTTGAGGGAATTATTTTTTCTATTAGTTCATATTCTTGCAACGAAAGAAACTTTTTTTTATATAATTCGCTTAATTCAAACAACCCCTCGCCCATTTATAACCTCACTACATTTTTCTTTTGTGCCCACTTAATAAAACTTGCTTTTAAATTGATAATTTTTAACTTAAGTTAAGTATTTTTATTGATTATAACATAAACAATTTTTATTGTTTCTTGTTCGACAAATTTCGCAAATAAAATATATTTTTTGCGCTCCATTATTTTGATGTGTTTAACAGTTGGCTTAACTTTATATAATAAATTTGTTCACTGCGCTTGGCAAATTTATTATATATTGACATAATATCACACAAAAATTTGCAAACTGCCATTTTATGGTATATAAATCTTTTTTTTAATTTTTGCTTATTTTTACAAGCAAATTTTGGCTTTTTAAAATATTCTTATAGTTTTTTTTGATTTACTGATTTGATTTTATTTTAATTTGTTTTATCTTTAATAGGTATTTTCCACCACATATTAAGCCAAAAACTGTGGCCGAAAGCATAATGGCAAAAACCATTTTTTGAATTTACGCGAAATATTTTGAATGGGCAAATTTATCTTTTGCAAAAAACTTGTTAATAAATCATTTTTAGTTTTTTAAATATTTCTCCATTTGATATTTACTTTGCAAGGCAAATATGATAAACTTGCAGTAGAGGTTTTTATGAAAGTTAAACGCGCGTTAAAAGTTATGTTAAAAATTGCTTTGCCAGTGGGCATAATTGGTTTTGGCCCACTTTGCGCATTTACCGTTGGCAAAGTGCAAGAACACGAAAAGGCAGTTTTGCAAAATGAAAAGGATAAACTTGGCTCGGCATACGATTACTTTTTGCACACCGAGTCTGGGGCTTCGCTTAAGCTAGAAATGCCAGATAACAGCCTAACCTTTGTGCTTGGCAACAACATAAAGGGCAAGTGCAAAGAAAATATTGACTATGCCCTAAGCCAAATTAAAGATATTTTGCCAAACAAAGAAATTAAGGTATATTACAAGGATAATGCCCCAAAAACAAAAAAATTTATATCAATTGGTTTTGCTGCTGGACTTGTAAATGCCGAAGAAGTTGGTGGCGTAAACCTAGAATACAACAAAAAAACCGGATACATAAACTATCCTTTATACATAAACATTTTGCACAAATACAAAGATGCCTATTATGACGAAAAGTTTGGAGAAATTCCATCAAATTCGGCCGTAAGCACAATTTTGCAACACGAAATTGGCCACGTTTTGGGTCTAAAAGATTTGCGATACAAAGATAAAGAAGTTCCTTTAAAAGACAATATGATAAACAGTGTTATGGCATCTAATTTATACGATGGCACAACCGAATTTTCTAGCGTTGATAAATTTAATTTGCAAAAAATGTATTACCCAGAAGGCACAGTCGAAGCAATACAATATCAAGTTAGTTATCCAAAAACAATAACCATAACCAACCTAGATAAGCAAAAAGATAAATATAAACAAGATGAAGTTACACTATAATTTTAATTAAAAAATTGTTAAACATCCCCACAAAAATTTAATTTTTGTGCCAAAAAAATATTGCCAGCAAAAGCAATATTTTTTAAACTATAAAAAATTAAGCAAAAAATGCAAAAAAGCGCCCATTTTTTGCAAAAAAACAGCAAAAAACAGTAAAAAACAGCAAAAAACAGTAAAAATTAAATTTTTTTAAATTTGATTTTTTGTAAAACAATTAAATTTGCCTTTGCAAAACAAAATTTTTAGGTCATCAAAACAAAAAATGCATCGCACAAAATTCAGTAATCAAAATCAAAAACAAAACATTTTAGTCAAATTTGGTCAAAATAAAACACAGCAAACAAAATTAAAAAAAACACCAAACCGGTGTTTTTTTAATTTTTATCTTTTCCAAAGCCAAAAGCAGACTTTATCTCTTCTATCTTTCGCTTAAATTTATCCTTTTTTGCTTTTTTAACTTCAATTTGGTTTTTGCAAGCAATGCACGCATCGCATGTGTGAAGTTCTAGCCAATTGTAGCCATAACTTATGCTAGATGTGTCATTTTTAAAAATTTTATCAAGTGTTTTTAAGTTTGGTATTTTATCCTCAAGCAAAAAATCCACAAACTCAAACTGCTCTTTTGGTGATAATTGGTTTATTGTTTTTTTTGCAACAGACTTGCAAAAGCCCGAAAGCTCGTTATACGCTTCCATCTCTTTATACTCATCTTTTGATTGAAGGTTTTTTAATAATTTTTGAGAACCTTTATCTTTTGTAGCCGAATGGATCTTTTTTATCATTTCGGCGTAAAGCTCTTCGTTTTTCATAACTTTATGTTAGCACGCACAAAAAAAGTTGTCAATAGTCAATTTTAAAAAAATTTTAAATTTTTTGCCTTGTGTTTACCTTGATTATACTTTGTTTTTACCTTGCTTTCCCCTTGCCCTTGCATTGTGTTCGCCAAAATATATTTCAAAAATAACATCAAAATAATGCAATATTTGGTATATTTTTGCCTTTTTTCAAAAAAAAGGGCAAGAGCCCTTAAATCATTAAATTAAAATGATAATTCTTCATTTTTGTTTAATGCACTAACAACAGTTAAATTTGTTGGGGTTGTTACCGAAATACTGTATTTTGTGTTGCTGTTTTTTGGTGCATAAACAGTGTTTGCAATTTGTTTATCCTCATTGGTTAAGTTGTGAATATAATGTTCACCACGCTCTGAAGTATAATACATAATTGTTTTGTTTTTTAGCGTGCTATCAAAAACATCTTTAAAACCCAAAGTATGCAACATTTCGTGTTTGATAATACCTTTTAAATAATCTACATCAAGTTTATCCAAATTTTTTTGCGGAACAATTTTATCAATTTGCACTTCCATATTTATTGGAAAATTCACATGACCAAAAAAGCCTACCGAGCTAAATTTTGTAACAGCAAGCCCTTGGCCAGCATCGGCGCTTGCCTTGCGAATATTGACGGCCCCAAACTTGCTTTTGCTACTATCAAGCTCAACTTTGTATGTTATACCGGTAAGGTCTAGGTCAAGCTCTTCAACAGCCTGCTTTATGCACTGCTTTTGTTCGTCCGAAAAATTTTTGTCTATCAAAACCTTTATATCTTCGTTTGTAAATGGCATTGTTAACGGAACTTTGTAAAGGTTGTGCTCAAATCTATTTTCTGGCGCACCATTAAGTTTGTAGTTTGAGCCCAGCATGGTGTAAACAAAACTGCCCCAAATACCAATAGAAAACGTTATGCAACATTTTTCAATAACATCCCAAATTTTATCTTTAAAAGTAGGCTTATCCTCTTCTCTAACCAATGGTTCTAAATTGTTATTTTTTTTACCCCTTATGTTTTTCACTTATATCTTCCCTTTTTTTTATTATATCACAACACTTTTTTATATTCAATAAAAACTTTTTTTACAAAATCACAAAGCACAAAATTAGCACAATTTGTGTCGCTTTTTTGCGATTTTTTACATATTATTTTAAATTTTTTACACAAACTGCAAAAATATTTTGCAACATCACAGCAACACATAACTTGTGCCTTGCAAATTTTTGGCATTATTGTGTAGCAAATATTTTAAAATTTTGGGCACAAAACAAGTCTGTGTTTAGTTTAACATTTTTATATTTGCTTATTTTTTATTTATGTTGTATAATATACAGAAAATTAAGGAGAGAAAAATGAAAAATTTTAAAAAGATTTTATTTTTGCTTGCAATTTTAATTTTGCCAAGTTTGTGCTTTGCTGGGTGCTTTAATTCTTCAAACAACTCTACCGCATGGCTACAACTAAAAAATAACGCACTTGTTATTCAGCAATATTATATTGTTGGCGACCAAATTCAATTAAATGGTCAAAAGTTTGATTACTTTAAAAGTATTGATGACAAAACAGCAACCGAAACTGATGTTGAGGTTACAAACAGTATGATTGAGGGCTTTAGCACAACAAGTGTTGGAAAGCGCTCATTCAAAATAAAATACAAAAATGCATCAACCGAAAGTTTTGAATATTCTGTTTACCAATCACCTAGTATTTCTGGTTTTGAGGGTAAATATTCGTGCACAAGTTTGGGCAATAAAACTTTGTTGGAACTTACAAGCAACAAAGTAAATGTGTTAACTTACAGCACATATCAAGATGTTATTAACAATACCCCAAAAAGTGCATCGCTAAACTTTAAAATAGGAGTTGACGCTAATGGCAACGCAACAATAAACTTTGGCTTTGATAACAATACATATAGTTTTTATAATTTTGTAAACAACAAGCCAACAATGTTGGCTACCAATACTCAAAACGGTAGCATATCTACAAGTTGCAAACTTGTTGATAATTTAACTTTTGCAAAATTAAACACAACATACACTGGTTCTATAAGCAGTCAACAATTTAATGGATACACAGCAAATGTTACTATAACCGAAACAGCAATTAAAATTACTTTAGAAAAAGATGGCACAACAAAAAGTTTAAATTTTGATACTTATGATTTTTCAATTTTAACAAATGCAAAACTTTCTGCTACCGATGGCGCTAACAGAATATCAATTTTTGCGACAAGCGAAAATGAAATAAAAGTTGTTAACAACAATGACGATTCTAGCCAATGCTTTACGGTAACATGCCAAGCGAAATAACAAAAAAGGGGGAATATTCCCCCCCCCTTTTTTGTATTTTTTATATTTTTCTGTCGTTTTTTTGCTGTTTTTTAAACTTTTTTACTTTTTTTTGGTTTTTTATGATTTTTAACAAAATTTTATTAAAATTGTTTTTTTATCCTAGTTAAATCATTTCAAGTTCGGTTTCAGCACGGCGTATAACGGCCTTTTGATTCCAATACCTACTTGCCCAATAAACATATTGTTTGCCAAACTTTTCGGTCATAAATTTTACAAGTGCTTCGTTTTGTTTTGCTGATATTCCTGTGCCCTTGTTTGCAAGGTCGCTACGCAAAATTTCGTAATCGTTTAGGGTTATTACCGAACATTGATAAGACGACATTTCACCATTTCCCTCATTTTTTGACACAACAGTAACTTGCTTATCAAACCTTAAAACACGCATTCCGTTTTGTTCCATTGATAAAGATGGAAAGTTTTCTGGCAAGCCACAATTAACTGCAAGCCTTAAAATTTCATCATCGCCCAATTTGTTTAAAAATCTCATTTTGCCTCCAAAATTTATAATGGCTATCCAACAAATTAGATAGTATGTATATTATATGATTTTTTAACGGCGATGGTTACAGTAAAAAAAGTCTAATTTTGCAATGTTTTGTAATATTTTGTAAAATAAAAGCCAAGGCAACAGCCCTGACTTTTTTATAGTTCTCCGCAATTTGCAGTTATTGTATATTTTACATCATACTTTTTAACTATATTTTTAACAATTTTGCTTTCGCCTCTGTTTTTGCTAAAAATATCAACAACTTTGCATTTTTCCCAGCTTGTTTCATAGGCAACAAACGGAACATTGTTTTGTTTAAGCTCGGCCTTAAACTCGTGAAGTTTTTCGGTTGGAACAGTTACAGTTATCTTCCAAAGTTGGTCCTTACGTAATTTGTCGGTTATTAAAAGTGCAACATACACACCAACCAAATTGCAAACAACACTAAACAAAACAGCCATCCATGTATCAACACCGGTAATCATTTTTATTACCAATGTGTTAAAACCATAAGCAACTGCGCTGGCAATAGATGCCATAACGCGGCCACCTTTTATAGTAATTACACTTTTTAGCGTGCCTAAAATAACATTTAAAAGTGTTGCCAAAAAAAATAAAATAATATGTAACATAATTTACCTCCAATTTGCACAAAAGGCATTTATAATAGCACAATCAAAAACAAAAATCAAGCATATTTTTAAAATTTGTTTAATTTTGGCATTTTTTGGATATTTTGGTTGGTAATATTGCTGATATACGATATAATAATGGTAGCTGTGCGCCAAAAAATTTTGCAATTTTTTGGCCACGCAAAGCCCCAAGGGCTTTGCGTCCCAAGGGGCGCCTGCCCCTTGGGCGCACAGCTACCCCGCTTTTGTTTGTAAAAACACAAGCAAAGTGCAATAAAATTTAACAAAAGAGGAAAGATATAATTATGATTATAACCGTAGTATGTGATGTGTTGGGCGAAGAAAACAACGGGACCACCATCGCCGCCATGAATTTAATTAGGTTTTTAAAAAAGCAAGGGCACACCGTAAAGGTGCTTTGTGCCGACCAAAACAAAAAAGGCCAGGAAGGCTTTTATGTCGTGCCAAACAAAAGTTTTGGCAAATTGTTAGATAAATATGTTGCAAATATTGGTGTTTCACTTGCCAAAGCCGATAAAGACATTGTAACAAGTGCATTGCAAGGTAGTGATTTAATTCACATTATGCTTCCGTTTAGTCTTGGTATGTGTAGTGTAAAAATTGCAAAAGAGTTAAACATTCCTGTTACAGCAGGGTTTCATATGCAGGCCGAAAATTTAACATCTTACATAAAGCTAAACAAATTAAAGCCAGCCAACAAATTTGTTTACAAATTTATTTGGAAGCACGTTTATCAATATGTTGATGGTATTCACTACCCAACTAAATTTATCCAAAACATTTTTGAAAAAAACATTAAAAAATCTACCCCAGGATATGTGATTTCTAACGGCGTGCACGATTATGTAAAAAAGCGAGATATCCCAAAACCAGAAGAGTTTAAAGATAAATTTGTAATTTTAACAACAGGCCGATATGCAAGAGAAAAATCACAAGATACTTTGATAAAGGCAATAAAATACAGCAAGCATAAAAACGAAATTCAACTTATTTTGGGCGGAATGGGAGTTAAAGAAAAAAAGTATAAAAAACTTGCAAAAAAGTTGCCTATCCCACCACTATTCAAATTTTACAGCCGAACCGAAATTATTGATGTTTTAAACTACTCGGATATGTATGTTCACCCAGCCGAAATGGAGCTTGAGGGTATATCTTGCTTGGAGGCAATTGTGTGTGGAAAGCTTACCATTGTTAGCGATTCTAAACTATCAGCCACCAAAGAATTTGCCATTGATGATACTTGCATTTTTAAACATCGCAACCCAAAAGACCTTGCCAAAGTTATTGACTACTGGATAGATAGGCCAGAGCTTAGAAAGCAATACGAGCAAAAGTATTTAGAATCTAGCTGTGTGTTTAATCAAGAAGAGTGTATGAAGCAAATGGAAAATATGATGAAAACAGTTATTCAAAACAAAAAACAAAAGGGCAATTAAATTTGCCTTTTTTTGTTTTGTAAGCATATTGATTTGACCTGCAAAGTTTTGTTTGATATAATTTTTGTATGAAAAAATTTGAACCAATAGACTCGTCTGCCGACTTAAAGGCAAAGTGGCAAAATCAAATTTTAATTATTTTTTTTGCCTTTGTTTTGATTGCCGTTGTTGGACTAAACCTTAACAGCATTGTTTCGGCATACCGAGTATTTACATATGACTCGATGATTGACGAGTTGAGAGATTACAAAAACAAAAATGGAATAGAATCTTTAAAAAATATAAACAGCAATTTTGTTGCTTGGGTTTCGATTGAAGACCTTGGCATTGACTTGCCTGTTGTTGCAACAAATAGCACAACCGATGAAGACTTTTATTTAACCCACGATTTTAAACATCGAAACAACCCGTTAGGAAGTCCCTATCAAAAGCACGATACTCAAATTGGACAAACAACCAACACTCAATTTATTGGCCACAGCGTTTTTAACAGCACAATGTTCTATAGCAAAAAACAATCATATGTTTTTGGAGACCTTAAAAAATACACCCAACAAAACAGCACCTACAACCACAAAATTGTTGTGCAAACGGCAAACCAAACTTACACCTTTGTTGTGTTTTCAGTTATAGAATTTGATAGCCGAGATGTAACATCAAAAGTATCAAATATTTACAACACCTCAAACATATCTTCACAATCTCAATTTGATACATTTTATAGCGATGCGATGGAATTATCGTGCGTAAAGTTAAACCAAACAGCCGAATATGGTGATAAATTTTTAACAATGTTTACTTGCTCGGAAGACGACCTTTCGCACAGAATTATGGTTATTGCAAAACAAATTTAAAAAATTATCAAAAAAAGTGCCCAAAAAGCACTTTTTTTTGTATTTTTTTATTATTTTTTGTCAAATGCTAGTTTTACTTTAATCAAACTTTATTAAAAAAACTAACATTTTGTTTGTTAAATTAAAACCTTTTTTTTATAATGCAAAAAAAGAGTGCTATTTTTAGCACCTTTTTTTTCAAATTTTTTATTATTTTAAAAGTTATTTTATGCAATTTTCACATCAACATTTTCTGCTTAAAATTGTCTTTTCTTTTTGCCCACAAAAGCCACTGCACACAAACTTGCCAAAACAAGTGTTATGCTTGCCACTGGCAAAATTACATTAAGCACAACACCTGTGGTTGGTGTTTCTGGACTTGATGGGTCGTCAACAA
>ERZ808246.2195-NODE-2195-length-12598-cov-5.497409_pt1 | contig 12598 bp, 11 predicted proteins | sample MGYA00521083_ERZ808246 | MGnify/ENA primary metagenome ERZ808246 (study PRJEB31516, sample SAMN03275577) | gut metagenome | biome: mammalia-associated habitat; material: feces | host: Papio cynocephalus | place: Kenya | collected 2012-07-07 ...
TGCCCTCGGACACCGTCCTCATCGGGATGGCTTTCTGGGGCAAGGTTCCGAAGGTGCTGATTGAGCACGCATGAAGTTCCGCAAGAATCCATGAACCACCGGAAACAGCGAGGAGAGACATCACACTGGAGCTTCGCTGCAGCAAGTATGATTGTACTGCGAACGTTTATCAGAGCATCCCTCGATTCTCGAATCATGAAGCAGCAGATAGACACCGGTGGACTTTCGTTCATGGAGATCCGGAAGGAGAACGTCTACTTCGTGGACAAATCGATGCTCATAGCCGACCTCCTTTCGATGAATGGGAGAGGCGTCTATCTGTTCACGCGTCCGAGGAGGTTCGGGAAGACCACGAACCTCACCATGCTCGATGCGTTCTTCAATATCGAATACAAAGGGAACACGTGGTTCGACGGTTTGGAGATATCGAATCATCCGGAGTTCGACCGCTACAGGAACGCATTTCCCGTTATCAATCTCAATCTGAAGGAAACGAAAGTCGATAGCTATTCCGAATACGTCATGTGCATCAGGTCTATACTGAGCACGCTCTTCGATGGCTTCTCTTACGTTCTTTCCGGAAAAATAACGGAAGCCGAGAAGGCCCGGTTCAAATCGACAGTAGACATGATTACGGACGAGGCGCTGCTTCGCGACTGCATACCGTTGCTTTGCAGGCTTCTCGAAAGATACCACGGCGTCAAACCGATCATTCTCATAGACGAGTACGACCGCGCTGTTTCCGATACTTTCGGGAAAGAGTCGCACAGACCGATGATGAACCTCCTCGGAAAGATCATGGGTGCCGCTCTGAAGAACAACGACAGCCTTCAGATGGCTTATGTTACGGGGATAATGCAGATCACGAAGGAGAGCATATTCTCCGACCTGAACAACATCAAGATAAACAACATCTTCTCCACAGAATCGGACGAGAGATTCGGATTCACTGAAGCGGAAGTAAAGAAGATCCTGACGGATTATGACCATCCTGAGAAATTCGAGGAAGCGAAGGCATGGTATGATGGATACCGCTTCGGCGATGCGGAAGTATACAATCCTTTCAGCATCATGAACTATGTGCAGTCTGGATTCAAGCCCGAACCCTATTGGGCCAACTCCGGAGGAAATTGGATCCTCAAAACACTTCTGGAGAGCATAGACGACGATAACTATTCCACCATCATCGGCCTCGTTACCGGAAACTCGGTAGAAACCGATCTCGTTCCTTCCCTGTCCTTCCATGACGTGACATCCGATGACGAATCGGTATTCAGCTTGATGGCCATGGCGGGATACCTCAAAGCGGTACCTGCAGAATACGACAGCTACACCGTGTCGATACCGAACGAGGAGGTCCGCAAGCAGTTGGGTCGCATAATGAGCAATATCACGCCTATCAGCACGAATCTGTTCAAGATGTTCGCCCGTGCAGTGTTGAACGGGGATGCGGATACCATGACCGATTCCCTCCGGCGCATACTCATCGGAGGAGACTATCTGAACCTGAGGGAGAACGCCTACGAGATGGTCCTGATGACCGTCATGTACACCCTCTCCAACAGATACGATGTCCGCACCGAGGTCAAGGAGGGATACGGGAGGATCGACATACTCATGAGGTCGAAGCATCCCAACTATCCCAATCTCGTCTTCGAACTGAAATGCGCCGATTCCGACGAGGACCTCGACAAGGGAGCGGAGGATGCCATGAAGCAGATCCACGAGAAGCGCTACTATCTCGGCATGCCCGGGAAGGTGGTCCTTTACGGGATATGCTTCCATTCGAAAACTCCAAGGATAATCGTCGAAACTATAGACAACGGTCCGGATGGACTTTCATTCGTCCGGCCGTGATGCCTGCAGGGGCAACGTTTTTCCATCCGCAATGCGAACCGTCTCCCATGAGGGAAGGAATGTCCATCCATATCTCCGAAGGAGGCCCGTACATCGTATCGGGGAACATCCCTCTTCTGGAGAAAGAGATCGCGCACGGAAAAGAAGGATACTTCTGGAGGACTGTCCGCGAGATACCGCACCCGGAGACATACGCCCTCTGCAGATGCGGCCGTTCGAAGAACGCGCCGTTCTGCGACGGCACAGCCCACAGATGGTTCCGCGGAAAGGAGAGGGCGGACCGCAGGCCGTTCTCCGAGAGATGCGATGTTCTCGAAGGCCCCGGGATCACGCTGGAGGACGACCGCAGATGCTCCATGTCCAGATTCTGCCACAGGAGCATGGGGACTCCATGGAAGCTGCTGGATAGATCGGATGACCCCGCGGTGCGCGAGGAGATCGTCAAAGGCTCTCTAGGATGCCCTTCGGGAAGGATCGTCCTCAAGGATGCCGACGGAAAAGAGATACGCTCGGAATCCGAACCGGCGGTATGGATCGTGCAGGATCCGTGGAAAGGCGTCTCCGGTGGGATATTCGTGATGGGCAGGATACCGCTGATCGGTTCGGACGGCTTCGCCTACGACGTCGGCGACAGATACATGCTGTGCAGGTGCGGAGCATCCGGGGACATGCCGTTCTGCGACGCATCCCACATAAACAGGATGTTCAAGGACGACAGAAGGAGGCGAGATCGCTCTTTGGAAGGAGGCTCGGCGAGCGACTTGTCGACCTTCTTCCTCTGGCGGCCTCCGGTCTTCTTGAGCTTCCCCTGGTTCATCGCCCACTCGAAGCTCTTCTCCTCAACGGGAGTGATGAGGACGCGCTCGCCCTTCCCGTACTTCCTGCCCGTCGCCCAGTTCGTGAACGGCGCGATGACCCTGTACTCGTCCGCGTCCATCACGATCTCGCGGACGTTCGGCCTCCCCTTCATCTCCGAGTACGTTCCGGTGAACTCCGTCGTATGGCCGTCCTTTACCTCGATCATCTTCGTGCAGACGGTATCGAGGAAGTACCTGTCGTGGGTGACCGTTATGACCGTGCCGTCGTACTCGTTCAGGGCCTCCTCCACGGCATGCTTCGCAGGAATGTCGAGATAGTTCGTAGGCTCGTCCAGGACAAGCAGGTTCGTGGCATCCATGAGGAGGCAGCACATCGCCACCCTGGCCCTCTGCCCTCCCGAAAGGGTGGACATGGGGCGCTCCACATCGTTCCCGAACAGCAGGAACCTTGCAAGCATCTTCCTGGCGTCCGCCCTCCTGTCCTTCCCCACTATGAGCAGGAGCTGCTCCTCCGCGGTCAGCTTCGGGTCGAGCGCCTCGTGATGCTGCGAGTAGTATCCGATCTTGGCTCCGGGCGCCATCCAAAGGTCCCCGGTCGACGGGATCTCCCCGAGGAGCGCCTTCACCAGTGTGGACTTGCCCTCGCCGTTCGCTCCGAACACTCCCACCTTCTCGCCCTTCTGGATGTCGAGGTTGACGTCGGAGAGGATCCTCCTGCCTCCGAGGTCGACGCAGAGGTTCTTCGTGATCAGCACGTTCTTCCCGGACTTGGGCGCGGACTGTATCCTCACCGTTATCTCCTGGGCCTTCTCGGGCTTCTCCTTCACCTCCATCTTCTCGATCATCTTCTCGCGGGTCTTGTGGGTGGTCATGTACCACTGGTCGCGGTGCAGCTCGGCGGCGATCTCCTCCTGCTTCTTCTTCTGGGTGGCGTACTTCCTGTACTCCTTCTCCATCCTGTCGAGCTCGAGCATCTTCTTGGTGATGAAATCCGAGTAGTTGCCCTTGTATTCGCGGGACTTCCCGCGGTCGATCTCCAGCATGCGGGTGGCGATCTTGTCCAGGAAGTACCTGTCGTGGCTCACGACGAGCACCGCGCAGTGCGATTTGATCAGATAATCCTCGAGCCACTCGACCGTGGTGATGTCTAGATGCGACGTGGGCTCGTCCATGACTAGCAGATCGCAGTCGTCCGCCTGGATGACTATCCTGGAGAGCATGACCTTGGTGCGCTCCCCTCCCGAGAGGGAGGACATCATGCGCTCCATCACATCGGGGGACAGTCCGACCTTCTTCAGAGCCTCGATCTTGTTGGCCTCGTCGTCCCTGTCGGCCTTCGCGAGCTTCGCCTCCAGGTCGGAGCTCTCCTGGGCCAGGGCATTCCAGTCGAGGTCGTCCCTTCCGGACGCCATGATCTCCCCTATCTCGTCCAGCCTGCTCTTGATGGCCTCTATGTGCCCGTACGGCCTTCCGAGGACCTCCCTGACGGTGACGTCCCCGGACTCCGCGAACTGCTCCAGGTATCCTATGCGCCGCGTCTGTCTGATGAGCTCTCCGGTATCCGGCTTCATCAGGCCGAGGAGGATGCTTATGAACGTCGTCTTCCCGGCGCCGTTGACTCCTATCAGCCCTATGCTGTCGCCCTCGTTGATCTGGAGACTGACATCCTTCAGTACCTTGACCGGACCGAAGGACTTGGCGATTGACTGGGCCTTCAAGAGCATATCCGGGTGGAAAGGGTCGCCGTATAAGTCGGATGCGCCGGAACGATTCGGATTCCCGGGACACTGCGGCCCGTATCATCCTTTCTTATAGGCACAAGGCATGAACAGCGCATGGATTCATGCGTCAGGACATACAACCGCGCCGTCTTCCTCGTATCGGTCCTCTTCACGGGGATGATCGCCGGCGCCGCCGTCTGGGCGGTCCTGTTCGTCATGAACACCGGGATATCCGCGATATGGGACAGGTTCCCGGAATACCTGGGCCGCTTCTATCCTCTCGTGGTCTGCATCGCCGGAGGAGTCGTGATCGGGCTCTTCGCGAAGAGATTCGGGAGGTATCCGGAGAACCTGCCCGAGGTCATGGCCAAAGTCAAGAAGAACGGACGCTACGAGTACGACAAGGTCGGCGTGATGTCCGTCGGTGCTGTTCTCCCTCTGGTCTTCGGAGGGTCGGTGGGACCGGAGGCGGGACTCACCGGAGTGATTGCAGCATTGTGCACATGGGTCGGAGACCGCTTCAAGAGCTTCGGAAGGGATCTGAAGGGCCTGACGGATATCGGGATGTACGCGACGCTGTCGGCCGTGTTCACGGCTCCTCTCTTCGGATTCGCCGGCGTATCGACCGAAAGCATCCCCGGAGACGGGCCTTCGATGACCAGGGGGATGAGGATCGTCACCTACGTCTTCGCCATCGCCGGAGCTATGGCGGCGATCCTCCTCCTGACCGGATTCTTCGGAGGAGGGATGTCCATGCCGAGATACGACGACATGGGGTTCGGAAGCAGGGAGCTGCTCCTTCTCATCCCCGTCTGCCTCATAGGAGCCGCGGGAGGATGGATGTTCCGCACCCTCGACGGGGCATTCGGCCGCCTCTCGGAAATGTTCGGAGAGAAGCATGTCATCAGAGCGGTCGTAGGAGGAGCGGTGCTCGGAACCTGCGGCGTGATCCTCCCCCTCACCCTGTTCTCCGGCGAGGCCCAGACGGAGATCCTGGACTCGGCGTGGACGGCGATGGCCGCCGCGACGCTCATCGCCACCGGCTTCGTCAAGATAGCTGCAACGGCTTTCTGCGTCAACATGGGATGGAGAGGAGGGCACTTCTTCCCCGTGATATTCTCCGGGATCTCCCTCGGATACGGGCTGTCCGCCATGCTCGGGATGGATCCCGTCTTCTCCGTATGCGCGGCCACGGCGGCTCTCGTCGGAGGTGTGATGAAGAAGCCGCTCATGGCCGTGCTCCTGCTGCTCCTCTGCTTCCCGATCCAGAGCGTCCCCGTTCTTGCGGTCGCCGCGCTGATCGGAGCGTACCTCCCGCTTCCGAAGCTGTTGGGAAATGATGGAGAACCGCAGGAAAGCGGGTAAAGGAAAGCCCCCGCATCAGCGGGGCCCCCTGTTTTCGAATCAGACGTAAGCGTCCGGAAGCTCGATAGGTATGGCGTGGCGCCCCGTCACGTCGGACAGCCGCCTGAGGAACTCGTCCCTCCGGCCTATCGGTATCCATGCCTTGACATCGACGCGCTCGGAGTACTCGCACTCGGGGCGGCGGGCCATCAGATCGGCCATCTTCGACTCGAATGCGTTATAATCGGCATAGTCCACGTGGAACATGTACACGCAGCAGGCCCTCTTCTTGATCCTTCCGACGCCGTCCAAGGCTATCTTGGCACCTTCGGTATAGGCGTGGACCAGCCCGCCGGTCCCCAGGAGCGTTCCCCCGAAGTAGCGGACCACGACCACCATGGTATTCGACAGACGGGTTCCGCGGAGCACGGCCAGGATTGGCTTCCCGGCGGTGCCCGCAGGCTCCCCGTTGTCGCTGGACCTCTCCCTCCTGTCAGAGCCGTCGAAGACGGCGGCCCAGCAGTAGTGGGTGGCATCACGCCACCTTGTGGAGATGTCCGCGAGGTTCCTCTGTATGGAGTCCTCGTCGGGACACGGGAGGGCTATCCCGATGAAGCGGGACCCCTTGAGGGTCAGCTCCCCGATATGCTCTCCGGCTATGACCTCGTGGTCCTCGATCATGGAAGCTCTTGTATAGGCTCGTACTCCTCTGCTCCGCCCTCGGGCTCGACGTAGTTCTGAGCCTCGTCGAACTCCTTCTGGACCTGCTCCGAGGGAGGAGGGGTCATCAATGCTACGACGACTCCGACGATCATCGAGAAGCAGAATCCGGGAAGCAGAGAGTAAAGCCCCGTGAATCCCATGAACGTCTCCCAGAGGATGACGACCGCGAATCCCGTGACCATGGATGCCATCGCGCCCTGGAGGTTCATGCGCTTCCAGAACAACGAGAGGATCATCAACGGACCGAATGCCGAACCGAATCCGGACCATGCGTAGGAGACAAGATCCATGATGTTCTTGCCGCCGTAGAGCGCCAGAACCAGCGCGATGACCGAGATGAGCACGACGATGGCCCTGGAGATCCAGGACATGGTGCCGTCGCTGAACTTGTACCTCTTGGACTTGGCCATGATGTCGTTGGTTATGCTCGAGGTCGCGACGAGGAGCTGCGAGTCGACGGTGGACATGATGGCCGCGAGGATAGCCGCGAACATTATCCCGCACACGAACGAGAGTCCGGGAACGAACAGGGCCTTGGACAGCTCCAGGAAGATGTACTCCTTGTCGAAGTCCTCTCCGGGGACGATGCCCTGCTGGAGGAAGTACGCCCTTCCGACCAGTCCGACGAGCACGACCGCGGAAAGCGCTATGATGATCCATATCAGGGAGACCCTGCGGGCGACCTTGACCTCCTCGGGGTCCCTGATGGACATGTAGCGGACAACGATGTGGGGCATACCGAAGTATCCGAGACCCCATGCGAGAGATGATATCACGGCTACGAACGCTATCGGCTCGCCGCCGCTGTAGAACAGGCTGGTGAATCCCTCGACATCTATGTTGTCCCAAGCTGACGCGACCTCGCCGAACCCGCCCATGTCGAATATCGCGACCAGAGGAACGACGACGACGCAGATCGCCATGAGTATGGCCTGGAAGAAGTCCGCCCAGCAGACAGCCGTGTATCCTCCCATCAGGGTGTAGAGGATGGTGATGATGGCACCCACGATGATGGCGAGCTCTATCCCTATGTCGATGGACAGGGACAGGACGACCCCGCTGCTCTTGAAGCCGGATGCGACGTATATGGTGAAGAAGAAGTGGATGATGACAGCGCTGATAAGCCTCAGGTATCCTTTGCTGTCGTGGTACCTGTTGGAGAAGAACTCCGACATGGTGATCGAGTTCCCGGACACCACGGAGTGCTTCCTGAGACGCTTGGCGGCGAACAGCCAGCAGAGATAGGATCCGATGGCGAGACCGATCCCGATCCACGCTTCGCCCATACCCGCTACGACGATCGCTCCCGGCAGACCCATCAGGAGCCAGCCGCTCATGTCCGACGCCTGGGCCGACATGGCCGTGACGTACGGATTGTTCTTTCTTCCTCCGAGGAAATACTCCCTCATGCCCTGGTTCTTCGATCTCCTGAAGAACCACATCCCGAGCAGCAGCATCGCCACGAAGTAGACGATGATAGCCGCCAAAATACCTGCATCCAGATTAGCACCGAGAAATCGGAACGGCGTGTACGATTTAACGACTTCTATAGAGAATGAAGAGGAGAGGCCCAGGGGAGGTCCCCTCAGACCGACTCCCTCGCCAGGAGCGCCTGCTTGACTCCGGGCATCGCGATGATGCGCCCGTAGATCTTCGTGCGCGACACCGTCTGTTCGATCAGCTCCGGCGTGATGTCCTCGTCGGCGTAGAGCAGCCCGACGAGCTCTATGTCGGTCTTCTTGCCGTCGGCCTTCAGCTTCTCCAGATCCCCGCGCTTCAGCCTAACGGTGCGGAATCTCGTGTTGTAGGACATTATGTCTCCTCCATCGGTTCTTCCCGATGCTCCGTCATCATCGCGCCGATATAAATCTTTAATGTTTTACGATAAACAATTATCTTCATCCGAATAACGGAAGCGGAACGCTTAATATGTCCGCGACGATTGGAGAAGCGATGGATTCCAAGGAGCACGGAGGACTGGGGAGGCTCAGGAGGATCTGCAGGATCGGCGCCGTGATTGGCATATTCCTGATGGCTCTCGCCCTGCTTTCGCTCGCCGCCTACCTTGTCGAAATCGCCCTCAGCATAACGGATCCCGGATTCCATGTGGATCCGATGGACAACCGCGGCTCCCTGATCAGCGGCATCACGGGAGCCGTCGAGATGGGCACATGCTTCTACGCCCTCCTCCTCGGCTACCGGCTGGTCAAGGCCCTGAGGGACGAGAGGAGCCCGTTCCTGGAGAACAATGTCAGGATGATGAGGGACATTTCCATAACGCTGACGATCTCGTTCGTGGCGACCCTCGTCCTGCAGGCGCTTCTCATAGCAGTCCTCTCTCCGTTCACCTACATCATCGATGTCCCGCTGCACTTCCTGGCCGTGGCCGGAATCTCCTACGTCATGTACCTGATCTTCGAATACGGCACCGTCCTCCAGACGGAATCGGACGATTTCCTGTGATACCATGCCGATCATCCTGCGTCTGGACCGCATGATGGCGGAACGCAAGATGAATCTGAAGGAGCTGGCGGAGAAGGTCGGCATCTCGTACGTCAACCTGTCCAAGATCAAGACCGGGAAGGTCCAGGGAGTCCGCTTCTCGACGCTCGAAGCGATATGCGAGACGCTCGACTGCCAGCCTGGCGACATCCTGGAGTATGACCCGGAGAACACCGGGGATGAGAACGAAGAGAAAGAGAATCGTCTGTGAAAGCGGCCGAGGTCTGGTGCACCTTGTTGTCCGGGAAGTCCTCCTCATCCTGACATATCGACGGCTTCATTCACAATTCCGCAGTGTTTCACATCTGGGGAATGCCGAGGTCACACCTCATAGAGCAGCCTCCTGTCTCTGAGGACCTCCTTGCTGAAGTCATCCTGAAGGGACTCCTGACAGACGAGATCTATCTCCGCTTCGAGAGCATCCCTCAGATCGGCGAAGAATCCTCCGAGCTCGAAGAGATCGCTGTCGTCAGATGTCACGACGCAGAAGTCGTAATCGCTGTCCGCATTGCTGTCGCTCCTCGCTCTGGAACCGAAGAGGTACACCTTGAGAATCCCGTACTCGGCGGCGATGGCTCCGACTATGTGACAGAGCTCCTCGAACGTGTACTCCTTCACCTCATTCATAGATGTAGGACGGCATTTGCGTTATATAAACCAGGTTCGAGCACGACCGTGACATCCGTTCAGTACCTTCAGACTCGGTATCGACATCCAATCATCGACACTTACACAACTATGGAAATCGAAATCGATTCTTCGGAGCGATGGAGGCGAAACGATCCCCACGTCCGGATCGAGCAGCATCATCACGTCGTGAGTTTCGTTCTCGACGTCGCCGCCATCGATCTCCATCCATTCTCGGATCCAGAATCCTGACCCGCCCCCGACGGTCGATCTTATCCGCCGAAGTCGGAAAGAATCATCGCGGACGTGCGAGTGTCCGCGATGGAAATGGTTGACAGGGCCGTAAGGCCCCGCGGCGGATCACTCCGCCTTTTCCTGGGCGGCCTCGGAACGATGTCCGGGACCCTTCCAGTTCCAATCGCCGAGCAGGTGCATGACCGCGGGGACGATGTAGGTCCTCACGACCAGCGCATCCACGAGGATGGCGAAGCACAGCGCGAACCCGAACTCCTGCAGCATCTCCATGGACGACAGCATCAGAGTGCCGAACGCCCCTCCCATTATGAGGCCGCAGATCGTGATCACGGATCCCGTGTGCAGGACCGCCTGATGGATCGCCTCGTCGTTGGACATCCCTCTGGCCCTGACGTTCTCCTTGATGCGGGTCGTCAGCAGGATGTCGTAGTCCATGCCCAGACCGAGGCATATCACCAGGAGGATGAGCGGCACGAGCCACATGACCTCGCCGCCCAGGAGGTTCACGAAGACCAGATGGGTCATCGCGAGCGTCCAGCATATGCTCATCAGGATCGTGAGCACGGACCTGAACGGGATGGTGTAGGACCTCATGACGACGAACAGGAGGATTATTATCAGAATCACAACGAGGAGCTCGATCTTGTTGAACTCGCCGCTGATGACCTCGGACACCTCGTACATCACCGCCGCGGTGCCGGTGATCCATGTTCCCGTCACGGCGGAATCGGATGCGGCGTATGCCTTGATGGCGGAATCGATGGCCGTGATGGACTCCATGGAACGGGGGGCCATGGACGCCTCGTTGGTTGGGATCGACAGCTTGATGTACGTGACATCTCCGCCCGTCTCGGAACCGGCGAAGGACCCTCCTATCAACCCGCAGTTCGCATTGACCTGATAGTCGAGAACGGACTGCCCGTTCTCCACGATGAGCCCTTGCGCCTGCGCAAGGAGCTGCTCCTCGGGAACCCCGGGCTGCTGCGATTTCAGATACTGGACCACGGTGTTCTCCATTGTCGGAACAGCGATGTTCAGGACCTGAGCAATCTCGGCGGAGACGTTGGCGGGTATCCATGCGAGGATCTGGGCAGGCGTCGACATCCCTGCCGCAACGGCGCGCGAGACCTCCTCCGCCCACATGAACGGCAGGACGACATCCCCGATGTTGGCATCCGAGCCCCCGTCCCTCTCTATCATATCGGCCTCCAGTGCCTTCAGCTTCCCGTACTCCTGCGCCCACGAGTCCGACCATGACAGGCCGAACATCTTGGCTCCGAGATTTTCCTCGACAGCGACCTTCGCGATGGGGGACCCGTACTGAATGACGGCGTAGTTGGGCATGAGCATGCCCTCGTCGGCGTATTCGCCGATGAGATCCATCCCCTCTCCGGAATCGCCGTTCTGCATCGCGCCTATCATGTCGTACGAGGTCTCGGACGTCGAAGCGACGTACGCCGCAGGCACGGTGAGGAGGACCGCCACCAGGACGATCGCCTTGGCATGCTTGAGCGAGAATCTGGAGGACTTCTCGAAGTACGCGTGCCCGAACCTTCCGGCGCGGGCGTGCCATCCCTTGTCCTCGAGCCCCTTGGCCTTCATCCTGGCCATCGTGGACGGCCAGAATATCCTGTCGCCCACCGCCGCTATGATCGAGGGGATGAGCGTGAGCGCCGCGAGAAGGGCCACGATGATGCCCAGCGCCAGGCATATGCCCATGGTGGACACCATGCTGAACGAGCAGATGGACATGGCGCCGAACCCTATGATGACTGATGCTCCTGACACGGTGATGGACTCGCCGGCCCACTTGACTGCCTCGTGCAGAGCCGCGAGATGCTCCTTTCCGTCCTTGAGCTCCTCTCTGTAGCGTGCGATTATGAAGATGCAGTAGTCGCAGCCTGCTCCCATCATGGAGACGAGCAGCATGATCTCCGTGACGAAGAAAATGTCCAGGATCTGGCCCAGACCGTAGATGAGGGCCATGACCACGACGAACGCCACGCCGATCGTTATCGGAGGCGTGGCGGAAGTGATGAAGGACCTGAAGAACAGACCGACCAGGATCAGGATCAGGAGGATCGTGAACGGATCTATCTTCTGGATGTCGGACATCGCCCCGGTCTGCGTATCGTAGTTTATCGCAGGGGTCCCGGTCAGATACGCCTCGACATCCTCTCCGTCGACATGGTCCGAGATGAAGGACCTCAGCTCCGGCGTGTCGTCCGATATCGATGAGGAATCGAACTCCGAAGCGTACATGACTCCGACCATGAGGATTCCGGGCCCGGTCTCCGAGGATGCCGAAACAGCGACGAACGGACCGGAAGGCAGAGATGTGTTCAGCTTGGGATTCCCGTCGGCATCCACATACGATGCTGAATCTGCATTCAGCTTGCCGACGAGGGCCTCCGCTTCCGCCAGGCCGGCGGAATCCGCGTATTTCAGGACCAATATCGGCGTGGCCGATATGTCGGTGGACGAACTCGGGAAGTTCTCGGATATCACGAGCATCCCTTGGACGGACTCGGAATCCTCTCCGGCCATGTCGTTGGTGTCGTATTTCATGACATCACCAACCTTCATGGCCACCGGTATGGCGCAGACGAGGATCACCAGCCATACGGCCAATATGGCCTTGTGATGGCGGATGATCCCGTCCGCGACCTTATCGAACAGCATAGGCTGTTCGAAGTTTGCCTCCTTTAAAATCGTTGTCAAAGGAACCGCTAAGGAATCCTAATTAAACAA
>ERZ808246.2196-NODE-2196-length-12596-cov-26.771310_pt1 | contig 12596 bp, 25 predicted proteins | sample MGYA00521083_ERZ808246 | MGnify/ENA primary metagenome ERZ808246 (study PRJEB31516, sample SAMN03275577) | gut metagenome | biome: mammalia-associated habitat; material: feces | host: Papio cynocephalus | place: Kenya | collected 2012-07-07 ...
GTCATGGGGATTTTTTTTGCTTTCTACTATATAATTTGCCTTAGTTGCAGCCCAAAAAGCAAAAATTAAAAATGGGCTGCAAATATACTGTAACTTATTGATTTTCATTTATATATATCATTAATAATGAAAATTTAACCAATATGGAAAATCATTGCGTTACAGTTTATTTCTCTCTTAGAGAAAGTAAGAAAAATAAGAAAGGTTTATCTCCTATAGAGGCTTCTCTCTCATACAATGGAGAAAGAATATACTTCAGTACAGGAAAATTTGCCAAGCCTTCAACATGGAATAAACAGATGCAGAAGGTAAAAGGAAATAATCAAGAAGCTTCTCTGATTAATGACTTCCTTATAGAATTAAGAAATAAAGTATATACAAAAGAACTGGAACTAATGAAAAGAGGTTATATGATAACAGTACATTTACTGAAAGATGCTATACTTGATAAGTTACCTTGCCTTAAAGAAAAGAGTCTTCTGCAAATAATCTCAGAGCATAATGATGAGAAAGAGAAACTTATAGGGATAGATATTGCAAAACAGACATTTTACTGCTTTAAACACAGTAAAGCTTTACTACAGGAGTTTATAAAGAATACATACAAAAGAGATGATGTCATGCTCAATGAAGTAAATATAGATTTTATACAATCCTTTCACTCTTATCTCCTTAAAGATAAAGACATGTCACAGAATACTACAACAAAGCATCTGAAGTTTTTAAAAGCAATAATAAACAGAGCAGTTTCAAATAATTATATTGACTATAATTCATTAACCAATTATAGAATAGAAAGGAAGCCAGTTGAGATAGATTTTCTTAATGAAGAAGAACTAAGAAGAATCATAAACTTTGACACCTCAATATCAAGACTTGAAAAAGCAAGAGACTTTTTCCTTTTTGGCTGTTTTACAGGACTTGCATATATAGATATAAAAACTCTTGGAACCAAACACTTTGAGAGAGATGAAGATGGCAGGCTATGGATAAAGAAGAAAAGAGTAAAGACAGGTGTTCTCTCCAGGATACCTTTGCATCCTATGGCTAAAATGATACTTGAAAAATATAAAAGAGGAGATAGATTACTTCCAATACAAGCTCCATCTGATATTAATAAATACTTAAAGGACATAGCTATACTCTGTCATATAAATAAGAATATAACTTTCCATACAAGTAGGCATACATTTGCCAGTACTGTCACTCTTGCAAACAATATATCAATGGAAGTTGTTTCAAAAATGCTTGGTCATACTAATACAAGAATGACTGCACACTATGCAAAACTGGGTGACAGATGTATTGCAGAACAAATGGATACTATAAATAATATCTTTACTGATAATTTATAGTATGTATATAAAAAACTCCCCTTGCCAATTAGCAGGGGGAGAAAACAACAAAATCTAAAATAAAAACAAAACCCGAAAACAATCTTTTTACTTTATTATCTCTACATACCTATTATTCTGTTCCTTTACATAAGGATTCTTTTCAATTACATCTATATTCAAAACAGTATGTTTTTTCTGAAACCACCTGAAAAGAAAGAATTTCTTTGGAGGATTTACCGTTTCTCTTTTTGATGATACTATTATACTCTTACTACTCTTAAAGGATGGTGTAATAATTATGGTTGACGGATAGTTAATTCCAATATGTATAGAGTACCATTCATCATAGAGTAATGTATCAACAGACAACTGTGGATCCCTTACAAGTGTATCATTAACAATGACAGTATCTGTCTTTGAGAAATCAGAAGAAATATACTGTAAACTTTTCAATTTAGAATCTTTAATCCCCAATTCCTTTCTGGCACTGTTCAATTCCTTGAATATAGAATCATTTGAATACTTTAGCTGCTCTATGGTAAGTTTAAATGCTCTATTCTTATTTTCTGAAGTACTAAATTGCTCACTATAAGATTTTACATTTTCCATAGCAGTATTCCATTCATCTTTCAGTCTGTCTTTTTCTTTGATGACAGCCAATAATGAAACGGATAGCCATATAATCAAAACTGCAATGCCTATATAAACATATTTCTTTATCTGCATCATATTACTGTTATTGAACAATGCAAAGATACAATAGGGTAATTATATAAAACATTCCCTAACAATATTATTTAAATTAAACTACACATGTACTTAGATCCTTCATATATAAATAAACTTGAACTAACTTTGCAAACAGAAAGATAAAATACTTTAGAAATGAAATTACTGTTAGAAAGAAAATGGAAAAAAGATACCTATACTATAGGTAAATTATATATAGACAATGAGTTCTTTTGCAATACTCTTGAAGACAAGGACAGAGGATTGGTTTCCACTATGTCCCTTACAGAAATAAATAAAATAAAGAAGCCAGGAGTTACAGCAATACCAACAGGAACTTATAATATAATGATGAATGTTGTAAGTCCTAAATACAGTAAAAGTAGTTGGTATATAAATAACTGTAATGGTTCAAGAATGCCAAGACTTGTAAATGTTGCAGGTTATGAAGGTGTTCTCATACATCCAGGAAATACAGCTGATGATTCTGAAGGATGTATTCTTGTAGGAAAGAATGATGTAAAAGGTAAAGTAACCAAGTCAAAGGACTACTTCTTGCAATTATACAAAAAGATGTATATTGCATATAGAAGGGGTGAAAAGATTGAGATAACTATAATATAAACAGAGTTGTTTGTATTTTATTTTTTTGCGTGTTTTGTTCTTGAGGAAGTCATAAAGGCTTCCTCTTTTTTTGTTATATGAAAAACATGAAATTCTAACAGTTTAAAATAAAAAATATAATGTGTGTGTAAAAGAGAGGTATTTATAAAAAAATCATAGATGTATATAAAAGGACGGATATTTGTAAAATTATAGATGTATAAGCTTAAAATTATTGGTGTGTATAAAAGGGTGATATAATACACACACCACCCCACCCAAAGTTTGAAGATTGGGTTATCCCCCTGGGGGTAAACTCAAGTTTGGTAATTGAGGGTGAAAAACAGTATCCCTCAGCTTTGCTGATATAGTTCTACGGCAAAGCAGTTACCTGCATACATGGCTCTAGGGAAAGCACCTGAGCAACTCAAAGCCTGGCACTAATCAAAGTCCTTGCCAGGAGGCAACTATCTATGGCACAGCCTACATCAAAAATTCAGAACTCATGGTCACTCATTGCATTTGCAAAGGAGTTTGGTCCAAAGATGGAGGTAGGTAAATTCGTTGACTCAAGAGATGGGTCAGAATTTCACTCTTGCGTCTTCAGCAAGGGTGATACCAAAACCTTTGTCAGTTTCTCATCAAGGATGGGTGAGCTGACACCAAGGGAAATAGTTGCTCAGAAGGATGACCTGAGGGTTGTCCAGCTGGAATCAGGTAACTATTCACTCTGCAAGAACCAGAGTTCTTGGGAAGAGGTTGACCTTGGTCTCTAAACAAAAGGGTAGCATGGAGCAGCAGCTCTGTGCTACCTTTTTTTCTTGCAAATGATTGCTGTGGAATTGACAGGAAGCAGCAACTGAGAATAACAGAAACAAGCATCTTGCAGCCTAGCATCTGACAGTCTTACATCTCAGCTAGTCTTAGGAAATCTTGACATCTCAGTTAGTCTTTTTAGTCTTCAAGATACACAGCACCTCTTCCATAATTTGATAACATTAATAACTTAAAACAAGAAACAAATGAATAATATTAAAATTGTGGAGTTTCAGCCTAGAGAAGGACTGAAACTCAAGGCTGTAGAGTTAGAACTATGTGTTGGACATCCTTCACCTTGCTGTACAGATTACAGAAGGGTGATCTACTGCCAGAATAGACTGGCAGAGGAAACGTGGTCTGATAAAACAGATGCCTCTTTTAGCGGCATATTAGACCACAAAATAAAGGTACTTAACTACATAGTAATCCCAGAACTTGACAAAATTCTGAGATTCATGCAGAATATGGATATTTCAAATATCCAGGTACCTTATTAAACAAAACTACCTGAGCATGTAGTAAAACTGCTTTTTCAACTTTAACATTAACAATATAAAAACTTACAATTATGAAATACTTATCTTTAGTAACATTAATGACAGCTGCATCTTGCAGCATGGCAATTGCAATATTGCTTCTTACAAACTATACATATAATGCAGGTGTAGCACCCATGGCAGCACTACTAAGTATATCAGGAATAGTGCTGTTTATTATGTTTTATAAAGAATGGAACAGACTGTTTCTAAAATAAACAACAATCAAAAGGGTAGGGTAAAACCTACCCTTTATTAATATTATATCTTATGAGAAAAAGAATAGACAGAAGAGCTATATGCAGCTCTGAAAACTACGAGGTGACACACAAAGCTCACCTTGAATATCTGAAAGAACAGCATTCCAATTTCTCAGGAATAGCTGTCAGTGGTAAAATAGAAACCATTACAGTACCAAGATTCAAGAAGATAAGAGTCTTTGGCAAGGTAATGGAAGTTACTCTTGAAGAATATAATAAATACTGTAAGTCCTATGGCATACAGAGTATATGATTCCTATGGTTGCCTGGTAAGAATGTTTCCAACTTACCTTGCAGCCATCAATTTTAAGACAGTGTTTGGAAACTCAGGCTGGACTATAAAAAACTAAAGCAATGAAAACAATAAAGAAAATAACTATCTGTATAATAATTGTTATAGTATCATTTATATCAGGCATGGAGTTTGATGCCTGGTATTATAACTTTGACAGTCTCTTTGAAGCCAACAACTTCAAAAGAGAATTGGTCAACAAGCAGGCTGTTGCTCTTGATAAAGCATATAAAGTAATGGATAATAATGAGCTGTTTGATACTGATGGCTCTGATGATATGGCTGACTATCTACATGCTGTAGATGAAGTAGACAGTCTGTATGATACCCAAAGATAAAAGTCAAAGGTAGAGCTTCTCTTATGGAAGTCCTACCTTTTTATTTTATTGATTGTGCATTAATTTCTACTTTCTTCTCTTTAAGTATTTCCAGTAATTTCTTCATCTTAGTTACTGAATGAAAATCATCAGATCTCCATCTTATAATTCTTATACCAGGATATATCTTCTTGATACTCTCAGTTCTATAGTTATCATACTCCTTTTGATTGTCATGAAACTTACCATCAGTTTCAATGACAATATTCTTTACAGGAATATAAAAATCAAGTACAAAGAACTGGACAATTACTTTGTTCTTATAAATATAACAAGGCTTTTGAAACTCATATTTTATATTGTGGCAGTCAAGAAATTCTTGCATTTTCTTCTCTAAAGGAGATGGATTATTCCTTTCTTTTAAAGCATACTTCTCTGCAATCTCTTTCATTTTACCATTATTTGCATTAGTCCTTTTTATAGAATTATGTAGAGTATTACACTTCATACCATCCCAGTCATTTGCAGTTATCTTATACATTTTAATCTTCCTTTTCCTTAGTTTCTATACTCTTGATATTTACTGGGTGTTTTACTACTTTTTCCAATACCTGATTAATAGTTTTATGCATGAGAGAATCTAGGGGATTATTATAATAATCCACTATCCATGTAGTTAGATCTCCTGTCAATCTGATAGTTAAATCTACAACTTTTCCATCCTTTATGGTAAAACTATCTCTTAATTTTATATATTCTTTATTCATAACTATGAATTTTAATCTAAATCTGCTTCATCTAAAATATACTCTTTGGCATAAGTTATTCTATTACCATTGAACATTATTAAAGGATTAACCCAATACTTCTTGAGTACAGTACTCTTAGTTAATATATTTTTATTCAGAAGTTCTATGACACCATCCCTTACTGATTTTCTAGTCTTAAAATTACAATACTCCATGACAGCAGAGTTGTCAATTATAACATAACCTTTATCTTTTGGAAGATTATCCATTATATAGAATAATACAGCTTGAGCTGTTCTTGACAATTTGGCAATATAGGGTATATAATCTCTAAAGACTTTAGTAAACTTTTCTTTATCAACCTTTTGGGTTAAAGCTATCCTTGCGGTAATATTATCTGAATATTTCTCCAATTCAACTCTAGCATTACCAAAGCTAAGCACCTTTTGCTTAGTACAACCATTCAACCTTTTAATTAAAATCCCTTCATACGGTGATATATCTGCCATAGGAAAGTCTTGTATTGTATTCATATCTTTTTATTTAAATATTACTGTGGCAAAAATACCATGAATATTTTATACTTACAATAATCTAATCAAAGTGGTTATAATGATATAATCATTTCGTTTAGATTTTTATCTAAAAAAATAAACACCTGATTATTTAAATAAACAAAACCTGAAATTATGGTTATTTAAATAACCATACAGGAGATGTAACTCCTTGATTACCTTATACTTAAATATTTTTTATTCTTCAATTCTTTAATTGAAGTAATTTGACAGCAAAATTTACTTAAAAACCAACACACCACAGTTAGTCTTTTTAGTCCTATACCTTATTATATATAGCAGTCTGTTGGTCTCTTACAGTGAGCTAAACCAAGACTTCTTTTCTTTCTTATATCTTTCTTTTCTTGCAACTCTATCCTCTTGTTAGTCTTCAAGGGACACATCACCACTCCTATAGCTTGATGGGAAGAATAAAAGAAAATCTTTTCATCAGAGAGTTTTAAAATTCCAAGAGGGTTGACTGTCCTTGAGGAATAGTAGTATATTGCAGTCAGTTAGCTGTTCTCTATAAACAGCAGTGCCTCTGGGATGAGGATAATATTATGGCTAATAATAATGGCTCTGTAATGAAAGGTATTAAGAACTCTTGGTCTCTTATCACTTTTGCAAAGTCTCATGGTAAAATGCAAGTAGGCGAGTTTGTAAATAAAGAGACTGGAGAAACCTTTAAGTCTTGTATATTCACTAATCCAAGTGATGATACAAGAACATTTGTAGCTTTCTCTTCTAATCTTGGAATACTAAGCCCAAGAGAAATAGCTTCACAGAAAGATGAGCTTCAGGTAGTAGAGCTTGAGAGTGGAAACTATAGTCTATGCAAAGCAGGCAGTAATGCCTGGGAGGATGTAGACTTAGACCTCTAATGCACAGTAAAAAGTGCTGTGCAGAAATCATGCAAGTATTTGTGTCTTAGATAGTTAGAGTGTAGGAGTTGCGGAATATCCTCACCCCTTTAATCAAGAGGGTATAAAATATTCTGCAATTCTGCACTCTTTTTTATTTTCTATAGCACATTTTACTTACTCCTTTACTCTTACTTTCTACTTTCTTATACACAAACTATCTGTATTTTTTTGCAATAATCTTTGCAAACATTACAATTTCAATAACAAACTTAATTAAATATTACAATTATGGCAAGATATTCAATTAGACCTTATGATGACTATAAAGCTTGGGATAAAGCTGAAACTTTAGAAGAAGCCAAAGCAAAAAGAAGTGAACTTGCAATGTCTTTCTTCAGCAGAGATGTAGTTATTATAGATAATGAAACAGGTAAAGAAATACTATGAGACCAGCAACATTACAGGATTTAAAGTTAGAGTTATGGCTTAGACAGCGTAACTCTAATAACATCATTTGGACTACCAAAGATAACAGGGATATATCAATCAAAGATATGGACAACAATCATTTAGTCAATACTATTAATATGCTTGAAAAACAAACAGAAGAAGATTACTTTATGAAAGAACATATTGGAGATATGAGTCCAATGGATTATTACGATTAATATGATTACCCTCTCACAGATAAATCAGTATGCCTTAGATAATGATATAGGCGATGATACTGATATATTCTCTATACTGTCTCAGATGCAGCTGGAATATAAGGAAGTAATGGCGAAAAAGCCTATACAGAATATTCCATCTGCCTCTAAGACAGAATATTCAATACAAGATGTATTAGATTTGTTTAACTCCTAAATAACTTAAAAATGGAAACAATTGTTATTCTTAGAGACTACAAAGGTAGACCAACAGAGGTTAAAGTTCCAGCTGACTGTAAATATATTGAAGGTGTAATACTGTCAGGAGACATGGTTATGCATAAGCCTTTTTACAAGGATTCTTCCAGTACCAGGAAAACATGCTACTATGATGGTAGTTTCTATATAAGTAGAAAAAACTTTGATAGACTGAATAGCATGACAGACAGTTATGATATTCAGCAAAAGTTAGACTAATGCATAAAAGCAGTTAAGGTATAAAGTTCAGACGATTTAGTCTTTACTTTCAATATCTTGGCTGCTTTAAAGTTAAAACATTTTATTAATCACTGTCTATTCTTTTTAACTATGATGCTGACAAAAAACAAGGCTCTTGAGCTATTGAAGGCTCTTGACAAATATTGTAAGAAACATAAGATTGCAATGTCAAGGAACAAGTCAATAAGGTATATTGAACTTGCAAAGATTGTAATGGAGAGGTATAGTTATGTCATACTGATGCATAAAGGAACAAAGTTTATATGCAATAGTCCTAAATTTCTCAAGAAATGGGCATTGCATGAATCTTTGAGAAATATAACCCCATTGTTCTATAATATCGGTTACATGGCATTTTTAAAATAAGTAAAATTATGGATAAATCAGATTTACAGGCAATGATGAGATTTGCCTTACAGAATGGTATGATGAACAGACCATTTCTATTAGTCTTCAAATGGTATTCAATCCAGAATACTTTAGACCATAACTTTTCAACATTACATTAAAGAAAAAATAAAATGAGAAATATTCTTCCAAATCCACCTGAAGTAATAGTACTTTCAGATGATATACTAAAAGATATATATGCAGACAATGAAGCTGATTACTTTATATCTGCTGAAAAAGAACATATTATTTAATTGTTTAAAGGGTTTCAATAAGATAAATTTAGGGAGTAATGGCGCAGGGCTGTTACTCCCTTGTTTATTTTTAAAATACTTTATTTGATTATGACAGTAGAACAACAAGCCATTGAAGACATCAAGGATGACTTATGGCAACATAGCAGATGCTTTATTGCATTTAGAAAAAATCTCAATCCTATTATGAAAAGAATGGTAATAAATTATACAAAACTACAGGAGAAACTTAATGGAAAGACCAAAGTTTAAAGTAGGAGATACTATAGTTCCTGTATTACCAGGAAGAGGAGTAGAGTGGGGTATTGTAACTAAGGTAGATAAAAAGCATTATTACCTTAAAATAATGCGTGGTGTAGCTATAATACCTATAAGTTCACAAGAAGTATATAAATTAAAGGAAAAATAATATGGAACATATAAACAAGTCTAACATGCAGCTTGTTGCAAGTTGTATATTCTGCAAATCCTCAGGCAAAGCAATGCTTATTGATTACAGAAATTATTACTACAATACGAAATAAGAGATAAAAAGAATGAAAAGGACAAAAAGATATATTACATTTTATAAAATAAGTTATACTTACATGATTCCTCATGTAAAAGAATATGGGATGATGTGTACTAGAAGTTGGTGGCAATGCCTTAAATTAGGCATTAGACACATAAGACAAGGTAAAGCTACTTTCTTTATAATAGAAAAGGTAAAGCCTAAGAATGTATTAATGTTTTTATAATAATACTTTAGCTAAAAATTTAAATGCTTTCATGTTATATTATTAACATGTATTTTTGCATTGTCGGTCAGTGATAATATGCTTGTAATTTGACTATAAAATTTCAATTCATTTGTACTTCTGCCATCTGTGAAGACAGCAGAAGTTTTCATTAGGTCAAGTAGCTCAGTTGGATTAGAGCAATGGTCTTCTAAACCATAGGTCAAGGGTTCAAATCCCTTCTTGACCACACCATTTGATTAAATTTTAAGTTATTGATTAAAAAGTATTACAGATACAGAGGTATCTAAAGTATTTTGTTATTATCGTAAGATATAATGTTATTATGTCAGTCCTTTCTGTTGTGATAACAGGAAGGATTTTTTATTGAATAATAAGTCGTCAAGACTATTAAATATTAACTAAACCCTTTAATAAAATGGATAAAAATCGCAGTAAATGGACTGAAGAGGAAGAAAGAAGACTTCTTCAGCAAGTGAGGGCATTTCCTCAAAACCTCAGTAAATGCTTTATTATAGTATCAGAGGTTATAGGAAGAAGTCCTAGAGCAGTTGAACAGCATTGGTACACAGTATTGTCAAAAAGACCTGATGTTACATGCTTTTTTACAGCATCTCCCAAACATATTGCCAGAAATAGAAAGAATGGAAAGGGAGTGGAGAGTAATAGAAGTATATGGCAGCGTCTGCTGACAATAATAAGAAATATTTAGCTTATGATAATTTCAGAAGAAGATTTGAACAAACTTATTTCCGCATGGAAAGACAGAATAGACAATCATCTACAGACAGATGATTATAGATGTGCAGTCAATGAGTGTCTTTATGACTTACATAATCTTATATGTAAGGCAAAAGAGGAAGAAGCATATATTATGGACTGTATAGCCAATTTACCTACAAGAGAAGAAGAAGATTATCTTATGGGATTGGAGGCAGATGAATGTAAGGCAGTCAGTAAGACTGCTTAGTAATAACTGAATAAAAAGTATTGTATGTATAGAGTAAGAGTGAGTTGTGGCTGTGCATTATGGATTATAATTTTAATAGGTATGATATGTTTTTCTTGTATAAAGTGTTGTGCACAGACCACAACCCATGTTACTTTAACATACTATCAGCCTGTTAAAAGTCAGTGTGACAGTAATCCGCTGATTACAGCTGATGGCAGTAAGATTAATCTACATCATTTAAAAAACAATAAGATTAAATGGTGTGCAGTCTCAAGGGATTTATTATATTTATTCCCTAAAGATAAACCTAAAAGAGTATGGATAGAAGGATTTGGAGTATTTGAGGTGAAGGATTTGATGAATAAAAAACATCATCATAGAATAGACATTCTTGTTCATCCTAAAAACAGTAAGAGAATATCAATTAAAAACGTTAAAGTAAAAATACTGAAATGACAAGAGAAGAAGTATATAATGAAAGTGTAGCAAAAATAGACAAGTGTAATTTCCTCCTGCTGGAACTCCCTACAGGATTTGGAAAAACATTAAATGCTATTAAACTTGTTAATCATCTTGTTGCTACCAAGTACAAAGGCAAGAAAGTTTCTATGCTTCTTCTTGTAGCAAAGACAGTACATAAGCAAACTTGGCAAGATGAGTTTAAGAAGTGGGGAGGAATTAATGTTGACTTTCTTACAATGGAGTGTTATGAATCCCTTAAAAAGCATGAAGGAGAACATTTTGATATTATAATTTCAGATGAAGTACACCATCTCAATAGTGACAAAAGACTGTATTTATTAAGTACTCTTGCATTTAGTAATTTCATAGGACTTAGTGCTACTATACCAAGAAAACTGAAACAGTATTTTAATTATGAGTATCATGCTCAGACAGTATCTTGTGATATAGTTGATGCTATAGAGAATGAAGTACTTCCTGAACCTAAAATAGTACTCTTTCCTTTACAGTTAGATAGAATATATCCTACTGAAATATTAGAAATAAATCCTAAAGCAAAAGGAAGAACTTATTATGGTAAATATGATGAGCGTTGGAAATACAGAAAACTGAAAGTACATGCCTTTCTTACCTGTACTGAAAGAGAAAGAGTAAATGAGTATAATGCCCAGATACTTAGGGAAAAGAACTCCTACATGAGAAGTAGACAGGAGTATCTTAAAAAGAAGTGGCTCTTTGACTGTGGAGAAAGAATAAAGTATCTTGCCAATCTGAAGAATGATATTGTAAAAAAAATTCTTCAAAAATTGGATAAAGAGAGAACAATTACTTTCTGCAAGACTATAGAACAGGCTAATACTCTTGGCAAATACAGCATTCACTCAAAGAATCTCAACTCACAGGCTATCTATGATGCTTTTAACTCTAAGAGAATTAATCATATAGCATCAGTCAATGTACTTAATGAAGGAGCAAATCTTGTAGACTGCAAGTATGCTGTATTTGCAAACTATTCTTCATCAGAGATATGTTCAGTTCAGAGAATAGGAAGGTCATTAAGGCATAAAACCCCTGTAATCATCATGCCTTATTATGAGAACACAAGAGAGCAGGAGATAATGGAAAACATGCTGAAAGACTTCAACAAAGATTCCATATATGCTATACATTCTCTTGATGAATTGGAGAATATTGTAAAATAATTCCTGTATGGCACAATAAATCTTGTATTATTGTGTTAACCATTACAGAAGTTCTTGCATAAAGAGCTGAAAGCAAACAGTAAAGCAAAGGAAATCTAAGGAACTTATTAAAGCTCTTCAAGGTTATCCTTTGTTTTATTACCTTTATTGATATGCTATAGTATGCTCAATATAAGATACAATAATATATTGCAGACACTAAAAAATATTCATAAAATAGCAAAATGTAATGATTTTGAGAATAAAAAACGTATGATCATACCCCCTGAATATTTAGAGGAACTCAAGAAAAGAAATAATCATTAAGGTTCTTATTCCTCTTCTAACATTCACCATACCTTTATAGTATCAAATAAAAGTATTAACTTTGCACTATGTATACAGAATTAAAG
>ERZ808246.2200-NODE-2200-length-12583-cov-3.206737_pt1 | contig 12583 bp, 12 predicted proteins | sample MGYA00521083_ERZ808246 | MGnify/ENA primary metagenome ERZ808246 (study PRJEB31516, sample SAMN03275577) | gut metagenome | biome: mammalia-associated habitat; material: feces | host: Papio cynocephalus | place: Kenya | collected 2012-07-07 ...
AAGAATTGGCACAGAGCTTGGGTGTGAGTGATAGAGTGATCCTTACCGGGTATAGAACAGATGTCGCAGATTTCTATAAGATGGCGGATGTGTTCTTGTTCCCTTCGTTTAGAGAAGGCCTTCCCGTTGCAGTGATGGAAGCAATGGCAAGTGGACTTCCGGTAATCGCAACGCGAATTCGTGGCAGTAGCGATCTGGTACAGCAAGGGGAATTGTTTGATCCGACAGATGTCGATGGGATTGCAAAAGCGATAAAGAACATTCAGTTAGGACGAGCGAAACACGAGATTGATGTGTTTGATATTCAGTCGGTTGTAGGCTCGATGAAAGAGATTTATAGGGTATAAGGAGAGATTTTATGGAGCATCAAGTGAAATTCGAAGGTCAAATTGAGTGTATATCGGTACTACGAGTTGTTGGTGCTCTTGGAATTGCTTTATATCACATAGGAACATTTAATGATTACATAGCGACACCGCAAGCAGGTGTTAGTCTTTTTTTCTGCATTAGTGCTTTTTTGATGATGTACACGACTCAAAATGGCTCACCTGATAAATATATTTTGAAACGCTTGATTAGAATTGTTCCACTTTACTGGATAATGACAGTGTTTACATTTGCTGCAATGCAGGTGGTTCCTTCCATTTCAACGGGGGGGGTACACCGGAATTCATAAAGTCACTATTCTTTGTGCCCTATCTTCGGCATGCGTTGAAGTCTGCTGACGTGGTTAGACCGATGGTGGGGCCTGCATGGACGCTTTATTATGATGTCTATTTTACAATTATCTTTGGCATAAGCATGAAGATAAACCATAAGTATAGAGGGCTAATTGCGGGTCTTTGTTGTGTGGCATTGTTAATGACCGAAGGACGGTTTGGAACAGATACACCGTTTCTATTTATTTTATGCAAGCCATGGTGGATATCATTTGCAGTAGGAATAGGGGCTTTTTATATTATTAGATATCTTTGGAACAAGTACTGGAAGACTGGTGTTGATGGAGTTCTAATCGGATTGACACTTGTAGCCTTTGGTTTGATGTTTACATGTGATTTGAATATTTATAGAAATGCAGTGCTATCCGGAGTAGCGTTGATTTGTTTAGTACTAGCTTGTAAGAAACGACCAATGCCGAAAGCAATAAACTTTTTAGGGAAAATTAGCTTTTCTTTCTACCTGATCCATTATTACGTTGTTTTAATTGTAGGAAGATTTGTTGATCTTAAGATTATCTCAGCGAAAAGTATTTGTGCGATTTGTTTGATTCTAGTAATTAGCATCCTTCTTGCCGGTATCTCCAACTATTTGGTTGAAGATAAGCTTTCGCAAATCTTGAAGAAAAAACTTTGCAAAACATAAAGGAGTAAATAAAGTGAGCAAGGCAATTTCATTTATTATACCAGTTTATAATGTTGAAAATTATTTAAAAGAATGCGTGGATAGCATTCTCTGTCAGCTCACTGATGAGTGTGAAATTATCTTGGTGGATGATGGTGCTACGGATAGTTCCGGTTCTATCTGTGATGACTATGCGTCTATGGGTTCCAAAGTGAAAGCTGTGCATCAGAAAAATGGGGGACTTGCAGCAGCCCGAAACACGGGGCTCAGTCACGCAAACGGTGAATATATCGCTTTCGTGGATTCGGATGACTATTTGGCTCATGATTGTGTCTCGGAAATTTTGAGATGGATTTCATCTGGTGGTGCAGATATTTGTTTCATGAGAGCAATGAAGGTTTTTCCAGATGGAAAGCAGCAGTTGCTTGATGATGAGATGGATGCAAAGCAATTAAAAACAAGCAAAGAGAATACAATAAAATATCTGTCGGAGCGGTCTAAGTATCCAGGAAGTCCTTGCACCAAGATTTTTAAACGAGCCTTAATAGAAAAGAATAATCTGAGATTTCCTGATGACAGAAGAGTGTCGGAGGATTTGGGGTTTGTCCTTCAGTGTATTCTAAAAGCTGAATCCTATGATGCATTGCCAATTAACTATTACTACTATCGACAGGCGCGTGAGGGTTCCATTACAAACAGAGTGACTTATAAGTCTTTCTTGGGATTGAAATCCTTTGTGAAGGAATCGACTGATTATCTGACCGAGAACAAGATTCCAAAGAGTGACATTGAACGCTATGCAATGAGCTTTGTTGCGTATGAGTTTTCGATTATGATTTGGCAATATAAGCATGTGGGGAAAGAAAACAAAAATAATGCACTGGAATTTCTGAAGATGTATGATTGGGTTCTTAATTATGGTAAGACGAAAAAAACTAAGTTGATTAAAGCAATGTGCAGCTGTTTTGGAATAAAAATATGTGCAGAAATATTGGAATGCTACATGAAGCATAGATGACATTGCGATTGGAAAAGGGAGGATTGTTAATCAATGAAGGTGGTGATTGTAACACTTCACCGAGTGTATAATTATGGGTCGGCATTACAAGCGTATGCGACACAGACGATTTTTGATAAAGCGGGATTTGAAACACAAATTGTGGACTATATCACACCACAAAGAACAAAAAAGCAGATTATGAAGAATGCGGCTGCAGGGAGTAACATAGGAATGTCCAGCGCGGCGTATAAATTCTTTAAGATTTTTTCCGTAATGCTAAAAGAAATGACCTTTGGAAGGTTCGTTGAGAAAAACCTTCATCTAACGAAGCAATATATTACGGCAGAAGATTTGGAACAAGATCCTCCAAAGGCAGATATCTATGTTACGGGCAGCGATCAGACATGGAACAGTCAGTATAATGAGGGCGTGGATCGAGGCTTTTTCTTGGCATTCGCTCCAAAAGATAAAATGAAAATATCTTTTGTTTCGAGCTTTGGTAAGGAACATCTCAATGAAGATGAGGTAAAAGAGACAAGGCCATATATTTCTGAGTACAAGAAACTCTCGGTGAGAGAAGATTCTGCATTAAGTGTCCTTCATCAGCTAGGCAGGGACGATGGCGTTCAGCTGATTGATCCTACGCTGCAGCTAACAAGGGAAGAGTGGCTGAAATTGGCATCTCCGAGGCTGGTGAAGAAACCTTACCTTGTTCTGATGCTTCTGTATAACGAAGACAACCATGCAACGGAGTATGCCCGCAAGATCGCAGATAAAAAAGGCTTGGAATTGGTTAAAATCTCGTGGGAAATGAAGAAACCGCCGATGGTGGATAAGCTTTTTACGCATCGTTCACCGGCCGACTTTTTATCACTGTTTGCGAATGCTGATTTTGTTGTGACCAATTCTTTTCACGGGCTGGCTTTCTCCATAAATTTTGAAAGACAATTTGTAGTTGTGCCTCGTAATGAATTTAATTCCAGAATTGATAGTCTTCTGACATTATGTGGTCTGACCAGTCGATTAGTACAGAGTGAAGATGCTGCAATGACAGAGAGCAACAAAGTTATTACATACGGGCATGTCAATCAAATTCTATCTGAAGAAAGAAAAAAGGCAAATCAATTTATTATCGATGCCATTCAATGATTTATGTTTTACTAATTGAAGAAACAGCAGAAAATGAAGTGTGATGTCACATTATGATGGAGCGGTTGATTGATGATTAAGATATGTGAAAATGATACTTGTACAGGCTGCATGGCTTGCCTCAATGTATGCAGAAAAGGTGCAATTTCGATAGAAACAACACTTAAGTCTGTCACGGCAGTAGTTGATGAGCATAAATGTATCAATTGTGGTGCTTGTACAAGAGTATGTCCTAACAATCAGGTAGTAGAAAAGAAGACCCCGATAGCTTGGTATCAAGGATGGTCTACGGATCAAGAAATCAGAAAGGCATCCTCATCGGGGGGATTGGCATCAGCAATTTCAAAATCCTTTATTCTTGGTGGTGGCGCAGTTTGTTCATGTGCATTCTCAAAAGGAAAATTCGTGTTTGAAATTGCAGATTCTGTTGAGCAGGCACAAAGATTTGCAGGATCGAAATATGTGAAGAGTACTCCAGCAATGATTTACGGCGAGATTAGTGACCGTTTGAAAAAAGGACAGAAGATTCTATTTATAGGTTTGCCTTGTCAAGTGGCAGGTGTAAAGAATTACATACCAGATATGTTAAAAGAGCACCTGTATACCATCGATTTGATTTGTCATGGAACTCCATCCCCTGCAGTTCTTCAAAGGTTCATCAGAGATCATGGGTATGACATGGAAGAACTGGAGTCCTTAAAGTTCAGAAATGGATCATCGATGGGATTGTATGCAAATAATAGAATGAGATTCTCTATGAATGGAACGAAAGATCGGTATTTAATTTCATTTCTGAATGCCGTGAATTATACGGATAATTGTTATCAATGCCAATATGCAACTGAAAAAAGAGTGTCTGATATAACGCTTGGCGACAGTTGGGGATCTGAGTTAGGAAATGAAATCTGGAAGGGCATTTCACTTATATTAGTTCAAAGTGAAAAGGGAAAGGAAATTCTGAATGCAACTAACGCACAGCTGTTTGATGTGGATTTGGAAAAGGCAAAACAACAGAATGGACAACTAGTGCACCCTTCAGCAGCCCCGGAGAACAGACAAAAGTTTTTTAATGAGCTGGGAAGAAATAAGAAATATGACAATTGTGTTCTAAAAATGTTTCCCAAGCAATGTATTAAGGAAACAGTCAAAGGAATTGCAATCGCAGCACATTTGTTTCCGGATCATTCTGATTCGTAAATCATGATAGATGAAGGTGCATTTTAAATAGGGATGTATGTAAAAGGCAGAAAGGAAGAAATGTATGTCACCATTAGTATCCATTATTGTGCCAGTTTATAATGCACAGTCAAGTATCACGAAATGTGTTGAAAGCATTTTAAGCCAAACTGAAAAGAACTTTGAAGTTATTCTAGTGGATGATGGGTCGCAGGACAGCTCATTAAAAATCTGTACGGATTTTTGTAAAGCAAACGCACGAATAAAAGTTATTCACCAAGAAAATAGCGGAGTCTCAACGGCTAGAAATGCGGGCATAAATATAGCAGACGGAGAATGGATTACGTTTATTGATAGCGACGACTATGTTGGAAGTTCCTATCTACAAGATTTAATAGCGGCGCAGAAACAAAACGATGCTGATATAGCAGTTGCCGGATATACGATAGTTAATGAAAAGCTCGGAAAAATTGAAAGGCTGAAAGCAGTTAACACTTGTATGGGAATTCGCCAATTTGTTGAAAAAATAGATGGATGGGAAGGCTTTTTTAATGGACCGTTTGCCAAGCTGTTTCGAAGCTCAATTGTTCATAAAAATGGAATTAGCTTTCCTGCAAACGTCCATATTGGAGAGGATAAAATTTTTTGCTCAGAGTACTTAAATTATTGCAAACGACTATCTTTCACTGATTCAACAGAATACTTTTATGTAGTTGGCAATGTTGGTACGCTTTCCTCAAAAAAAAATTTGCTGGTACCCAAATTTAATTTTCGCTCTGCAGAACTTAGAACGCAGCTTCGTGAATCTCAGGGGGATGCTTGTGGAGATGTTGAATTTCAAAAACAATTTTACAACACACTGATTTTTAACTTTATGAGGGTTTTTAGTAAGAATCTATCGTACAGCTCGCAGGATAAACTTTACTATTGCAGCCTGTTGTGTAATGATGAAACAGTTCAAGGCCTGATTCGACAGTATAATGGATATAATGCTAAAACGAGCTTTATATGCTTTCTTATGAAGAAAAAAAAGACGAAATTGTTGTACTTACTATGGCGTGTAAAGTGCATGAAGAATGGGTAAAAGAGTATGCAGAAGATACTGATAGTGATTAATTCTATGTCAGTTGGTGGCATCCAAAAAGCTTTGCTTAATCTACTGAAAGAGCTGAGCCAAAAGTCACAGTATGACATTACATTGTTGCTGATTAATAAAAAAGGGGATTATCTTGAGGAGATTCCTGAAAATATTAAGATCGAATGTGCTAACCAGTGGTGGAGTTTGTTAGAAACCAGCAATAGAGAAGCTAAGGAAAAAGGTGTTAAGTATTGGATGGTAAGGTCATTTCTAGCTTTTCTAATTAAGATTGGTAGGAGAGACTTAGCGACTTCTTTACTGGCATTAACTCAAAGAAAACAAGGTGAATATGATGTCGCAATTTCCTATCGGCAGCCAGACATTGATAAAAATGTTATTGGTGGAACGGCAGAGTTTGTACGCAAGTGTTGCCGCGCAGAAAAGAAAGTGATTTTTATTCACTGCGATTATTCACTTTATGGTGGGAATTGTGGATATAATGCAAGGCAACTAGAAAAATTTGATCGGGTTGGAGTCGTATCGAATGGTTGTGTGCAGAAGCTGATCCAGTGTGTTCCACAAATCAGGAGTAAAGTAGTATGCGTGTATAATTGCCAGAATTACGATGATATTCGCCAAAAAGCGGATGATCGTAGTGTGATCTATAGAAAAGATCGACCAATCATAGTATCCGTTTCTAGACTGGGTGCAGAAAAGGGAATTGATCGTGCTATAGATGCTTTGTCAAAAATTAAAAAAGAGGGAATGGACTTTGAATGGCACATAATTGGTGATGGAGAAGAAAGAGACAAGCTTCAGTTGCTTTCTGAAAAGCAAGGAATGGTAGATTGCATTTATTTTGAGGGGAGTACGACAAATCCTTATCGATATATGAAAAACGCAGATATTTTTTTCCTCCCGTCGTACCATGAGGCCGCACCAATGGTTATTGGAGAGGCTATATGCCTTGGGATACCTGTTCTAACAACAAATACATCTTCGGCACACGAATTTGTAGGTACGCATGGTTTTGTATGCGACAATACACTAGAAGGAATAGAGCAAGGACTGAAAACTATGCTCTGCCAGCATCCCAATAATCAAAAGATTTATTATGCTACTGATGAGAAAGAATTGAGCAACGATGAGGCACTGCTACAGTTTGCAGAACTGTGTAAGTAAAAAATGAGTGTTCAAATTCGGCGGTGAGCGTTCATTAAAAAAGGCACTGGATTCCGCACCAGGTTATGGGAGATATGGAGAATAATAAAGAAAGAACGATATTTAATAGTGACGTAAGTTTGAACTCTATATTTTTTATATTTGCGTGTATTTCAACAATTTTACTGATTATGATGCGCGACATAACTGGTATATCAGTGAATAGGTATATTTTTGTTGTAATTTCATTGGTTTCAGCGATATTTATGAATATCGAAAATTGCATCGCATATTTGTTTTTCTTGATGCCGCTATTTAATGGATTGCCCGGAAACTATATGCGTGTTGTTTTGTTAATCGCAATTCTACTCAAGAGGAAATCATTTAGATTTCAGACCACCGCATTCCTTTCGTGCATTTCACTTTGCATTTTAGAATTTATGCATATTCAAACACTATCAAATGCATCAAACTATGTTTTTTGGGCTATTAGCTTGATTTTCGTGGGTCTGATAGCAAATGAATGCTTTGAGTATATTAACGAAAAAAAGTGCATATTGCTTTTTGCAATTAGCACGGCGTTGGCATTTCTTGTTATATTTGTTGTAACCTATAATATGGGTTTTTTGGATCTTATCCTCTACGGTAGATATCGATTTGGAGATTTTTCGGATTTTGCACCTGCATATATTGAAAATATGCATTTAACTCTTGACCCTAATTTTTTGGGATTATACTGTATTATTTCAGTAATGTCTGTTTATGTGTTGGTAGCTTATGGCAAAGTCAAAAAGAGCATAGCATTGCCTGTTATAGTGATTGATTTAATCTGGGGAATTATTTCTTTGTCACGAACATTTTTAATCCTATGTGTCTTGTTTGTGATAATGGCAATATACTGTGAAAGGAAAAATGTAAAACATTTTCTCTATGGAATCGTCTTTATCACTTTGACCGGTATCGCCCTTTATGCCGCTGTATCACATTTCTTTCCTACGGCCATCACATCACTTCAGAGACGCATGAACGGTGCAGATATGGCTGGAGGTAATGGTCGAGTAGAGTTGAGTGGTATTTATTTATCACGATTCGCAGATAATTTTCGGATGTGGTTGCTAGGGTCTGGTGGCATTACGATGATTGATAATATGGGGATGCCACACGGCATGAATTTGCACTGTACACCGCTTGAAATAATTGTTGGAGGAGGTATATTGGGAACCCTTCTAACGGTAGCCTTCATTTATACTACGTTAAAGAATATTAGAACAATAGGGCGTCATGGTGAGAAATTCACAAATTATGGAATGGCTATGCTGCTGATAATTTTTGTGTATTATGCAACATTGCCGTCTGTAGCAAATACGGCTCAATATTTTCCGCTGTTAGTATGCGTTTCTGTTTTATTGATTAATAAAAACTCGTTGGAAGGAGAGAATAGCAATGGTTGAATTGACACCTAAAGAAATACAGTTGCTTTTGTTGAACGTTATGACCGATATCGATGACTTTTGTACTGAAAAGGATATTTCATATTATATGATTGGAGGCACTCTTTTGGGTGCAGTTCGTCATCAGGGCTTTATTCCTTGGGATGACGATATTGATATTGCGATGCTTCGATCAGATTATGAACGGTTTATCAAGATGTGGAAACCAGAGGAACACAGTGACTATATACTTCAAAACACATATACAGATTCTAAATGCTGCCACACAATAACAAGAATTCTAGTTAAAGAAACAAAACTGCTACACAATGGGTCGTATAATGTGACAAGTGAACATAGCGAGATGTTCTTTGACATTTTCCCCTTAGATAATGTGCCTGATACCAAAGAGGAGCGTAATGCACAACGTGAAGAGCTGTTAAGGATCAAGCGAAAAATTGGATATAAGTTTTCTAAGACAAAAAGCAGCAATGGTATTAAACAAGTCATGAAAGAAATTCGGCGTTTATTGTTGATGCCAGTGTCATACCATTCACTTATTAATGAGTTGAACCGCGTGGCACAAAGATTTAATGGACAGGATACGGGTTGCATTTGTAGTATGTCCAGCCAGTATGATTACAATAAGCAAGCGATGGAAAGAGCCATTTATGGTACGCCGATTAGAATAAAGTTTGAAAATAAGTCCTTTTTAGCTCCTGCGCAGCCTGAAGTTTACCTGAAACACCTTTATGGTGATTATATGAAGTTGCCGCCTAAAGAAAAGCAGGTTTTCAATGTTCGAGTGTCGGCAGACGAGAATATAAAAGAAAAACTTAAATGATGGAAAATGGAGAGAAAGCACATGAACATGGTGAAAAAAGTGCTTGCGCCGCTTCGTATTTTGAAACAAAAAGGCGTTTATAGAATGGAAAATCGACCGGGTATTTCTGTTGGGAAAAGAAAGATTCTTGTAATTGAATCTGATGACTGGGGAAGTATTCGCGTTCCATCAAAAATGGTGCATGACAAATTGAATAAATCTGGCGCAGCATTAGATTCGGATCCATTTACAAAATATGATGGACTAGAAAGAAAAGAAGATTTAGAAAGATTATTTTCTGTTTTAAGCAGGTATAGGGATTGCAATGGAAACCATCCAGTTATTACGCCATTCTATGTGATGCGAAATGCAAATTTTAGCAAAATAATTGATTCTGGATACAACACTTTTTCTGATGAGATCTTTTTGAACACGTATGAAAAATATGGTGAAAACTCAAAGAGTGTTTTAGATATAATTCGTCAAGGTATAGAGGAACATATTTTCTTCCCAGAGTTACATTGCTTAGAGCATTTGAATGTTCATGATTGGATGATAGATCTTCAGCGTAACAGAGAAGATACTCGTTTGGCGTGTAGAAATGGGATGTATGGACTTGGAACGAACTTCAATGAAAGAAATCTATATGGATATATGGATGCATTTCATAACAGATGTGGTGAGCAAGTCCAAGAGTATCGGAAACTTATAGAAACAGCTGTCAGCGACTTTGAGTCCTTAATGGGCTATGTGCCGGAAGCATTTACTGCTCCGTGTTACATCTGGGATCCAGCGTTTGAAAATATACTTTATGAGAATGGATTGAAGTATATTTGTGGAGCAAATTATCAGCTGGTACCTAGTGAGCCGACCTACGATAGTTTCAAAAGAGTTAATCATTATGTAGGTCAAAGAAATTTGAACGGACAACTTTATCTAAATAGAAACGTAGATCTTGAACTGATGTATGGCTGGGAAGAAACACCCTCCATAGCACTCAGACAAATTGAGGCAGCATTTTCACAGAACAAACCTGCAGTGATCAGCATACATAGGGTTAATTTTTCAACACGTGTATCCAGAAATTCAGATGTGTGGATTCGGCAATTTGAAGAAGTGATTCAAAAGTGTATAAAAAAATGGCCTACGATTGAGTTTATGACTTCTAGAGATTTAGGAAAAGTCTATGACAAAATGATGAATAGGCAAAACGAGGATGAATAATGGTTAGCGAAGAGCAATGTACAACTAGGAAAACAAAAGGAAACAGCACAATTGGGAGTCTGATCTGGAAATTTGGAGAGCGAATCACAGCTCAATTGGTCAGCACGGTCGTTGCTATTATATTAGCAAGAATCCTTACCCCAAATGATTACGGAATTGTAGCGATTGTTAATATCATTATAACAATTTGCAATGCATTTGTATCGGGTGGGCTTGGAAACTCTTTGATCCAAAAGAAAAATGCGGATGAACTTGATTTTTCCAGCATGTTCTTTTTTAGTTTGGGTCTTTCAGGTGTACTGTATGGAGTAGTTTTTTTATTGGCTAAACCAATTGCTGCTTTTTACAACAACGAAATACTTATAGGTATTATTCGCGTTATGGGGCTGAGGCTTCCGTTTGCTGCTGTAAATTCAATTCAGCAGGCTTATATATCTCGTAAAATGCAGTTTAGAAAGTTTTTTGTGTCGACTTTGTTTGGAACAATAGTATCTGCATTTGTTGGAATTTTAATGGCGATATCGGGATTTGGGCCTTGGGCACTAGTTTTTCAGTATCTTACAAATGTCATAATTGACACAACAGTTCTCTTCTTCGTTGGTGGATGGAGACCGCACCTCACCTTTTCACTGGGAAGAGTAAAGGAATTATTGCCTTTTGGTCTAAAGATGATGGGAACTACTTTGTTGGATACCATCTTCAACGAAATCAGGAGTGTGATTATTTCAGCAAAATATTCGCCACAAGATTTGGCAATTTACGATAATGGAAGAAAATATCCCAATTTAATTGTAACTAATGTTAATACATCGATAGGAAGCGTTATGTTTCCGGTTATGTCAAAGGAACAAGATAATCGTGAACGGATAAAAATGACCATGAAAAAGTCAATTGAGGTGAGTTGCTTTTTGGTATCACCTATGTTGTTAGGCTTCATGGCATGCGCTCATAGGTTTGTCTCGGTTATTCTAACAAGTAAATGGAATAGTTGTGTTCCGTATATATGGATTACATGTGTAATGTGTTTGTTTTATCCTATTCACACGATTAATATTCAGGCACTTAACGCTATAGGTCAAAGCGGGAAAACTCTCCATTTAGAGGTGATAAAAAAGGCACTCAATATTATAGTTCTCCTTGCGACAATGCCGTTTGGGGTTGTTTGGATAGCACTGGGGGCCATGATTGTTAGTTTGGCATCAACTTATATTAATGCTGTGTTTAGTAAAAAATATTTCGACTATTCGTTTTTAAATCAACTTATAGATATGGCCCCCAGTCTACTGCTGTCTTTAGTAATGGCAGGATGTGTTTTTCTGTTTGACTACAAGTTTAATTTTAATGAAGTACTAATGCTCTTCTTAGATATTTTATTAGGTGCAGGAATTTATCTGGCGGGAGCATGTATTTTTCATAACAAGGCACTCGCTATATTGACTGGAAAGATTAAGCCAATTTTGGCGATGGTAAAAGGGAGAAGTAGAAAATGATTATTGGATATACGACGGGTGTATATGATATGTTCCATATTGGACATCTGAATGTGATACGCAGGGCAAAAGAGCAGTGTGATTATTTGATTGTTGGCGTAAGTACCGATGAACTGGTTCGAAAAGAGAAAAACAAAACACCAGTTATTCCTTTTGAGGAAAGGGCTGCAATTATTGCAGCTTTGAAATACGTTGATGAAGTGGTCCCGCAAGAAGATAAGAATAAGCTTGGAGCATGGGAAAAATACCATTTTAATAAGATGTTCGTTGGTTCTGATTGGAAGGGAACTCCGCAATGGAAGAAATATGAGCAGGAATTAAAGCCACATGGTGTAGAGATTGTTTATCTCTCTCATACGGATGGAATATCGAGTACCAAATTGACAGGTGTAATTAAGGGTCTCCTTGATGAGCACCCCACTGAAAACTAACTATTGAAAGCCATGTGTTCAACCGCATGGCTGCGCCATCCGAATATGCTGCCTCTACGTGGCGGATGGCAGGCAACGGAGGGAGTCCATACACCTTCCGGCTAAAGCATGATTAAACCTTTGAAATGGAGAGTGAAACAAAAGCATCCAGTTTCAGAAAGGACGGTTTGAGAAACTAAAATCCAATGAACGACTTCGGCCCGAAGCGCCCGATGTCGGAAGATGCACTGTGTGAATCGACTGACACCGTAAAAGCGAAGCGCGGCCGACCGAAGAAGAA
>ERZ808246.2201-NODE-2201-length-12577-cov-6.888037_pt1 | contig 12577 bp, 14 predicted proteins | sample MGYA00521083_ERZ808246 | MGnify/ENA primary metagenome ERZ808246 (study PRJEB31516, sample SAMN03275577) | gut metagenome | biome: mammalia-associated habitat; material: feces | host: Papio cynocephalus | place: Kenya | collected 2012-07-07 ...
TTGAAATCGTCGTATCCTATCGGCAGCGCTTTCATTTCTCTCGTCCTCCGACAGGGGATATGCTGTGAATGGATATCAATGAACCTACTGCATCCACGATTAGAGCACGCCTATAGAAACATCGGATTGCACATGTTTTTCACAAACCTTTTAAATACTACTCCTCTTCATGGCGAATCCAAGAGTGATAGCTATGGTCGATAACCAGCCGCTGGAGAGCCCAGATGCGGATGTGACACGTGTCCGCTTGCCGAATATCAAGGAGAACGAGATGTTCGGGATAGCCGACCAGCTGCTCGGCGCATCCAAGATCAAGGTCATGTGCGAGGACGGCGTCTCCCGCGTGGGACGCATCCCCGGGAAGATCAAGAAAAGGATGTGGATAAGAGAGGGCGACCTGCTCATCGTGTCCGTGTGGGATTTCCAGCCGGACAAATGCGACGTCCGCTTCAGGTACACCCGCACCCAGGCCGTCAACCTCAGCAAGAGGGGCAAGGTCCCGAAGAACCTGGATATCTTCTGAAGGGTTCCCATGACCTCCTACGAGGAGGCGTACGCGTACCTCGAGAGGCATGTGGACGCTCTCAAGACCAACAAGACCGGCGACGAGCGCCAGACCGACGGGGAGGTCTTCGACAGGAAGACGCTGCTCACGATCTACGACCTCATGACGTCGGGATACATCGACGTAGTCCACTATCCCATATCGACCGGGAAGGAGGGCAACGTCTTCTACGCCACCGACGAGGACGGAGACGGGATGGCCCTGAAAATATTCAGGACATCCACGTCCACGTTCAAGCGCGTGGCCAAGTACATCGAGGGGGACCCCAGATTCAGGGGCATAACCGGCAACAGATGGCGCATGATCTACACCTGGGTCAACAAGGAGTTCAAGAACCTCGCCAGGTACGCCGAGGCCGGCATCCCGGTCCCGGAGCCCATCACATTCCAGCACAACTGCCTCCTCATGGAGTTCATAGGCGACGAGTCCGGGCCAGCGCCCCAGCTGAAGGACGTCGTCCTAGACGACCCGACCGACACATACGACGAGGTCGTCTCATTCATCATCGACGGATGGAAGGACGCGCATCTGGTCCACGGGGACCTCAGCGAATACAACATCCTGATGTCCGACGGCCAGCCGATCATGATCGACGTCGGCCAGGCCATGACCACGGACAACTACAACGCGAAGGAACTCCTGGAGAGGGACATACGCAACATCAATGCGTTCTTCAGGAAGAGGGGCGCGGATGTCATAGACGACAAGGTCGTCTTCGAGGAGACCGTCAACGGGAAGGACGAGGACGAAGAGGAGGAAGAGGAATGAGATCCATCAGAGTGCCCTCGGACAGAGTGGGCACGCTCATCGGCAAGAAGGGAGAGGTCAAGAAGACCCTCCAGGACATCTCCGGAATAAAGATCGACATAGACACGGAGGAGGGCGAGGTCATCCTCCACGACGACGTGGAGCTGGAGGACCCTCTGAAGGCCCTGCAGCTCATGGACGTCGTCAAGGCCGTCGGAAGGGGATTCAACCCCGACAAGGCCATGAGGCTCTTCGAAGACGACGAGTACCTGGAGGTCGTCGACCTCAAGGAGTTCGTCGGAGAGAGGTCCAATCAGATGGCCAGGATACGCGGCAGGCTCATCGGCAAGGACGGGAAGACCCGCCGCATAATCGAGGACCTGACCGGATGCGACATGGTGATCTACGGCAACACCGTCGGACTCATCGGCAACTCCATAAGCCTTCCCGTGGCCAAGCACGCCGTGGAGCTCATCCTCCAGGGCAGCGAGCACGCCACGGTGTACCACTATCTCGAGAGCCAGCGCCCGCGTCTCAGGATCGCGGAGATGGGATTCGACCTCTGAGGGATACCATGGAGGATTGGATAGCAGAGAACCTGGACAAGGCCCGCGCCCTCGCGGCCGAGGGGCTGTGCGACAGATGCCTGGGACGCATGTTCGGAAAGGTCGGCACAGGGATGACCAACGACCAGCGCGGAAGGATGATCCGCGAGGCTCTGGAGGAGACGGGAGAGCCCGTATCCGCCGCGGACCTCTGCCCCCTCTGCGAAGACGTGTTCTCCCTCATGCCCCGCTTCGCCGAGAACGTCGCCGAAGCAGTCAACGAAGTGGAGTCAGAGAACTTCCTGGTCGGCAGCAGGGTCGAGCCCGAGATAGTCGAGAGGGAGAAGGCGCTGTGGGAGAAGTACGGCCTCGAGAAGCCCGAGCCCATCAAGTCCGAGCTCAACCGCGAGATCGGCAAGCTGGCTCTTCCTCTGATACACCGGCCGGTGGAGTTCAAGAACCCCCAGGTCGTCGCTCTTGTGGACACGCGCTTCGGCGATGTGAAGCTGGATATCGCCCCCATCTTCATCGCCGGCAGATACAACAAGTTCAGCCGCGAGATCCCCCAGACCATCTGGCCCTGCAGGGAGTGCCACGGCAAGGGCTGCCCCCACTGCCACGGCAAGGGGAAGATGTACGAGACCTCCGTGCAGGAGATCATCGGCGACATCGCGCTCGAGATGGCCGAGGGCAAGGAGCACTTCTTCCACGGCATGGGCAGGGAGGACATCGACGCCCGCATGCTGGGCGACGGAAGGCCCTTCGTCCTCGAGATAAGCCAGCCCAGGAAGAGGTTCATAGACCTGGACGAGCTCGAGAAGAGATCGAGCGCAGGAGAGCTCGCAGGATTCAACTCGCTGCACTATGTGCAGAGAGAGGCCGTCGAGCGGTACAAAGGGGCCGCCTCGGACAAGGTATATCGCGTACGCGTTAAAGCGGACGGCAAAGTTAATAAAGAGACAGTAGTTGACGTCGCCTTATCGTTCAAGGACGCCGATATAGATCAGAGGACTCCACGCCGCGTCGAGCACAGAAGAGCCGACCTGGTGAGACACAGGAGGATCCACTGGGTGACGGCGGACGACTTCGACGAGGACGGATTCGATCTCGAACTCGAGACGGATTCCGGGACCTACGTCAAGGAGTTCGTGTCCGGGGACGACGGTCGCACGCAGCCCAACTTCTCAGAGAGGCTGGGCGTGCAATGCGTCGTCGTCGCTCTCGACGTATTGGCGATCGACTATCACGAACCATGAGGGATTCACAATGCAGGCATCCAGAGGAACCAGGACAAAGACCCGCAACCTTCTGAGGAAGAAGCCCAGGGCACGCGGCCTGTCCCCTATCACCAAGGGACTCCAGACCTTCGAGCCCGGAGACAAGGTCAACATCATCATCGACCCCAGCATCCACAAGGGCATGCCCTTCTCCAGATTCCACGGCCTCACCGGCGTCGTCATCGACTCCAGGGGCGAAGCCTACGAGGTCAGTGTCAAGGACGGAAACAAGACGAAGACCGTCGTCGCCCGCCCCGAGCACCTCGTCAGGACCGTGGAGTGAGATTCGGATGGAACAGAGGTACGTCACCGTAGCGGAGGTCAAGGACCTCCTCGAGGCCGAAGTCGAGGCCAGAGGCGGAATGGAGTTCATGCTCGCCTCCCAGAAGGCCGCGCTCGACCATGCTCAGAAGACGTGCTCGATTTCCAAGGAGAAGGCGGAGGCGATCGTGACCGCTGCCGGAGCCCTCGACTTCGTCACGGAGCCCGTGGCCGTCAAGATCGCCGACCTCCTCCCCGAGTACCCCGAAGACGTGCGCGCCATCTTCTCCAAGGAGAGGGTCACGCTCGAGCCGGAGCAGATCGAGGCTGTCCTCGAGATCGTCCGCAGCAACATCTGAGGGTCCCGCATGGAAGACTACGCCTACATTCTGGACTGGCTGCCCCCCGGCACGGGAGGCGGATTCGGGAAATCCCGCGAATCGCTGATCTATGCGGTCGGGGACGAGGAGTTCAAGCTCTTCGAGCTGGTCCCGAAGGCAGGCGTGCAGATTGAGATAGGAACCAGGACGTACATCGGCAAGGACGGTGCGAAGAGGGACGTGATCGACCACGTCAAGAAGCGCATCGGCTACAACGAGCTGACCAACAACGCCCAGACCGAGCTGGAATACGCCGTCGACGCTATCGTCATGGCGAACCAGGCCAGGTTCATCAGGTTCTTCAACGAGGCCGAAGGGATCAGTCTCCGCAAGCACATGCTCGAGGAGCTCCCCGGACTGGGCAAGAAGTCCATGGCCGCCATCCTCGAAGAGAGGAAGAAGGGCGACTTCAAGGATTTCGCGGACCTCACGGCCCGCACCGGGATCAAGGCCCCCGAGAAATTCATCTCCGCCCGCATAATGCTCGAGATCTCCGATCCCGAGAGAAAGCGCTACATCTTCGTCTCGAAATGAGCAGCGCCAGAGACCTGATGGCTTCAGCGGGCGTCGTGCCCAAGAAGAGCAAGGGTCAGAACTTTCTGATAGACGACCGCGTGGCCGACCGTATCGTCGGCTACGGCGGCATAACAGACTCCGACAGGCTTCTGGAGGTCGGTCCGGGCTTCGGGATACTCACCGAGAGGCTCGTAAGCATGGGGGCCGGCCTGACATGCATCGAACTGGATGCCAAGCTCGCCGAGCACATCCGCTCCACCTACGGCGACAGGCTGACCCTGCTGGAGGGCGACGCGGTCAAGGTGCCGTTCCCTCCCTTCGACGTGTTCGTGAGCAACCTCCCGTACAGCGTCTCCACGCCTATTATCTTCAAGCTTCTGGAGCAGCCGTTCAGAACCGCCGTCGTCATGGTTCAGAAGGAGTTCGCCGACCGCATGGTCGCCGATGTCGGAAGCCCCGACTACTCCAGGCTGACCGTCAATCTGTTCTACCGCGCCGACTGCGAGATCATGGAGCCCGTTCCCGCATCGAGGTTCGATCCCCGTCCGAAGGTCGATTCCGCCGTCGTGAGGATCACCCCGCGTCCAGCGCCCTTCGAGGTCCTGGATGAAAGGACATTCTTCGATGTCACCGAAGCATGCTTCAACCACCGCAGGAAGAAGATAGGAACGTCCCTGAAGAACACGGGGCTCGTGGATTCCTCCGAAGGGATCCCCTACAGGGACGAGCGCATCGAGGACCTCCGTCCCTCGGAGATCGGCGAGATAGCCGACGAGGTCTACCGCCGCAGGCGATGCCGACGACCGCGCGGCTCCCATCGCTTAGAAATACAACATGTTGTATTTCCGCGCATGGACTCCGATCTGGCCAGGCGCTACCTCGTATTCGGCATGGGCCTGTTCTGCATCTCGATGGCGATAGGATTCATCACGAAGGCTTCGGTAGGAACCTCCCCGATCACATCGATCCCGTACAGCCTCTCCCTTGTGTTCCCGCAGTTCTCCCTCGGGAACTTCACGATAATGTTCAGCCTCCTGCTGGTTCTCCTGCAGTACATCCTCACCGACAAGAAGACGATAGACCGCACGGTCAGGATCAATTTCATGCTCGAAGTCGTCATATCGTTCCTGTTCGGATATCTGGTCGACCTGTCGATGTGGCTGTTCTCCGACTACGCGCCTTCGGAGTACTGGCTCCAGATCGCATCGGTCGTCATCGGCATATTCATACTGGCGTTCGGAGTGTATCTCCAGGTGGTGGCGAACGTCGTCATGGTCCCCGGCGACGGATTCGTGTACGCCCTCACACTCCGCGTCAAGAAATCATACGGGAAGGTCCGCGTCTGCTCGGATACATCGATGGTCATCATCGCGGCCGTCATCGGGCTGCTGGGCCTCGGGAACCTCGGAGGCGTCAGGGAGGGGACGATCGTCTGCTGCATATTCACGGGGCTTCTGGCGCGCAGGTACATGGTCCTGCTCGCCCCGCTCACCTCCAGGCTGGTTCCGGGGAAGAGCCTGGAATCCATAGCGGGAGGGACGAAGCACGCGGACCGACGTCCTCGCGCTCGCCCGCACCATCCGCATGGCCGGAAGGGAGATCAAGAAGGCCAGGGACAGGAACGCCTCGTCCCTCGGGATCACATCGGACCAGGCGGATGCGCTCGCATTCGTCTGCGACAGCCCGGGATGCAGCGTGAAGGACCTGATGGGCCGCATGGGAGCTTCGCACCAGGCCGCCTGCGGGATCGCCGAGCGGCTGGAATCCAAAGGCCTGATATCATCCCGTCAGGGGGACGATGCCAGGGTGAAGATCCTCGAGCCCACGGAAGCCGGGAGGAGGACGATAGAGAGGTTCTTCGAGCTCGGCGAGGAATGCAACAGGGACGTCTTCGGATCGCTGACCGACGAGGAATCACAGGAGCTGGAGCGCCTGATGTCCGAGGTCCTCTCCAACCTCCGGCGCCGAACCCGACACTATAATTTAACGGCATGAACCCTTTGTCCCTCCGATTACATGCAGATAGGAATCGTTGGGAAGCCGAACGTCGGCAAGTCGACATTCTTCGGCGCCGCCACTATGGCGCCCGTGGAGATAGCGAACTATCCCTTCACCACCATCGAGCCGAACAAGGGCGTAGCATATGTCCGCGCCCCCTGCCCCTGCAGGGAGCTCGGCGTCAAGTGCACCCCCCACAACTCGCTTTGCATAGACGGGACCAGGATGGTCCCCGTGGAGCTCCTGGACGTTGCTGGTCTCGTGCCCGACGCGTGGCAGGGCAAGGGTCTGGGAAACAAGTTCCTGGACGACCTCAGGCAGGCCGATGCGCTGATCAACGTCGTCGACGCCAGCGGATCCACCGACATCGAGGGCAACTCCGTCCCGGTAGGGTCCCACGACCCCGCCGAGGACATACTGTTCCTCAGAACGGAGATCGAGTGCTGGATGCGCGAGATAATCAAGAACGGGTTCTCCAAGATCGCCAGACAGGCCAAGATGCAGGGCTCCAAGCCCGAGGCCATCCTGGCTGAGAGGCTCCAGGGCCTGAAGGTCACCGAATCCCAGATAAAGGACGCCCTCCGCGAGGTCCCCCTGCCGGAGGATCCCACCAAATGGGACGACGACCTCCTTCTGAAGCTGTGCGGCGCGATACGCGAGAGGTCGAAGCCGATGATCGCCGCCATGAACAAGGCGGACCTCGCCTCCGAGAAGGACTTCGAGAGGATCCGGTCGGTGAACCCCCACTGCGTCGCGACCATGGCCGAGACAGAGCTCGCCCTGAAGAAGGCGGCCGCGGCGGGCCTCGTCGAGTACACGCCCGGGGACCCGGGATTCAGGATAAAGGAAGGCGCGAAGATCTCCGACGGGCAGAGGAAGGCCCTCGAGTACATGATGGAGAACATGCAGAGGCTCGGAGGCACCGGGGTGCAGAAGTGCCTCGAGGACGCCGCGTACAGCATGCTCGACCTCATCTGCGTCTACCCGGTCGAGGACGAGACCAAGTTCACCGACCACTTCGGCAGGGTGCTTCCCGACGCGTTCCTCGTGCCCCGCGGAAGCACCGCCCGCGACCTGGCCTACCGCGTCCACAGCGACCTGGGCGACAAGTTCATCCGCGCTGTCAACGCCAAGACCAAGAGGACCGTCGGCGCGGACTACGAGCTCCAGGACGGGGACGTCATCAGGATAGTAGCGAACAAGTGATCGCCATGGATTCCGCGGAGATCAGGATAATCAGCACGTCCTACACCATGGACGCGGACGAGCCCGTCGTCGAGATATTCGGCAAGGCCAGGGACGGGAGGTCGGCGACCGTGCTGGTCCACGGGTTCCGCCCGTACCTTTTCGGCGTCGAGGTACCGAAGGAGCTGGAAGAGCGCCTCAAGGCCGACTCCGAGGTCGTCTCCACCGTGCACGAGACCCTGCTGTACAGGGGCCGCGACGTGGATGCTCTGAGGATAACCATCCGCAGCCCGTGGAAGGTCCCCGATTTCCGCAACCTGCTCAGGAGGAACGGCATAGAATCCCTGGCCTCCGACATACCGTTCAACCACCGCTACGTCTACGATATGGACATGGGCGCATGCATACGCGTGGAGGGCGAGCCCGTGGACAAGGGCTACCTCACGGACATCACGCTGTCCATGACGAGGTTCGAGAACATCGAGCCGTTCGACCCCGGACTGAGGATACTGTCGTTCGATATCGAGAACAGCGTGGAGCACGAGTTCCTCTACTGCATCTGCGCGGTCGTATGGGACAAGGGCGCCATGCGCGCCTGCGAACCGATATACGGGAAGGAGGACCAGATCATACAGTCGTTCTCGGACCTCATAAGGCGCGAGGATCCCGACGTCATAACCGGATACAACATAGACAACTACGACATCCGCAAGATCGACGAGAGGGCGAGGGCGAACCGCATGAAGGACGCCATGCCCTGGGGGAGGGACGGCGGCCAGCCGAAGCTCCGCAGCGAGAGGTTCTGGAGGGTCAAGGGGAGGCTCATATGCGACGCATGGTGGGCCGCCCGCAAGGAGATCCATCCGAAGCAGGAGACCCTGAACGCCGTGTCGCAGGAGCTGCTCGGAGAGTCGAAGCTCGACGTGGATCCGAGCCACATGGACTCCGAATGGAGGGACAACCGCGACAAGGTGCTGACGTACTGCACGAAGGACGCGGAGCTCGCCCTGCGCATACTCCTGGCGGTGGACACCCTGAGGAAGGGCATGGACCTCGCGTCCGTGTCCAAGCTCTCCATCGAGGACGTCCTCACTTCGGGATCGTCCCAGCTGGCCGATTCGCTGCTCATCCGCGCGGCGGACCGCGCCCACGTCGCCGTCCCCCAGATGGGCAAGCGCGTGAGGGACGACGACCAGATCGAGGGGGGATACGTTCACGACATGAAGCCCGGACTCTACCATTGGGTCTGCGTCCTGGACTTCAAGTCCATGTATCCGTCCACGATAATAGCCAAGAACATCTGCTTCACCACGCTCTCGCCCAAGGGCACCATCGTGGCCCCCTCGGGCACGGCGTTCCTCTCCAAGGACGTGCGCGTCGGCCTCCTTCCGAGGATCCTGCAGGGCCTCATGGACCAGAGGGATTCCATCAAGAGAAGGATGAAGCAGACGACAGACGACCACGAGAAGAGGTATCTCGACGGGCTGCAGGCTGCGGTCAAGGTCCTGATGAACACATTCTACGGGGTGTTCGCCTCCTCGTTCTACAGATTCACAGACAAGAGCATCGGAGCCGCTATAACATCGTTCGCCAGGGCGAATGTCAAGGGGATCATCGGAGAGCTGCAGTCCGAGGGCCACAACGTGGTCTACTCCGATACGGATTCGGTCTTCGTCCAATCACCGGAGCACGACCTCGACGGGTCCGTCGACTTCGGGACCAGGATGGCAGACAAGTACTCCCGCGACGGAGGGACCCTCGAATTCGAGAAGATCCTGGAGCCGCTGTTCACCCACGGCAAGAAGAAGAGATACGTCGGGAGGATCGTATGGCCGTCGAAGCAGGACGAGCTGCTGGTCCGCGGATACGAGAGCAGGAGGACGGATTCTTTCGACCTTCAGGACAAGCTCCAGACCGAGATGTTCGAATTCATACTCGACGAGAAGCAGGAGGATGCCCTGCAATTGGCAAGGAGGACCATCCAGGACACGCTGGCCGGAAAAGTGGACTCCGGAGAGCTAGTCATATCCAAGAGCTGCAAGGGCCTGGAGGCATACGAGAACCCGGACAGGATGGCCAACGTCCAGGCAGCCAAGAAGCTGATCGCCCTCGGCTACGAGTTCATACCGGGGATGAAGGTCTCCTGGATCGTCACCGACGCCAAATCGGCCCCCATGAAGGTCGAGCCGTGGATCAGCGGCAAGCCCTTCGCCGGAAAGCCCGACTACCGCTACTATGCGGAGAGGCTCTCCAAGATGGCCGCGATGGTGACCGATGTGTTCGGATGGGGCGAGAAGGACCTGATGCTCGGAAGCCAGCAGGCCACCCTCCTGGACGGAGGGATGTTCTCGTCGAAGGAATCCGCCGGCAGGACCCGGGATCCGCCCTCATCCAAGCCGAAGCCGAAGGTGCGCAGCCTGGACGACTTCTTCTGAGGCGAGCGTATGAGCGACGAAGACACCACGATAGCCGATCTGAAGGATTCGATAGCCGAGTTCTGCGCCGAGAGGGACTGGGACCAGTTCCACAACAGCAAGGACCTGGCGATAGGCATCGTCACGGAGGCGTCCGAGCTTCTGGAGCGCTTCCGCTTCAAGACCCCGGAGCAGATCGACGAGCTCATGTCGGGACCCGGGCGCGAAGGAGTCGTCGAAGAGCTGTGCGACACCATGTACTTCATCCTGCGCTTCGCTCAGATGAACGGCATAGACCTCAGCGAATCCATGAAAGCAAAGCTGGCCAAGAACGCCGAGAAGTACCCGGTGTCCCTGGCCAAGGGTTGCAACAAGAAATACGACGAGTATCGAGGGCGCCCCATGGCGCCCTCGTGTCCTCATGATTCGCCCCACATGGCGTGCGGCGCGCGCAGGGACATGCGGAAGTCGTCGGGAACGCTCCCGGCGGCCTCCGCCTCGTCGCTCTTCATCTCATCTATCCTGCATCTCATGCGATATGCCGTGGAGGCGGATATCCCGCAGATGTCGGCCGCCTTCCTGACGCTCAATCCGTCCACATAGCACTCCGCGAAGACCATCCACTTCTCCTCGGGCACACGCGAATCGTAAATCGGACGCTTTGGAGTGAAGGTCCTCGAGCAGCACTTGCACCGATACCTCTCCGTTCCTTTGGTCGTCCTCCCGTAGCGGACGAAGTCCCCGTTCCCGCATGTCGGACATCTGCTCGGACTCTCCGTCTCCCTGCGGAGTATCAGCCCGCGGACATCCGCGATCCTGGAATCGCGATACCTCCTCCTGCTCTCTTCGTTCCAATCCTGTCTCGGTGTCGTTTCGATCACCGGGAATATCTATCGCGCAATCGAAGATAAACTGCTAGTTGTTATTTGTGATATGTCTGTAATCTCTGTCATATCTGTAATCTAATTGACAGGGTTTTTATACGTCCCGGACCTCCCCCGCTCCGTGGAGCATTCGCTCCGCGAACGGAGATGTGCCGGCAACGGTGAATCCGTAAAGGTGATTCCAATGAGCGAAGAAACTCAGGAACAGGAGACACGCCCGGTCAACGGGAAGAGCATGTACTACTACATCGGCAAGGCATGGGACACCCCCGAGAAGACCTATGTCAAAGCCCTGAACTACGAGCGCAGGATCCAGTGGCGCAAAGAGGAGAACTTCCTCCGCATCGAGCGCCCGACCAGGCTCGACAGGGCAAGGGCCCTCGGCTACAAGGCCAAGCAGGGCTACGTCGTTGTCAGGGCAAGGGTCAGGAAGGGATCCTTCCAGAAGAGGGCCATCGTCACCGGACGCAGGGCCAAGAGGAAGGGAATCAACCAGATCACCGTCGGCAAATCCCTCCAGAGGATGGCCGAGGAGAGGACTGCCAAGCGCTACCCCAACCTGGAGGTACTGAACTCCTACTGGGTCGGAGCAGACGGACAGCAGGAGTGGTACGAGGTCATCCTCGTCGATCCCGCGCACCCCGTGATCAAGGCGGACCCCAAGATCAACTGGATCTGCGACAACGACCACAAGAACCGCGTCTACCGCGGAAAGACCTCCGCCGGCCAGAAGGGCCGCGGAATGAGGCACACCGGAAAGGGAGCCGAGAAGGCGAGGCCCTCTGTCCGTGCCAACCTGAGAAGGATCAAGTGATCGTTCCGATCCGAAACCACTTACCGTCCCTTCGGGGACGGGACATCTTCTGATAAGGATTCCAATTGCCGCATGCATGCGATGCGACAGAAGGAAGAAGGGTTGGCCCGTCCGCAGACGGGCGCAAAGGGTCAGAGACCCTGTTTTATGACGGCCAGCTGCTCGGCCACTTCATCGTCGGTCATTCCGACCGTCGGGAAGAAGACAGGAAGGGAGTACGCCGAGGAATCGACGGACTCGAGACCTTCCAAACTCATCCCGAGGACATAGCCTAGAGCCTGCCTGTGCTCCGTCCCTTCCTTCAGAAGGGGATCGTACTGCCTCAGACAGGACCAGTCGGCGGATCCGGAGACGATGACCCTGCATCCGCGCTTCATCATCAGCCATGCGGAGACTATCCCGCGGTCGTCGTCGGCCCTCGCCAGTACCTTGCCCTGGCTTCCGACCGGCAGGCCGGCATGGCAGCGGACGATGTCCCCGAACACGAAGGCGCGGTTGTCGCGGACCTCGATGTAGAAGACCACATCGGGATCCGTGAGATCCACCTTGACGCCCTTGTCCTCGTTGGCGATGAAGATCGCGGAGCCGGCCTCGCGGCCGACGTCCATGCTCGTGTAGCCCTGGGAGCCTTCCCTGCGGGCCTTCACGGCGAAGGACTGCCCCTCGGAAAGCCGGGGAAGCGAATACTCCGCCGCAAGGGCGCAGATGTCCTCCATCCTGGAGGTCGTCTCCTCCACGATGGAGACCGATGCTATCCCGAACACCTTCCTGAGGGATGCGACGGCCTTGTCCGCATCCTCGGTCTCGATGTAGAACCTGGCGCCCTGCCTCTCCACGAGGGCTTCGACGCCGTCCTCCATGAGCATCGCCACGGTGTTCTCGCGGAGCTGGTTCTCGAACCTCCTCCTCACGGGCGTGCTCTTCAGCCCGATCTCCGAATACCTTGCAAGGATGACCGCCATTCCGAAACCACCTTCAGTACGTCCAGGCG
>ERZ808246.2203-NODE-2203-length-12566-cov-3.440173_pt1 | contig 12566 bp, 12 predicted proteins | sample MGYA00521083_ERZ808246 | MGnify/ENA primary metagenome ERZ808246 (study PRJEB31516, sample SAMN03275577) | gut metagenome | biome: mammalia-associated habitat; material: feces | host: Papio cynocephalus | place: Kenya | collected 2012-07-07 ...
ATCTTTATCTTGCTTTGTTGATATATCCCTGCCACAAAGCGGGCAGTTATTTATGTTATCAGCTATATCCACATCACATTTATCACAATGTCTCATAAAACCTCTATTTTATATTTGTAAAAATTTCAATATCTAAGCCATATTGTTTTAGTATTCGGCAAAAATCTCGCTCGATATAATGCTCTTTAATTGCACCTGTAAAAGTTATTGAAAATTTATCCCCAAAGCTAACAGCCCCAATATTTATTGCGTTTATTATACTTTTACAAAGCAAGCAATCATATCTATCAACCAAATTTTCAAACCCCTTTGGTGCAGATACCTTGCCCAAATTTGTAAGCACTGTCGTGTAAGAACCCTCACCAAAAAGTTTGTAGGATAACTGAAGTGCAACCTTTTTTATAAACAATGGCATTATTCTAACAAAAATATTTTTTTCGGTGTGCACATTTGTGTTTATGTTTTTTAACAAATAATCACGATTTACTACACTCATTTGTTGTTTTGATAACTCAATAAGTTTATCAATATCGTAGTCGCCACTTTTATAGTCAAAAGCAATATCAACCCAGCTAGAAAAATTGCGCAATGTTTTGGTTTCAAAAAACTTTCGCAAATTTATTGGAACACTTATTATAACCGGTCGCTTTTTTTGCACTGTTCGCTTTTGATTGTTTAGCAAAACTTTTGCATAAACACTTGTTAAAAATTGCGTGATTGTTGCATTGTGCTGTTTTGCGACTTGGTGCAATTTTGATGTGCTAAGCACTGCTGTTATAACATTAAGCTTTCCATTTTGCTCGGGTGTGCCATAAACTTGATATGCTTTTTTTGTTGCCCTTTTTATTGTGCCAGAGTTATCGGCATATCGTTTAAAGCTATCCTCAAGTTCTTCACTTGTTGGCTTATCTTTATAGCTATACTCAAGTTCTTTTTCGTTGATATTCTTATTAAGCAAATTAAAATAACAGCACAAAAGCGAGTTTAAAAAACAAAGTGCGCCAGTTCCGTCAGTAAGCGAATGGAAAGTTTCAAAACTAACCTTGTTTTTAAAATATAAAACTCTAAAAAGATGTTTTTTGGTGTTAAGTTCCATCCGCCTGCATGGATATTCTGTTTCGGGGCTAACCAAAGGATACTCACTAAGCCCCTGAAAATAATACCAAAAAAAGCCACGCCTTATGGTAACATCCATGTTAGGAAATCTTAAAATAACAATGTTTAATGCTTGTTGCAAAACCTTTGGGTCAACATCTTGCTTTAAATATGCACTAACCCTAAAAACATTGTTCCATTTTTCACTGCTTGCAGATGGGTAAATTAAGCCAGCGTTATCCAGTCTAAGCCAAACATCATCTGTATTTTTTATCTTTTCCATAATACTCCAATCTTATTATAGACTATTTTTAATAATTTTTCAAACAATAACAGCACATTGTTGGGCAACTTGTGCATTTTGAGGCAAATAAACGCAAATTATGTAATATTTGTTATACCAAAGCTATTTGTGGTGTTTAGCCAATAATGCATTTTGTTGAGATTGCATCTCACATTTGCTTTGGCTTTGCCACAAGTTAATATTTACGAACTAATTTTTATTGCAATTAAGTCTCAATTGTGTATTTTTGTTTTATCTCACTTTGTGGCATAAAATTTAAGCTTGGCGTTTGCAAACATTTAATTTACCTGCCTTTTTGTTTAATTTTTTGGCTTTTGTATTTGTTTTGCAATGGCCACTATTTTTATTTTATCCGTGCCACAAAAAGTCCGTTTTGCAAAAGCCACTAAAATTTGGTTTTAAAGTTTGTTTTGCTTTGATGCTTGTTAAACCTGTAACCTGCAAAAAGTTTAAAAAAATATTGCCACATTTTGTGGCAATATTTTATTCTCCGCTAATACCAATAAATCTAAATGTATAATTTGCCGAACTTATACCAACAGCCACATTGCTTGGATTTTGACTGTTTGTAATTTGGAATTGCAAATTAAACTTAAATGTTATGGTGCTTTCTAGTTCTTTTATAAATTGATTTGTGTTTAATGTTATACTTCCGTTTGCATTTTTTAATGTGAACACAATTTGGTGATATGCGTTTGTAATATCGTTATCAGCACTATCACTAAAGCCTTCCGAGCCCAAAATTTTGGTGTAATTGCTTTTGTAGTAATAATCTTTTGTTCGGTCTATTTTAACATCTTCGGTTAAAACATACTCTACATTAAGTTCAAAATATGTTGATAGTTGGTCAGCTGATTTGCTTGTAACAAGTTCATACTTTCCGCTAGCCGAATTTAGTGAGTAATAGTCTTTAGACTCGTCAATTTGTGTATCGGCTGTTAAAGTATACTTTTCTACCTTTTCGTAATATCTTGCAAGATATTTTTCGTTAACCGAACTGCCATCAAGTTTAATGTAGTTTGGTTGCGAAAGTTTAAAGTATGTTTGCTTGCTGTAAACATTTTCGTAATAATTTGAAATTTGCGAAACATCTAAATCGCTAACAGCCACAAACTTGCCCTCGGCCTCATTTAAAGTGTAATAGGTTTTTTCTTCCAAACTTGTATCATCAGTTTTTACAAAATAGCTTTTGTATTCTTGCTTATCCAACTCACTTAAATTGTTATAATCAGCTTGCGACAAGCAATTTGTGTAATCTACAACCTTTGTGTAGGTTTGTGCAATATGCGAAATTGAGTTTTCGGCACTTGTTACAAAAAGCTCTACATCATCGCCCAAATCGGCAGATGAAAAGTTGATATCAGTAATTTGAGCACTAAATACATCTTTTCCACTTGCATCTACAAATTGCAACTTGCCATTTGCACCAGTAAACTGGATTGGCTTGGTGTAATCATAATCATTTGCATTTTCGGCATTTTGTTGTGAGAAGTTTGTTTTTATGCCTGGCAACACATCAATATTTGTTGATAGTGTGTAGCCAGATTGACTTTTAAAGTAAACTCTAACCATGCTAGAACTTGATTTGTATCTTAAGTCAAGCTCGCCTGTGCCATAAGTATACATATAGTCATTTGCGTTATCGTCTATTGTGATGTTGCAATAAATATGATAATATGGTGTGCCTTCCTCGGTATCCTTATACAAATATTTGTTAAACATCTCGTTAACTTGCGCTTCACTTAAAGATACTAAAAGTTTTGTTTTAAGGTCACCAATATTTTTTGCATAGTCTTGTGGGAAGAATAATTTTGTTTTATCGTTGTTTGTGATTGATAAAATGTTGTTTGCAAACAAATCTATTTTTGTTGGTGTGTAATACTCTGGTGTCGATTTGTTTGGCGTTAAAATGTAATCTGGCGTGTAGTTAATTACATAAAAATTTTCATTTACATAACCAAAATCGCTATACATAACAACTTTATCGGTTACTTTGTTAGATACATCGCTAACTGTTAATGTTGCACCATCTATCTTTGCCCTGCTTGTTTTGCTGGTAGATTTGCCCTTTGTGCCAAGGCCAGAAGTCTCATTTAAAAATTTAAAGTAAACAAGACCACTAACATCATATGTTTTGCCATCTATTGTGCTGGTTATTGATATTGCTTCGTTTCCAGCGCCAAGCAACGCAATTTGCATTGCTGGTGTTGTGTAGCTTAAGCCATTTTCATCTTCTATAGATGTCATTTCGCCCAAAGCATCAATATTTTTTTCGTTTGTCCCCACACCATAATTAACATCTATTTGTGGTGTTGTTAAGCTAACCAAAATTGGATTGCTACAAATATTGGTTGTTGTTGATGATGCAACAAGCAAAAAATCGCCTGTTCCAACAAACTTAAAGTCAAACACTTTTGATGATGTTTTTGTGTAATCGGCATCGCCATCAATCTCGCCGTCTTTGTCAACTCGTTCCAAATAATTTACTGTAATTTTTGGTATAGATTGGTCATCTGTTCCACTGCTTATGGAAATTACTTGCTCGGTTAGCGACAAATAATCAAGTAGTTTTTTAATTGAGTTTATGCTTTCGTCCACGCCCTCAATTGTTTCGGTAAATCCCTTTCCTGCATATTTGCTTAATATAGATTTATCAAAATCGGCTGGAATGGCATATGTTCTAAGTTCAAAATCTCGTGATGGAGTTTTTGGAGAATTTAGCTTGATGTTAAATGTAATTGAGTTCCAAGCAAAGCCTATTGCTTTGTTTGAGTCTTCGGTTTCGTTTCCGCCCTCGCTACCTTGCTCGTCATTGTTATCCCCTGTGTTTTCGCCATCTTTGCCAGTATCTTCGGCTTGTTTTGTTATAAAGGATAGCGAAATGTTTTGGCTATACTTGCTATCAGCACTATCGGCCTCAAAATCTAAGCCAACAAGGTCAGTTGGCAAAACTTCCAAACCAATTTTGCACTTTGCTTCTCCCTCGCCCTTGGTGTTGTTGTAAACAAGCAAAAATGATGTTGTTCCAACGCTGTTTGCCAAAAGTGAAAAATAGTATTCACCATCACGCACTGTGTTTATTTTGGCAATTTCTGCAATATTTGTAGCTGCGCCATCGGCAAGCCTTACCGAAAGTGAATCGCCAAGTTCTTCTTTAGAACCATCATAAGTAACCTTAAAGCTTACTTCTCCACCCCTATAAACTTTTACATAATAATCATATTGTTTATATGGTTCTTCTTCGCTATCCTCATAAGTTTTTTCCACATCACGCATCTCATTAAATATGTTGTGATTTTTGTCATCTTGTGTGGCATTAAATAGTTGTGGTTTATCAATAGTTAAATCTTTTGTTATGTTTACAGTAATTGGTTTGCTGTAATACTCAATATCAATGTTTGTTGCTGTGGTTATATCAACATTGTTAGCAATTTTTAGCACAACTGCATACATTGTAAACTTTCCAGCCCCTGTTGGCACTATTTTGTAATAATTTACTGTGTCGTTTTGTGCTGCCACAATTGAATATGTTATACCGTTAATTTCTATGCTTATAGAAGAGTCTTTTTGCACATATGCACCATCTTCAATAAAGTAATATACTTTGCTAAATGTTGCATTTGATGGTGTTACGGTTGCTTTTAAGTTGGTTAAATCGTATCCCTTGTTGTTTTTATCGGCATCTTCAGCATCATAAACAACCTTTATTTGATTGCTTGTTAAACTGATGTTTGTAACATCTACCTTGCTAATTTTAAACGGGACATAATCAACCAAATAGTCTGCTGCCGATTGCAAATAAAATATAAAATAAAAATTGTTTTGAGCGTGCCCTGTAATGCTGTATGTCCAACCATCCGTAGTTTTTTGCAATGTTACAAAATTTTCGGCATTTATTGTGGTGTATCCATCTATGGTTATATCGGCAAGTTCCGCAACCCTTGTGGTTGTTTGATTGCTTTCATTATCTGCTTTTGGCCCTTGATAGCAAACATAAAGGCCAATTGTGCTAAGCAATGCTTGTTTGTAAGCTTGGTCAATATCGGTTGTAGACAAAACAATATCGGCAAAATAATTGTTTTTTGACACTGTTTTTGTGCTATCACTAAACATTGTAATTTTTCCAGTTTCAAAAACGCTGTAATCAAATTGCTTGGTTTTAACATCTAAACCAGTGCTTAAGCTTTTAATTTCGATTGGTTTTATGTAAAATCGCAATGTGTTAGAAAACACACACAATTTGCTTAATGCTTGTTTATACATAGCTTCGGCTGTTACTCCAGCAGGTCTGTTTGGGTCGTCCTCAAATTGTTGCAAAGTTGGCAAACTGCTTATATCTCTATATTGTGCAACAATATATGATGTAACAGTAAATGTTTCGCCTTCCTTGCCGCTGTTTATTGTAATGTTTCCAAAGTCATCAATCGAAGCAATTTCTTCGTTAGATACTTCGTAGTAAATTTTTCGTGGTGCATTAAAACTTGTTGTGCCCTCTGGCCTTTGCATTGGCTTTGCTGTGGCGTTTGTTGGGTTTGTAACTGCTTTTATTGATGGTTTTGAACTAGCATAAACATTATACAAAACATAGTCAACGCCGTTATCGTCAGTTTTTTCTTCTTGCTCATACTTTCCGGCATTATTTACCGAAATTGAAATGTTTTTTGCAGGGACATCAACATATAGCCAGCAACTAAGGCTTTTGTAGTCAGTTGGCTCTTTTGGTTTGCTGGTTACGGTAAATTTTACCCAACCGGTTTTATCTTGATTTATTGGTCTTATGTAAATTGGTTTACCAAGTTTTATGTTATATTCGTAATATAAAGTATCCTCATCATCTTGCTCCGTTTTGTTTATGGCCGAAACATTTTCGTCCTCAACAAGCTGAACAAGAGGTGACGATGTACTTGCCGACCAAGTTAGCTTTAGTGTTGCATCTACCTCGGTGCACCCTTCGTTTGGAACAACAACAATAGAGTTGTAAACTGGGTTGCCCTGATCATCTGTAGTTTGCTCAAAAATAACATTGCCATCTTCGTCAAAAACTTGATTCCCGTCTTTATCTAATTTTATGTTAAGGTTGCTATCCATAACAAACTCGTCTTTTGCCTCAGAAGTTGTGGTTTGTGCAAAATACCAATCTGTAAGCGGAACATATGGCGGGTTAAAACCACCCGACAAATAAACATACAAAACAACGCATGCAACAACGCCAACCGCGCCTGCAAGACAATAACCAAAAATTTTTAAAACATCTAAAAATTTTTGTTTTTTGGTCATTTTGCTTATAGGTATAAACTCTTTTGATTTTGCCATAAACCACTCCTTTAAAATTAGTTTACTCAATAGTTTTTTTATTATGTAAAGTTATATTTTTTAACCAATTTTTACAAATGTATACAATACCACTTATACATAAATTATATAATTATTCGCCTTTGATGTCAAACAACTTTAACAATAACATTTGTGCATATATCATTTTAAGCAATTATTACAAAAAAATAAATTTGCATTGTTATGCCACCCAAAATGCAAAAAAAATAGCAGTTATTTACTGCTATTTGGAAAGTTTGGTGTTCCGCAATATGGGCACACAACAGTGTCGTCAGTTTCAAAAGTTAAAACAGCACCACAATTTGTGCACTTTTTTGTATATGCCTTACCTTGTAAACGGGCAACATCGGTCATATTTTGTGCTTTTAGGCTATCAGTTTTTGCAATAAATTCGCCATCAACAACGGCAAACCCGCGCAAATAGCCTTTTGTTATATAATCATTTATTTGTTTGTTAATATCACTTGGATTTTTGCCCAATGTTGAGGCAATTAGCGAAATTTTGTTAAAATTTTGTTTAGAAATCATATCACAAACAACTTTTGCGCTTTTAAGTTCGCCATAATGTATCCAAACCATTGGAGCGCCGTAAAAGCCCATAACAACAAAAACTATGCCCAAAACCAGCAAAACAACATACAGTGCGCCCTTGCTTGTGTTGCCAGCCCCATAAATTATCAATGGTATGCCAACAATAAATGCAATTGTAAGCAAAATCCCAAAAATTAACGAAGTGTTACATCTTTTATTCATAATTCACCTATTTGTTATTATATAATATATTCAATTTATTTGTCAAATTGTAAACAACACAAAACGTTAAAACATAAAAAATTGCAAAATTTGTGGCCATTTTTGCTAAAATTACAACAAAATTTGTTAAAAATTATTTTGTTATTATAATTAAACAATTTTAGCCTTTAAACAATACAATTTTTTTTAGTTTTGCAACACACAAAATTTTTTGTACCTAAAATTTGTTTACTGCAATTATAATTATTTTAAGTCTACCACTATTAAAAACTACAAATATTTTTTAAAATGGTTTTTTACTGTTTGGCCGTGGATATTAAAATGGCTTAAATATTAAAAATAGTCGTGGATATTAAAATAGCCTAAATATTATAAATAGATTAAATATTATAAACAGTTATATATAAAAAAATAGAATAGATAAATAAAAACAAAAAAAGCGAACTAAATCGCTTTTTTTAACTATATTAATTTTACAATTGCCATTTCAGCATTGTCGCCATGTCTAGCGCCCAATTTCAAAATGCGTGTGTAGCCACCACCTTGGCCAACTTCTTGTTTGCGTTTTGCATATTTTGGTGCATAAACATTAAATATCTTTTCAATAAGTGGATGAGCAACATCTTGTGTTCTCTTTTCAAAATCAGCTTTGCTTTCTTTTTCAGCTCTTTGCTCTTGAACATCATACAATCTTGCCATCAACTTTCTTCTTGCAACAAGTTTCTTTGGTCCATCATTCAAAACTTCTTTTGTAACTTTTTCGCCCTTTGCATTAACAACTTCTTTTTTAACCTTTACAGTGTCTTCATAAGTGTTGATTGCAAGAGTCAAAAGTTTTTCAGCATAGCTTCTAACAGCCTTTGCTTTTTCTACAGTAGTTTCTACTTTTCCTGTCCAAAGGAGTGTTGTTGCTTGATTTCTAAGAACTGCCAATCTTTCATCGGTAGGTCTTCCCAATTTTTTAACTGCTGCCATATTTTTTACTCCTCATCATTTCTCAATCCAAGGCCATAGCTCTCTAGTTTTTTGATAACTTCTTCTAAAGATTTTAGTCCTAGATTTCTTACTTTTAACATATCTTCTTTTGACCTTTTTGTTAAGTCTTCAATAGTGTTAATGCCTGCCCTTTTTAAGCAATTAAAGCTACGAACAGAAAGTTCCATATCTTCTATGCTCATTTCAAGCACTTTTTGTTGCTTATCTTCTTCTCTTGTTTTTAGCACATTCATATTTTTCATATCCTGAACCAAGTCAACAAAAAGTTGTGCGTGGTCTTGAATAATTTTTGCTGCTAAACTTGTAACTTCTCTAGAAGATAGTGTGCCATTGGTTTCCACTTCAATGGTTAATTTATCGTAATCCATACTTTGGCCAACACGGGCATTTTCTACACTATAATTAACCTTTTTAACAGGTGTATAGATGGAATCAACTGCAATCCAACCAACATCGTTGGCCCTTGCTTTGTTTACATCTGCTGGAACATAGCCTCTGCCACGACCAATCAAAATTTCCATCTCAAAACTTGCATCTTCCATTGTGCAAATATGCAAATCTGGGTTTAAAATTTCAACTTCTGGATTAGGCTCGATATCACTTGCTTTAACCTCGCCAGCTGTGTATTTTTTAATATACAAAGTGGTTGTAAAGTCGTCGTTTAAATTTGTTGTTTTAACTGCCAAACTTTTAATGTTTAAAACAATATCAATAACATCTTCTGCAACACCCTTAACGGTAGAAAACTCGTGTGGAACACCATTTATACGTATAGCAATTGGTGCAGCACCAGGAAGGGCTGATAAAAGAGTCCTTCTTAAAGCATTGCCAAGTGTTAAGCCGTAACCTCTTTCTAGGGGTTCTACAACAAATTTTGCATATTTGCCGTTGTCGGTTTCTTCGCAAGTAATTTTTGGTTTTTCAATTTCCATCATAAAAAATTTTTACCTCCAAAAAATCTGAAAATTATTACTTAGAATAGAATTCTACAATCAATGTCTCTTTGATATTTGCGTCAACATCATCTCGTTGTGGCTTAGCTTCTACTTTGCCTTGGAGATTTGTCATATCAAGTGTAAGCCATTTTGGGCAAACAACTTTCATATCTTTTAGAGCTTTAAATACTTCGTAATCTTTTTTGCTATCTTTTATAGAAATAACATCGCCAACCTTAACTTCGTAAGATGGGATATCAACAACTTTACCATTTACTGTAATAAGTCCATGGTTTACAAATTGACGAGCTTGTGCACGAGATGCACCAAAACCAAGACGGAAAACTACGTTGTCGAGTCTTCTTTCAATAAGTGAAAGCATTTCTTCACCAGTTACATTTTTTGATTTTTGAGCTCTGTCATAATAACTTCGGAATTGTTTTTCAAGCAATCCATACAACCTTTTTACTTTTTGCTTTTCTCTAAGTTGCATACTGTATTCACTTGGTCTTTTCATAGATTTTTCGTTACCATGAGCACCAGGAACAGTAGGGCGTCTTTCAAAAGCACATTTTTTTGTTAAGCATCTATCACCTTTTAAGAAAAGTTTGCAACCTTCTCTACGGCATAGACGACAATCTGCATCAATATACTTTGCCATTTATCTTTCTCCTTTAAATTCTTCTATGCTTTGGTGGTCTGCAACCATTGTGTGGAATTGGAGATACATCTTTAATAAGTGTAACTTCAAGTTCTGCAGTTTGAAGTGCCCTAATAGCAGCTTCTCTGCCGTTGCCCGGTCCCTTTACATAAACTTCGACTGATTGAATACCTCTTTCTTTTGCAAGCTTTCCTGCAACTTCTGCAGCTTGACCAGCAACGAATGGTGTTCCCTTTCTTGAACCTTTAAAACCAAGTTTTCCAGCACTGCACCAGCTAATTTCATTACCAGCATCATCTGTAATGGTTACAATAGTGTTGTGCTTTGTAGCTTGAACATGAACAATACCTTTGTCTGAATGACTTGTTACTTTTCTTTTTTTTGCTACTGCCATAATTTACTCCTTAATTTTTCTTGGCACGCTTTTGAGCGATACCCTTTACTGTATGAGCATTGCAACGGTCATGTTGACCTCTGCAAGGAAGGTGTTTACGATGCCTGATACCTCTATAGCAACCAATTTCGGTAAGAGTTTTGATATTCATAGCAACATCTCTTTTTAAATCACCCTCAACAACTATTTGATTTTTTTCAATATATTCTCTTATTTTTGCTGCATCATCATCTGACAAGTCTTTTACTCTTGTATCTGGATTGATGCCTGTTGCCTTAAGAATTTTTTGAGAAGTTTTGAGACCGATACCATAAATGTAGGTTAATCCAATCTCAATTCTTTTATCTCTTGGCAAATCAATTCCTGCAATACGAGCCATTTTTCCTCCATTTTGTGCTATTGCACTTTGCTTATATTATTATAATTTATTTTTAAAAACAATTCAAGTAATAAGCAAAATTTGTTAAAATTTTGTTTATCAGCCGCCCCAAATTGTGTTTTTGTTTTATATGTTCATATATAAAAGTGTGGAAACAATCTCCCTCGAGAAATATTCTTGTATATGAACATAGGTTAATAATTAACCCTGTCTTTGATTATGTTTTTTGTATTTGCTGCAAATAACATAAACTTTACCATTTCTTTTAATAACCTTGCATGCACTGCAAATTGGTTTAACAGATGGTCTAACTTTCATAATCTATCTCCTTTTTGGCTTAATTTTTATCACGCCAAACTATTCTACCTTTTGTTAAGTCATAAGGGCTCATTTCTACCCTAACTTTATCGCCTATCATAACCCTAATGTTGTTTATCCTTAACTTTCCAGCAAGATAGCCTGTAATGACATGACCATTTATCAATTGTATTTTGATGTCGTCCTTAAATATATCGGTAACAACACCCTCAATTTCCAAACAATCTCCTTTTGGCATAAGTTCTCCTTTTTATCTTAATGATTTTTGCTACCAACTACAAAGTTAAAATTTCAATACCTTCGTTAGTAATTGCCAATGTGTTTTCGTAATGTGCTGCTGGCTTGCCATCTCTGGTTCTGGTTGTCCAACCATCATTATCAATAGTAATTTCCTTTCGGCCCATATTTATCATCGGCTCTATAGCAATACACAAACCATTTTCTATTTTTGGACCAAAGCCCTTATGACCATAATTTGGAACTTCGGGGTCTTCGTGCATATCTCTACCTATGCCATGGCCAACCATCTCCCTAACAACAGAGTAGCCAAAGCTTTCGGCGTATTTTTGCACTCTTTCTCCAATATCACCAATTCTATCGCCAACTTTGAGTCCTTTGATACCCTCAAAAAAGCATTGTTTTGTTACATCTATAAGCTTTTGCTTTGCTGGGGATATTTTTCCAACAGCAAAAGTTCTGGCAGCATCACCGTTGTAACCATGAATCATTGCACCACAATCAATGCTGATAATTTGCCCTTCTTTTAAGATTATATCTGCTCGTGGAATTCCATGAACAATAACATCATCTATGCTTGCGCAAATTGACGCTGGATACCCACCATAACCTTTAAAATTTGGGATTGCACCCTGACTGCGACAATAGTCTTCGGCAATTTGGTCAAGTTCCAAAGTGCTGATGCCTGGTCTTATATTTTTTTCACAAATATCAAGCATACCCTTTGTAATTCGGCACGCCTCTTTCATGAGTTCAATTTCTCTTTTAGTTTTTAGATAAATCATATATTCACTTCTTTAATATTTCACAAATTTTAGAATAAACTTCGTCCATTTGTGCCTCGCCATTAACTTTGTAATAGCCTTTGTGATTTTTGTAATAACTAATAATAGGATAAGTTTTGGTTAAATAATCTTGATATCTTGCCTTTGCAATTTGTGCTGTATCATCACTGCGCCTAACAATTTTGCCACCACAATAAGGACAAACATCTTTTGTTGGGCTTGCTAATATAACATCTTTGCCACAATTGTTGCAAAATGCCCTGCAAAGCACCCTATCTATAATTGTATTTTCCGAAACCAAAATTTCTATTATATAGTCTATTTTTATCAGTTTTTCAAGCTCTTTTGCTTGAGCAACTGTTCTAGGAAATCCGT
>ERZ808246.2207-NODE-2207-length-12563-cov-2.735369_pt1 | contig 12563 bp, 14 predicted proteins | sample MGYA00521083_ERZ808246 | MGnify/ENA primary metagenome ERZ808246 (study PRJEB31516, sample SAMN03275577) | gut metagenome | biome: mammalia-associated habitat; material: feces | host: Papio cynocephalus | place: Kenya | collected 2012-07-07 ...
CTTATGTACTGCCCCAAGGGAAAAATGTGCTGTGGGCGATTTTAATCAATCTAACAAAGCTTTGTAGATGTCGCCTTTCTTAAATCCCGACAGCTTCGCAGCCTGCTTCGCCGCTTCGCTGACGCTCATGCCGCTGTCAACGCTGTGACGAGCACACTCTATAGCTTGCTCAATGGTCATATTATCCTCGGTTTTTTCAGGTTCTGCTCCCTTGATAACAAGAACTATTTCGCCCTTAACACTGCCGTCTGCATACTTCTCAACGGCTTCATCAAGCGTAGTGCGAATAACCTCTTCGTGAATCTTCGTAATCTCACGGACTATTGCGATTTCACGGTTGCCGAACACCTTGTTCATATCTCGGAGCGTTGCACCCAGCTTGTGCGGAGCTTCATAGAAAAGCATTGTTCTCGTCTCCTTTTCGAGAGAGAGAAGATGCTCACGGCGGCTCGGCTTGTTCACGCTGAGGAATCCCTCAAAGGTGAAACGACCTGACGGAAAGCCTGAAAGTGCAAGTGCGGTCGAAAAGGCGCATGGACCGGGAACGGATTCGACCTCAACTCCTCTGTCATGGCAAAGACGCACGAGATCCTCACCCGGATCGGAAATGGCAGGCATGCCGGCGTCGGTCACGATTGCGCCGTTTTCTCCGGCAAGAATCCTTTGAACTATGGCCTCGCCGTGTTCCTTTTTGTTATATTCAAAATAGCTCATCATGCTCTTTTTTATTCCAAAATGATTGAGCAATTTGAGAGTTACTCTTGTATCCTCGGCGGCAATGAAATCAACGCTTTTCAGCGTCTCAATCGCACGGGGTGAAAAATCTCCGAGGTTGCCTATCGGAGTTCCGACAACATAAAGCTTACTCATTTAACGTTCTCCTTATACTCACCGTAAATATCGGTTACTTCCTTTGAAAGCTCGCCGTCCTCGCCGTACATTATCAGAAGCGGATCAACATTCATGAACGGCTTGCCGCCCTTTCTGCCCTCAATGAGGAAAAGCCAAGGACGTGTGTACGGCGTTTTCGCAACAAGACGAAGTCGCTTCGGCTCAATGCCGTTTTTCTTCATGGCAACGATAGTATCGCTGAGCCTTTCGGGACGGTTGCACATGCAAAGTCTGCCGCCGAAATTCAGCAAGTATGCCGCCGCAGAGCAGATATCGTCAAGATTACATTCAACCTCATGCCTTGCGATAAGCTCAGCAGGTGCGACGCTTTTTATGCCGCTGTCCGCCGCCTTGTACGGAGGGTTCATTGTAACGACATCCATCGAAGCGTGAGAAAGAACAGATTTTATATTCTTAAGGTCGTGGTTTATCGGTTTAACCTTTTCTTCGACCGAGCTTCTGCGAACGGATTCACAGGTTTGCATATAGCCCTTCTCCTGCAATTCAACGGCGGTTATCTCTTTAGCACAGTTATTCCTGCACCAGAGCATTGGGATTATTCCGCAGCCCGTGCCGAGGTCGCATGCCTTTTCATTGCGCTTAGGCGAAGCAAAATCGGCAAGCAGAACAGCATCCGTGCCAAAGGTATGCTCCTTAGATACGGCAACATATATGCCCGAGCCAAGAAATTCATATTTAAAATCGGGCATAGCATTGCCTCCGTTCAGTAATCATAATGTATATTATACAACGTAAACAGCGCCGTGTCAAAGGAAACGACGCTGTTCTTAGCTATTTTATTCTGTTCACAATAATTATTGCCGCTCCGAGTACGACCAAAACCACGCCGGTTGCACGATTCAGCGTTTTTGCCGAGACCTTGTTGGCAATCAGCGCCGCAATGAGCGCAAAAACAAGTGTGCTGATTATACAAGTGACAAGAGCAACCGAATCCGGTGCTCCGCCTATCGCAAAGTGGCTGACAGATCCCGTCAGAGCCGTTGCCGCCATGATGAATACGCTTGTTCCGACCGCCGTTTTAAGCTCATATCCGAGTACGGTTGTGAGGACGAGAAGCATCATCATTCCGCCGCCTGCGCCGATAAATCCGCAAATAAAGCCGACCATCGAGCCGCAAATCACCGAACGAATTGCCTTTTGCTTCGCCGTAGCATTTTGCAGTCTCGCTTTCGGCGCAACAACAGGCTTAACGATAAATTTAATACCAAGAAGCAAGGTCATAAACACGGAAAAACTGCCCATGGTCGTTTTTGGCACAATGCTTGCGACATAGCTGCCGACAAGGGTAAAGCAAAGTACCGAAGCCATCATGATAAGACCGTTGCGAATATCGAGATTCTTATTTTTTCCGTAAGTGTAAGCCGAAACCGCACTCGCAAGCACGTCACTCGCCAAGGCAATTCCGACAGCAAGGTAAGAGTCCATATCAAGGAAGGTAATCAGCATGGGGCTGATTACGGCAGCGGCACTCATTCCGGCAAATCCTGTGCCGAGACCTGCTCCGATACCGGCAATGATGCAAATTATAATTTTAAAAAGCATTATACTTCCTCCCGACCGAACAAGCTGATGTTCTCAAGTATTTTTTCATTCACTCTTTCAAAGATTTCCTCCTCCTCGGGGGAAATTCCGCTTTTTAGTGTGGAAATAAATTTTTCCTGCATTGCTCTGCCGTCCGAGATTATGTTCTGAGCCGATTTGGTCGGCACAAGGCGGTGAATTCGTCTGTCTGATTGATCATCCGTGCGAATTAAATAGCCCTTTTGAATAAGTGCTTCAACAGCAACGGAAGCGATTCCACTCTTGATTCCCCTGACGGCGCAAATATCCCTCGCAGTGTTGTTCTCAGGATTGTTTGCGCAGAACATAAGAATATCAAAGCAGGACTGATTGATTCCGTATTTTTTGCACAACGGCAGAGAAAGTCCGCTGTAAATATTCGCCAGCTTCTTCCCAACCGCTATCATCTTTATCGCAGTCATGGCGTCCTCCAAATAGTTTAAAATTAGAATTTCTATAATTATATCACCGTGAGCAGTCTTTGTCAACGCATTTTTTGTGTAACTATCAGTTTACAATTTTTACTGTTAGTTGCTGTTTATACCAAAACAAAAAATATATAATAATGCTACATTCGCGAAAATTACAAGTCCTCTTTTGAGTGAAGTAAAACACCAAGGAGGATGATTTATGAATTTTAAAAGACAAGGCTTTTGGAAAGGTAAAAAAATGGTTGTAACGGATATCGGGAAACGAATTCGGCTTGCCCGTGAGATTGCAGGATTCACTCAGGAAAATCTCGCGGAAGCGGTCGATGTTTCAAGAACTGCCGTTGCACGATGGGAAAGCGGAGATATTGTTCCAAATTTGCAGCACATAGTTGACATTGCGATGTTGCTTAATGTCAGCACGGATTACCTACTCGGTGTCAAGGATCCAGACGAGAATAAACTGCCTGAGTTATCCGAAAAAGCTGTATTTGCTCTTGCCAGTTTTATAAAGGAGGTTAAGAAAGAATAAAAGTAAATCAATGCCAAAATAATTAAAACTAATAAATAATAAGGAGACATTAAAATGATTTGTTCAAGATGCGGAAAAGAGTTTAACGGTAAATTTTGCGAGCACTGCGGAGCACCTGCTCCGAGCACCGCAGCACCAGCCCTCGGTACATACCCTACCGAGCCTATGCCTGCCAAGAAAAAGAAAAAACCGATTTATAAAAGATGGTGGTTTTATGTGATAGTTGTCATCGCCGCAATTGCGGTTATCAGCTCAATTTCAGGCAATAAATCGAAAAAAATTAAATGGGACGACATAATTTTAAGTGAACAATTGCCCGAACCGCCTAAAAATAAAGGTGAAGTTCACGAAAACACTGCCGAAAGACTTTGGGTAGACATCGATAAAATTTCCGACAAACAGTATAACGATTATATAGAAGCCTGCAAAACAAAAGGTTTTACGGTTGATCCGGGATCTGATTCCATGTCCTACGGTGCATACAATGCCGAGGGATACAAATTGAGTCTAAGCCATTACGGCAGCGAAGCCGAAATGAAGATTGAATTGGAGAAACCGACGGAGATGTCCCCGATCACATGGCCTACCAGCAAGGCAGGCAAGCAGCTTCCTGCTCCCAAATCCACAAACGGTAAGTTTACCCACGAAAGCGATGACGGTTTCTTCGTTTACATCGGAAGCACGAGCAAAGATGATTACAACAGCTATGTAAAGGCTTGCTCCGATAAGGGCTTTACGGTTAATTATGACAAAGGTGACAGCTTTTATAACGCCGATAACAGCACCGGCTGGCATGTTTCGATTAAATATGAAGGCAACAATATTATGAGCATTGATATTGACGCTCCAAGCGAAAGCAGCACATCCCCGTCAGCCTCAAGTGACACAACAAAGCCTACCGAATCAAAGCCTGCCAAGACAGCCAATAACGACTCGGACATGGTTGACGGAATGCACCGTGATTTCAAGGAAGCAATGGACAGCTATGAAGTATTCTTTGATGAGTATGTTGCATTTATGAAAAAGTATAAGGAATCCAACAATTCAATTTCTATGCTTTCCGATTACACAAGGTTTATGTCACAATACACTGAAACAATGCAGAAGCTTGAAGAATGGGAAAGTAAGGATCTCAACACAAAGGAAGCCGCTTATCTTCTCGATGTAACCAACAGAATAAACAAGAAACTTCTTGAAGTTGCCGAATAATATCAGAGCAGTGACACTTAATTGTGTTACTGCTTTTATTTTCAGCAAACAAAAATCGCTGTGCATACCTTGCGATACGCACAGCGTCTTTGATCTTTTATTATGTTTTTTGAAGCGAATCATATTGTGGAATGATTTCAACCGCCTCGTTAAACATCACAAAGCTTAATTATTCCTCTACCGGAGCTCCGACCGGGCAAACATCGGCACAAGCGCCGCAGGATGCACAAGCATCAGCGTCGATCTCATACTTGCCGTCGCCTTCGGAAATAGCGCCTACCGGGCACTCAGCCTCGCAAGCACCGCAAGCGATACAGTCGTCTGTAATCTTAAAAGCCATTGTTGTTACCTCCTTGCTGGTTGATTTGACTTTATTGTAACATATTCCTGCAAAAAAGCAAGGGTTTTTACAAATTATTTTCATGAAAAATATTAGAATTTTTTACTCGATTTCTATGCCGGTGTAGTAATGCTTCAATATCTCCTGCCAATCCGAGCCTTGACGGGCCATATAATCAGCACCGTATTGACTCATTCCGACCATGTGTCCGTTGCCTATGATTTTGATTGTGAACTTCTCGTCCTTGCAACTTATTGTAAAATTTCTGCTCGGCAAGCTGAGTGCCTTTTTAATGTCGCTACCGTCAACCTTTGTTTCGCCTATTTCAACAGAACGCACAAATCCCGTGTCGGTTTTATCAGTTTTACCGACCCACTTTTCGCTGTTCTCCGGCAGCTCGATTCCGTCGATGATCTGAATTGCCGAGCGAAACTTTTCTTTATCAAGTCCGATTACCGTCTCATAGTTCGGCGAGAGCCTGTCACCGTCGCTCGTGACGGATTGGAGATAAGCGATGTCCTCACCCCAAACGGTTTTTGCACTCTCGGTTTTGCCGCTGCAAATATCATGATAAGCCGCCAAAATCGGCTTGCCGTCATATGTCATCTTTTTCCCGAGCACATCAGCGACAAGTTCTTCCGCCTTTTCCTCATAATCATCATACTTGTTGCCCCATTTTTTCTTCCTTGCGTCCTTATCGAGATATCCCTGATGAATTTTGGAATCGTCAGAAATGTCCGCTCCGTTAAGATCGTCTTTATTCCCCTTCTCCTTGCAATAGAGCGCATAAGTGTAGCAAGCAACAGCCTGTGCTTTAAGAGCCTCATTGTGACTTTCCATACTCATCTCTGCCGCCAATGCTCCGACGGTATATTCTTTTATATCGGTTTTTTCGACCTTTCCGCTTTCGCTTTTCATAACGCTTATTGCTCCGCTTTCCGTATTCACAGACGGCTTTTTATCAACAACTACTGTTTTATGCGGCTTTTCCATGGTTGTCAGCGGCAGAATTATCATCGCCGCCATCAGCACCGAGCAAAGTATCAGATATTTCCTCATCATTCATTCCTCCCGAAGAAATACTATGCGGACAAGTCGGGACATATGAAAAGAAGCACCGAAAAATCAGTGCTTCTTGAATAACTTTCTGAATTGTTTTTGCCACTTTCTGTAATAGGCTATTTCGAGCTTTTCAATCGCAATGTCATACATGATGAATGCGACTAATCCGAGCGCAACGAGCAGCGGAATCATGAATCCCTGCGTATCCTCCAAAAGCTCGGTTGAAATGCCGAAAACGTGCATTATTATATAATAAGTCGCAACGATTACTCCAACGAAGAACACCGCCTTGACTATGTAGCCGATGACCTTCGGAAGCTTGTCAAATAGGAGCTTAACAAGCGGATAGTAGCCTATCAAAGCTATGTAGATCGCCACAGCTTCTTTCTCGGGAACAACGAGTGCGCTTATTACGGAGGTTCCCACATAAACGCCGAGCGCCCATTTCCAATCGCACTCAATGCGCATGAACATTACGAGAATCGCCGCAAGCGCAGGTATCGCATAGGTCAGGAACGGAATGACCGAAGCAAGCATCATCAACGCCGCCGAAAGACCTATGCACATTCCGCCCAAAGCCGTTTTCACCGTATTTTTCATATCATCACCGTCAACAGCATCTTATAAGGTCGCCGCCCATACATTCGCAGCAGCAATCCGCACACATAAGCGACGAACAGATATTGCACGGACTGCAACATCCGTCGTTATCGTCATTCTGTTTATTCTTTCTGAAATTGCCCTTTGACTCACGCTCAAGCTGATTGAATGCGGCTTCGTATTCCGAATTGCCCGGTTCCATTTCCTTGGCTTTTCTGAAGCTTTCGAGTGCGCTCTCAAGCCAGCCTCTTCTGTGCTGAATTGTACCCTTGAGATAATACCACTCGGCATTTCTGCGCTGATAAGGAATACCGTCAAGCAATGTTTCGGCATCGTCAATTCTGCCGCTGTTGAGCTTTGCCCTTATATCGCCGAACTCGGAGGTCTGACCGCCTGACGCATTTGTGCCGAAGCCGGCATCAGCATAGGTTGTGTCCGTTCTGCCGCCGCTTAAATTATTGATTATAAAATCATAGGCGTTGTTCAGCTCGTTCATTTTTGCCTGATCCTCGCTGTATTGGCGAGCCTTGTCACGGTATGCTCTTTTGATTTCATCCATGCTTGCCGACGATGTTACGCCGAGCACTTCATACGGATTTTTCACAACGTTCAACCTCCTTGTAGATTACTCTTTTAGCGGAACATTCCGTTCCGTATACAAGCACATTATCTATTATATCATAAAATCTGTAAATTTCCAGCTTATTTAAGTTATTTATCGCTTCTCCGACGGTAAGCGACAGCATTTGTTCACAATATATCTTAAAATCCGGCAAACTATAACGCTTTTTCAGCGGATTGAAGCTGCCGGTTTTGATATCGTCCTCGCAGTCGTCGACCGCATCAATAAGATAAACCCAGCGGCCTAAGAAATACCCGAGCCTGTTCAATGCCGTATCGTCCGACGCTTCAATATCAGTCGAAATCATTTCGGCAAGCATTTTTGCACTTGCGTCCGCCGCCTCATCAACACCTGCGTTTCTTTTCTCCGCCTCGGCCTGCTCCTCCATGAGCTTTCCAAGCTTTTCGGCAATCACAGGATTGTTTTTCTTTGCCTTTTTAAATATATGATTTGCATAAGGCATCAACATTTTGCAAAGCAATTTTTTGAAAAATTTGCTGTCGGCGATGTTATCCTTTATCTTATAATAAAATGTGAGCATTGATACATCGGCGGTGTATGCTATATCAACGCTGCTACCCGAGCAGTCGTAGCATTTTTTCATCGGATTAAACGAGCAGTGCGATTTTTTCATGCACACCTTGTTTTCCCTGACCGCCATTCGCAGAATTGCAAGAAACGTAAAATCATACGAAAGCGTAAGCCTTGCAAGCAGACCATAGCGTTTGCCTATAGACTTGCAAAGCGAGCAGTAAACGCCCTTGTACATATCATAATCCTTGAATTTCATTTCAGGCCTGTACGCCCTGACATACCCCAGCAAATGTCCACTTCCTTAGAACAAAACATGAATAGTGAATTTATTTCCGCAAATCGGGCAAGTTATGTTTCGCTTGCCACGCTTTTTTGAAAGGCGCAGATTCTCTCCGCAATTCGGGCAAACCCTGAACCTGTGCGTTTTGAAATACTTGAATCTCAAGCTCTGCCTTTTGAACCAACGCTTCATTTTTCTGAAATGCTCGGTGTAATTGGTTCTGACAAGCAGATTATCAAACCATTCGCCCTCACGGCGGCGTTTTTCGATATTCTTCGACAGCACACGGAATACGGCGAATCCGAAAACAGCGAGAGCCAAAACATAGAAAATATAATAAGCTATGCGATTGCGCATAAACGAGCCGATTCCGTTAAGCAGAAGATTTAATAAAATCAAAAATCCCGTCAGCTTGTCAAGGCCGTATCTGCCGTACATGAAGTTATATAATTTTTGCATAAAATTGTTCATTTTAAATTAACCCGCTTTCAGGTCGTTTTCTTTCAAGTAACTGCATATTACTTATCTTTTATATATTATACTTGACAAACAAACTCAAGGTGTTACAATTTTATTAACAAATTTAAAAAGAACGTCGGTTTTTTCCCGACGTTGCAAGAACGGAAGATTAAAACATGGAAATTATTAAGCCGAAATATTTTGACTCGTTTAAATGCATCGCCGGCCGCTGTCCGGACACATGCTGTGCAGGCTGGGACGTTGAGATTGATGACACTTCGGCCGAAAAATATAAAAGTGAAACAGGCTGCTTGAAGCAATATTTTGACAAGCACCTGACAACGGACGAGGACGGATATATTTTCTCGCTTGTTGACGGCCGCTGCCCTATGCTTGATGAAAGCAACCTTTGCCGAATTCAGCTTGAGCACGGCGAATCGGCACTTTGCGACACCTGCCGACTTTTTCCGAGATACTTCGACGATTACGGCGAAATCCGAGAAACGGGTCTCGGTCTCGGCTGTCCCGAGGCAGCAAGGATTTTGCTCTCCCCCGAAACAGATGTGAATCTTGACAGAACGGTTGAAAGTCCGGACAGAATATATAATCTGCTGACGGAAAAGCGTGAAGAATTTTTTGCAATTCTTGACAATAAAAATTTTGACCTCAAAATGAAGCTTTCCGCCGTGCTTTTCTCCGCCGCTGAATTTCAAAGCGACATTGACAAGGTTGACATGCTCGGCGGAGACAGCAGTGTTGAATTTTCCGAATGTATTAAGGTTCTTGAAAAGATGGAATACATCAGCAACGAGCGCAAAGAAAGGCTCATTTCCCTCTCGGATGAAAAAGCGATTTATCACAACAGTGAAAAATTTGCCGAGGATATCGTTCGGCTTTTCAAATACTATCTCATGCGATACATGATGACGGCTTGCTTCGATCTCGACCTGCTGACAAAGGTTAAATACGGCATCTTTGCTTGCATAATTACGGAAAGGCTCTATGACAGCGTTCCCGAGCTGAGCTTTGACGAGCGTGTACGAATCCTTTACGGCTACTCAAAAGAGGTCGAATACTCGCAGATAAATCTCGATATTCTTGACGACGCAATGTATAATGATTTCACCGTGGCCGAATTGGTGAATCTGCTTTAATAAAAATAGCTATATTAATGGGCTGTGACGAATAAATCTTCGCCACAGCCCATGATTTTTTTATTAATCTATCGCTTACTTAAAGAGCTTCAAAAACCAGTTAATTGCCTTAACAAATACTGCTTTAACAGCATTGAATGCTACCTGAAGCTTATCCTTGAAGCTTTGCTTAACCTCAATGTTGAAGTCAACGCTTGTCGTCCCCTTGAAATTGCCTATCCCCTTTATTGTAGCAGTCGCCGTGCCTGCCGATTTGTTGTTCTTATAGGACACGGTGTAATCCTCGCCCTCCTTGAGCGTTTTGCCGTTGAACTTAACCTTAAGCTTTGGCTCGCAAGGTGTCCATTGGCAATCTGCGTCGGGATCGAAGCAATTTCCGCCTTGTCGATTGAAACGGCGATGATTGCAAAATCAACCTTAGTAATAAGCATTGAGAAATCCCCAAGACCTGTCACGATAACGTTGGCCGTGCCGACATTCAGATTGTTGATATATTCGGTTGAATAATCTTTGTTACCCGTAAGCTTTCTGTCGGAGAATTTGACCGAAACCTGCGGCTCGAGCTTCTTGCCAGTGTAGCTCTGATTTGCGATATGGTCAACGATGAGCGTTGTTACCTTTATGCCGTTCGCCTTTGCGTAGCTCTCGGCGTAGGAATTCTCATTGCAATAAATCGTAAGCTTGTCGCAAGCCTCAAATGCGTTATCGGCAATTTTTTCAACAGAATCGGCAATGACCGCCGTTTCAAGGTTTTCGCAGGATGCGAATGCAAGCGTACGGATTTCCTTAACGTTTCCGCCGACCTTGAGGGTTTTGAGCTGCGAGAAATATTGGAAGCTGCTCTCGCCAACCGTCTGTGCATCCAGGTTTGAAAGTGTCAGCTTAACATCGGTGATTCCCGTTTCGTCAAATGCGCCTTCATCAATGCAGGTTATATCCTCAAATGTGAAGTCCTTCAATGATGTACAATATCGGAAAGCCTCATACAATATTTCCTTGTTTCCTATCCTGTTCCATGTGACCTTATATAATTTCTCACAATCTGCAAATGTCCACTCTCTGATATATTCCGTATTCTTTGAGATAACTACAGTTTCAAGCTCCTTACAGTACTCAAATGTACTGCCTCCGAAATCAACGATCGAATCAGGCATGACAACATTTTTCACTGCCGTATTTTCAAAAGCACCCGAGCCTATCGTAACAACCCCGTCCTCAAAGCTTATCTCGCTGAGATTCTTACAATCGGCAAATAAATATCCGGGAATAATTTTCTGATTTTTGGTAAAGGCAAACGAGGTTACCATGGTCTTGCGAAAAGCACAGCTTTCCAGTTCCGCACTTTGTGCAAAATCAGCGTTTGCGATTTTTGTATGATCGAAGGCACGACCGCCTACAAATTCAATATTGCTGTTCTCGCCGACAATAACTTCCTTCAATTCAAGGCAATAATTAAATGCAGCTCGTTCAATTCTCTTTATACTGTCGGGCAAAGTGATACTTTCCAAAGATTTACATCCATCAAATGCCTGCGCCGCAATTGATGTCCGGCCGTCCTCAAGTTCAACATTTTTGAGCAATCGGCAGCATGCCATGGCACCGTCCCACGATTTGAGAGTTTTCGGGATTTTTATCGACTCGATCGAGTTATATGCAAAGGCTTTCACCCCGATATACTTCAACGATTTTGGGAATTCAACCGAGCTTATTCTTCCCATGTCATCGGAAATATTGCTGCTTAATGTTCTTATAAAGGCTTCCGTGCCTATGTATTCAATTCCGTTCGGGAGCTTCAGTTCACCGTCAAACGGACAGAATGCGAATGCCTGACCGCAAAGCGTTTTCAGCGACGCCGGAAGAACCGGATTTGCAAGTGATGTACAAAGTGCAAATGCGCCGTAGCCAATGTACTCAACCGAATCGGGAATGCTGACAGATTCAAGCGAGGTACAGCCTGTGAAAGCAAAATCACCTATTCTTTTCAGCGTTGATGGGAATTTGACTGCAAGAAAATTATATTTTGAAGTGTATTTCCCGATATCGTCCTTCGATACTGACTTATACCTGCTTTCCACTTTGCTTTCAAATGCCTTTGCTCCGATACTTACAACCTTATGTGAGTCAAGCTCGGCAGGAATATCCAAAAGAGAAGCATCCGCAGGTCCCGTGTAGCCTGTGATTTCTGCATTGTTATCCTCATCGAGTGTATAGGTGAAATAGCCCGACGAATATTCCTCCTGCGCTTCCTTGCTCTTGAAAATATAGTATCCGTTCTCTTTTCCGCTGTAAAAGTAACCGCCGTTTGCAAGGTTACAATAAATAACAATACTTGGCCATTCCTTGAGCATAAATACAGTTCTATCGCTCATAGAAAAGTTTGAAAACGATGCCCCCGAGGACGGTACTAAAGAATTTTCTATAATGAACTTCTCAATACCGTCACATTTATAGAAAGAATTACTGCGAAAAACATAGCAGCTTTTCGGCAGATGAACCGTCTTTATCGACGGACAATTAGTGAATGATTTCATCGTCATTGATTCAAAACCGTCATTAAAAACGACCTCTTCAAGATTCAGGCAGTCAACAAAAGTTTCTCTGTTCATTCCACGCATGTTTTCCGAAAAAATTACCTTGCGTACTTTTTTATTAATAAATGCACCCTTTTCGATTTTAGAAACGGGAACTCCGTTGATCTCATTCGGGATCGTTACGATTTCCTCGTCCTTCAAATATTCGAGAATACTAAGCTTTCCGTCATAATTGTAATTATAGCGAAAATCCTCAGTCGTTTGGTCGCTGAACTCAAATGCCATTGCAGGCTGAGCAACAGACGCCATAGTGATAACCGATATGACGGCAAGCATTACG
>ERZ808246.2208-NODE-2208-length-12563-cov-2.581708_pt1 | contig 12563 bp, 12 predicted proteins | sample MGYA00521083_ERZ808246 | MGnify/ENA primary metagenome ERZ808246 (study PRJEB31516, sample SAMN03275577) | gut metagenome | biome: mammalia-associated habitat; material: feces | host: Papio cynocephalus | place: Kenya | collected 2012-07-07 ...
CGCCGAAGCTTGAACAAGCCGACCTTGTGTATGACGCGTTTTATCAGATTGTGCAAGCGGACGAAGAATTATCCGACCCCGACTTCACAAAAAAACGCCGAAGTGATATATACATACAGCAGCTTAACACCTCGATAAAGCGACTTGCCTTTAATTCCAAAAAGTCGGACGGCTTCAACCCGCATTTAACAGTATGCGACGAAATGGAAGCTTGGCCGGGTGAACAGGGATTGAAGCAATATGAAGTTATGAAGTCCGCGCTTGGTGCAAGAAAGCAACCGCTTATATTATCGATAGCGACAGCGGGCTATGTAAACGACGGAATATACGACGAACTTATGAAGCGTTCAACGGCATTTTTAAAGGGCGGCGACGAAATGCGCTTACTTCCCTTTTTGTATATTATTGACGATGTGCAGAAGTGGGACGACATAGAAGAATTAAAAAAATCAAACCCGAATTTAGGTGTTTCCGTTTCGGAAGACTTCTACACCGAAGAAATAAAGGTTGCGCGGAATTCTCTTTCAAAAAAAGCGGAATTCTTAACAAAATATTGCAACATAAAGCAGAATTCTTCTGTTGCGTGGCTTGATTATCAAGACGTTAGCGACATTTCGGGCGAAAAATATTCGCTTGAAGACTTCAAGGGGTGCTATTGCGTCGGAGGTATTGACCTTTCGCAGACAACAGACCTTACGGCGGCTTCAATCGTTATTGAGAAATCAAAGAAGCTGTATGTATTTACACAATTCTTTATGCCGCGGGAGCGGTTCGACAAGGCTTGCGAAGAAGATAATACACCGTATAACATTTACAACAAGCAAGGCTTTTTGACATTATCGGGCGACCATTACGTCGATTATAAAGACGTGTTTAATTGGTTTGTTATGCTTATAAAAAAATACAAAATACGACCGTTGAAGGTTGGTTACGACAGATTTTCGGCGCAGTATTTAATACAAGATATGGCGCAAGCGGGCTTTCACGTTGACGATGTTTTTCAAGGCACGAACCTTTCGCCGCTCTTGAAAGAATTTGAAGGCATTATCAAGGACAAAAAAATCAACATCGGCGAAAACAACTTGTTAAAATCGCACTTGCTGAATGTTGCCGTTCAGATAAACAGCGGCGACGGCAGAATGAAGCCCGTCAAAATTGAACCGCGTATGCGTATAGACGGTTTTGTTTCGGTTATAGACGCTATGACGGTACGAAGCAAGTATTATTCCGAAATCGGAAAACAGCTTGAAAATAACGCGGCGTAAAGGAGGTGAACAGGAAAAATGAAATTACTTTCAAATATGGCGGCTTTTCTTTCGGGCTTAAAACGGCGGCTTTTCCTTTCGGGACGAAGTGAAAGTGTATATTTCGGCGGACTTCGTGAAAACGAAATTGTCGGAGCGATTGCAAACGCCGTAGCTTCAAACGTTGCGAAGCTTACGCCACAAGTTATACGCAAAACGGCAGCCGGAACAACAATAAAAAACGATAAGCTTTCGCGGCTTCTTGAAATACGCCCCAATGCTGAAAACTCGACATATGATTTTTTGTATAAAATGGCTTCGGACTTGATATATACTTCAAACGCTTTCGCCGTTGTATTTTTCAACGACGATTGTTCCGAAATCACATCTATACAGCCTATCACGGTAACAAGCCACAGAATTTTTGAAGTTGACGGCGTTTTATATTTTAAATTTATATGGGAATACGATAAAAAAAGTTATACCGTCCCGTATCAATTTGTTATTCATATTAAAGGCCGGTACAACCGAAAAAGGTTTTTGGGAACACCGCCGGACGCTGAATTGCAAAATTCAACGGAGCTTTTGAATGTTACATACAGCGGAATAAAAAACGTTATTCGGAATTCTGCTTCCTTGCGCGGTTACTTGAAGTATAACAACTTCATAGACGAAAAAGAATTACGGCAAAAGGTAAGCGAATTTCAATCGGCGTATATGTCGTCGGACAATGAAGGCGGCATTGCGGGACTTGATAATACGATAGATTTTCACGAAATCACGCAGAAGCCCCCGGCTATTCCAATAACGCAAGTAAACTTCTTTCGTGAAAACATTTACCGTTATTATGGTGTAAATGAAAAAATATTAAATTCTACCTACACCGAAGCGGAATGGAATTCGTTTTATGAAGGTGTCATTGAACCGATAGCAATTCAACTTTCGCTTGAATTCACATACAAACTATTTACCGAAGGCGAAAGAAGCTTCGGAAACAAGATTGTATTTACAACAAATCGGCTTCAATATGCAACCTTGCAGACACGAAACGCAGTCGCAAAAGACCTTTTCGACCGCGGCATAATTACGATAAACGAATACCGCGAATTTATGTATTTACCGCAAACGGAGGACGGCGACGTGCGAATGATTAGTTTAAATTATGTCAAGGTTGACGAACAAACGGAATACCAAATCGGGAAAGCAAACGGCGACAACCCGCCCGACGGTAAAGACCCCGACGCGGCGGCCGCCATATCGCTTATAAAATCTAAATTGAAAGAAGGTGAAGACACTTGAAAGACAATTTAAAATCATTCTTAACCGTCAAAAATTCGACGCTTCAAACGGCGGACTTGTATTTTTACGGTGAAATCGTTTCCGATTGGTGGGGTGCGTGGGACGATTTAGACCAATATCCCGAAGCAATACGCGATTTTCTGACAGAACACGAAGGGAAAGACTTAAATATTTATGTCAACAGCGGCGGCGGTTCGGTATTTGCCGGACTTGCTATTTACAATATGCTTCTTCGGCATAAAGGAAAAAAGACCGTATATGTTGACGGCATAGCGGCTTCCATAGCTTCGGTAATTGCGCTTGCGGGTGATGAAATTATTATCCCGTCAAATGCTTTTATGATGATACATAAGCCGACATTATCTTGTAGCGGCAACGCTGACGACCTTCGTAAAACAGCGGAAGACCTCGACGCGGTGGAAACGGGTATAATCAATATTTACAAAGCCCACCTTGCCGAAGGCGCGGACATTGAAACGGTAAAAGAATTAGTCGCCGCCGAAACGTGGTTAAACGGCGAAGAAGCAGCAAAATATTTTAATATTACCGTTTCGGAAGCCAAAACATACGCCGCGCAGCTTGCGGGCGATGTTATGAACCAATATCGGAACACCCCGAAAGAGATTATCAAGCCCGCGCAAGCGGTTAATGATAATACAGCCGATAAAACGGCACAAAAAATTAAAAGCCTTGTAATTCAAGGAATATCGAAAGGAGTTTAAAAACTATGACAGTAAAAGAAATGAAAGCCCGCTTGCGTGCAATTAACGCAGAAGCGGCAAACACAACCGACACAGAGGTATTAAACAAGCTTCTTGCAGAAGCCGAAGACCTCAACGCAAAAATCGACGAAGCAAAGAACCGCGCAAGATTAAGACAGCTTGCCGACGGAGCGGCAGAAAGCCCCGAAGGTACAGAAGGCGCAAACGGCGGCGAAGGTGGTTCAGACCCCGAAAACGCAGCAACGAAGCGCGGCAAAACACTTCTTGCGGGTAATAAGGTTTCGCGCGTATTCGCTGTAAAAAATACGCTTTCTTCTTCCTCCGCCGTACTTACACAGCATACGGCAACGGACGTTAAAGAAACATTTAACGAAGTTTCCTCGCTTGTTGACCGTGTAAAGGTTATTCCGCTTCCGGGCGGTGAAAGCTACAAGCGCGGCTTTGTTAAAAGCTACGGCGAAGGCGGCTACACGGCAGAAGGTGCAGACTACACGACCGCAGAACCGACATTCGGTTATGCTTCTATGTCAAAAGCCAAAATCACGGCTTATTGTGAAGAACCCGAAGAAATTAAAAAGCTTGCGCCCGCGGCATACGACAGCATTATTGAAGGTTCAACGGAAATTGCAATCCGTAAAAAGCTTTCAAAACAAATTCTTGTCGGTGCGGGCGGTGATAATTCCGTAACGGGTATTTTCTTCAATCCGTCAAGCACTTCCGACGACATTATCGACAGAAGTACAGATATTGAACTTTCGGCAATTGACGAAAATACACTTGATACAATTATTTACGGCTTCGGCGGTGAAGAAGATGTTGAAGATGTGGCGGTGCTTATTCTGAACAAAGCCGACTTGAAAGCTTTTGCGACTTGCAGACTTTCCGACGGCAAGAAAGCATACACCGTTGTAAATCACGGAAACACGGGAACAATTGACGGCGTGCCTTATATTATCAATTCCGCTTGTAAGGCTGTATCAAACAGCACTACCACGGCGGGAGCGTACTGTATGGCATACGGCCCGTTGTCAAATTACGAAATGCCCGTATTTTCTGACATTGATATTCAGCACTCGAACGAATACAAATTCAAACAGGGACAAATCGCACATCGCGGCGATGTATTTGTCGGCGGTAACGTAGCAGCGCATAACGGCTTCTTGCGTGTAAAAAAAAAACAGTAACAAATAATGTTTTAACGGTTACATCGGCGGCGGGTTCGACTTCTGGCAAAACCGCAATTACGGTTTCGGAAACGCTCGGAGCGGGAAACAGCTTTAAATATAAAGTTGCGGCAAACCCGACAATTCCCGCCGTCGGCGATACTTGTTCAGCGGGTTACACTAATTGGAACGGCAGCGACGAAATAACAGCCGAAACAGGCAAAACAATTGTTATTGTTGAGGTTGACGGCGATAATAAAGCCATTCGCGTCGGTTCTGCAACCGTTACCGCACAGTAAGGGGGCCTTAATATGATTGACGAAGGCTTACTTGCCGCGGCAAAATTGCGCGTGCGGAAAACCCGAAGTAATGTTCTTGATGATGATATACGGCAGCTTGCAGAAGTTGCCGTAACGGACTTGAAACGCATTGGCGTAAATGAAAAATATTTAAGAAAATGCGAAGACCCTTTATTGCGTGAAGCTGTACTAACCTTTGTAAATGCAAACTACGGAAGCAACCCCGACAGCGAAAAGCTGACGCTTTCGTATAATATGTTTTTAACCAAAATCAAGGGCGGAAAATATTTCGATGTTTGACGACATTGTAATACTTGTTTGCGAACTCGACGAAGAACGCACCGAAGAAAAAGAAGTATTCGCGACCGTGGAAAGCGTCGGGCAAAGTGAATTTTTTGCGGCGGCTCAAACGGGGTTAAAGGCTGAATTTAAAATAATTGTGTGGATAGATGATTACGACGGCGAAGCTTGGGTTAAAATTCAAAACCGCAATTATGATATATACCGTACTTATATGCGTAAGGACGGTAAAATCGAATTGTATTGCGGTAAAAAAATAGGTGTTGTTTAATGGGAAACAATATTCAGATTGGCGGGCTTTCCGAAGCGATACAAAAGGAACTTACATTGTATTCAAAAGAAATAACGGACGGTATCAAAAAAGCCGTTGACGATGTTTCGGAAGAATTATTACAGAATACAAGAGCGGACGCGCCGGAAGCAAGCGGAAAGTATAAAAAGGCTATGCGAACAAAAACAATGTACGAAAGCGGCGAAGAAAAGCGCGTGCGTTGGTATGTAGCAAGCCCCCGCCATACTCTTTCCCACCTCTTGGAAAACCCGCACCGAACCCGAAACGGCGGCACTACCCGCGCAATTCCGCACATTAAAAAGAATGAGGAAAAAGCAGTAAAGGACTTTCAAGAAAAGGTTGAAGGAGTGATAAAAAACGGTGGAAGTTAATTCTATACTTGAAAAAATCGGCTTGCCGTTTGCATATCGCCGCTTCAAGCCGTACAAAAACAAGCCGCTTCCCGACCCGCCTTATATTGTATGGTATATAGACGATGAACAGCAATTCGGAAGCGACGACAAAAACTTTTTAAACAGGCAAAAAATAACTTTTGAATTTTATTCAAGGGTTAAGGACAGAAAGACGGAACAGGAAATTGAAAGGGCTTTAAACTTTGTGGAATTCGATAAATGGGAGGAATACAAAGAAGCCGAAAAGCTTTATTTTGTTTCGTATGAATTTGAAATTATATCAAAATTGGAGGAATAAAAAATGTCAAAAGGAAAAGAAAAAATCGTACTTGGCAGCGGACACACCTACATAATGACATATACGGGCGACTTACCCGACATTTCGGACATTGAAAAAGAGGAAAACAGGCTCGGCCGTACTTCGGGCGGTGCTTCTTTGGAATATACGCCGGAAAGTTACACAGCAACAGACGACTTCGGCGTTGTAACCAAAACTATTATTACCAAAGAAGAAGCCTTGCTTAAACTCGGCATTTGTACTTTTAACGGTGATACCCTCGAAAAGCTTGCTTCTACCGCGAGAGTTACAACCGAAGGAAATAAAAGAATTGTTAAAATCGGCGGTATCGGTAACGATAACGGAAAATCGTATGTTATCTTGTTTGCACACAAGGACAAAAAGGACGGAAATATTTATATTTTGCTTGTCGGTAAAAACACGGCAGCCCTTACACTTGCTTTTGCAAAGGATAGCGAAACAGTTATAAACCCCGAATTTAAAGCAGAACCACAGGACGACGAAGGAACGCTTATTAAGTACATTGAAGAAATTGTCGGAAGTACGCTTGCGGTTACATCGGCGGCGGGTTCGGCTTCGGGTAAAACTGCAATTACGGTTTCGGAAACACTCGGAGCGGGAAACAGCTTTAAATATAAAGTCGGCGACAGTTTAGTGCTTCCGTCCGTCGGTGATAGCTGTACAACGGGTTATACAGCTTGGAACGGCAGCGACGAAATCACCGCCGCGACAGGAAAAACAATTGTTATTGTTGAGGTTGACAGCGATAATAAAGCCGTTCGCGTCGGTTCTGCAACCGTTACCGCGAAATAAGGAGGGCTTGCAATGCTTGATTTATCAAAAAAACAAAAGAAATTCTTTGTTGTTAAGCTGACGAATGGTACAACCTTGAATATACCTTCGCCGAAAAAGCGTATTTTTGAAAAAATGACCGTGATGAATGAAATTTCAATTGATAATTTATCGGCTGAAAGTATAAACAGCGTTTACGAACTTATCGCGGAAATTCTTTCGTCAAACACGCAGAAAAAGAAATATACAGCCGATGAAGTCGGCGAAATGCTCGACTTTGAAGACATAAATATGCTTCTTGACGGCTATATGACATTTGCGGGTTACATCGTAGACGACCCAAACTAAAAATACCGTATATGCCGGGCGACAACGGCGATACGGTAAGATATTCTATTCGGACGATAGCGGAAAGGCTTGTTTATAAATATTCGGGTCTTTCCTTCGCCGAAATTGAAGAACTACCGATTGACACATATTTTCTATTGCTTCGCGACGCTTTTATATTTGAAAAGAGTAAAACCGAAGAAGGACGCGAATATTTAGAAAATTGTTGGATATTGGAACAGACCGAACCCGACAGAAAAACACTTCGGGAAAAATTCGGGAAAGGAGGTTAAAGCCAAATGGCAACAGGAATAAAAGGCATTACAATAGACATCGGCGGAAATACGGCCCCGTTAAATAAGGCATTAAAGGACGTTAATAAATCAAGCCGAAATCTGCAAAACGAATTAAAACAGGTCGATAAGCTTTTAAAACTTGACCCGAAAAACACGGAATTATTAGCCCAAAAACAAAAGCTTCTTTCGGAAGCAATCGGGAATACGCAAGATAAATTAAAAAGCCTTCAAGACGCAAAAGAAAAAGTTGACGCAGAAATGCAAAACGGTACAGAGATAGACGAACGGCAATATAATTTATTGCAACGTGAGATTGCGAAAACCGAACAGGAATTAAAAGCACTTGAAAAGGCAGCGGAGCAATCAAACGGAACGCTTGATAAAGTGGCGGAGGTTGCGGGAAAAGTCGGCGAAAAGTCCGAAGAAATCGGAAAGAAAATGCTTCCCGTTTCGGCGGGTATTGCGGCAATCGGCGCGGCGGGCGTTGCTTCCTTCAATGAACTTGACGCGGGCTACGATACCATTGTTACAAAAACAGGCGCAACGGGTGAAGCTTTGGAAGGACTACAAAGCAGTATGAACGCTGTTTTTGGCGAACTTCCTACCACCGCAGAAAATGCGGGAATTGCAATCGGTGAAGTAAATACACGCTTTGGAGCAACGGGCGAAACGCTCGAAACGCTTTCAAAACAGTTTATCGAATTCGCCGAAATCAACGAAACAGACCTTAATAATTCTATTGGAATGACAAATAAAATTATGAAGGCTTGGAATATAGACGCGGCAAAAACTCCGAACGTACTCGGACTTATAACCGTTAAGGCACAGGAAACAGGAATTTCCGTTGATACGCTGATGAATAGCGTTCTTGAAAACAATTCCGTATTTAAGGAAATGGGCTTAACCTTTGAACAGTCAATCGGGCTTATGGCGGAATTTGAGAAAAACGGCGTTAATTCAACAACAGCACTTGCCGGATTGAAAAAAGCCGTAGTTAATTATGCAAAAGAAGGGTTTTCAATGGAAGAAGGCTTAAAAAAGACCATTGAAAGCATTAAAAACGCAAGCAACGAAACGGAAGCTTTAACAAAAGCGCAAGAGATATTCGGAACAAAGGGCGCGGCAGAAATGACGAACGCTATTCGCGAAGGACGTTTAAGTGTTGAAGACCTTTGCGCGTCAATGGAAGAATACGGAACAACCGTTGAAGATACTTTCAACGCCACATTAGACCCACCCGACAAAGCCGCGGTTGCTTTGAATAATTTAAAAATAGCGGGTGCGGACTTGGGAAATACTATTCTTTCAGCACTCGCCCCGGCTCTTGAAGGTTTGGTTTCAAAAGTCCGTAATTTTGCACAATGGTTTACAAGTCTTGACGATAAAGCAAAACTTACAATTGTTACAATAGGCGGAATTGTAGCGGCAATCGGGCCGGCTCTTATTGCTTTCGGCAAAATGGCGACGGGTATTTCCTCGGCGGTGAAAGCAATTCAGACAATAAAAACAACGTATGCGGCGGCGAAAGCGGCTATTTCATCATTTAACATCGTGCAGACCGCACAAGCAGCAATATCAAAAGTTGTTGCGGCGGCGCAATGGTTAGTTAATGCGGCAATGAACGCTAACCCGATAGGCTTAATTGTTGTAGCGATAGCGGGACTTGTGGCGGCTTTCGTTATTTTATGGAATAAATGCGAAGGCTTCCGAAATTTCTTTTTAGGTATGTGGGAAGGCATAAAAACAGCCTTTCAAACCTTTGTTGATTGGATAAGCCCCGCAATAGAAGCTATAAAGGGATATTTTGAAGGGCTTTGGACGAAGCTTCAAGAAATATGGGCGTACATAATACAAAGCGTACAGCCGATAAAAGAAGCTATTTCGGGCGCGTTTTCCGAAGCGTGGGAACTGATAAAAGTTGTATGGGATTTAGTGCAGCCGTATTTTGCGGCGATATGGGAAAATATAAAAGTTGTGTTTTCCGTCGTAAAGGAAGTATTAAGCGGCTTTTTTGAAGCGGCTTGGATAGCAATTCAAGCAGTATGGGACGTTGTTTCTTCCTATTTTGCGGCGGTGTGGGACACGATAAAGGCGATATTTTCCGTTGTTGCTACATATTTAGGCGGTATGTTCTCTACGGCGTGGACGGCAATAAAAGCCGTGTGGGACACGGTAACGGGTTACTTTACGGCAGTATGGAACACCATAAAAGGCATATTTGCAGTTGTTAAAGCTGTATTAAGCGGTAATTGGTCGGACGCTTGGGAAGCGATAAAAGGAATAGTCAACACTTGGGCGAATTTCTTTTCGGGTGTATGGAACAGTATAAAAGCTGTCTTTTCCTCGGTTTCCTCTTGGTTCGGTGATACATTTTCCGCGGCGTGGACGGCTGTAAAAAATGTATTTTCGACTTGGGGTTCGTTCTTTTCGGGCTTATGGGACACCATAAAAAACACTTTTTCATCGCTCGGAACAAGTATTGCAAATGCAATCGGCGGAGCGGTAAAAGCGGGAATAAACGGCGTTATTTCGATGATACAAAACACCATAAACGGGGCAATCGGAATTATCAACGGAGCAATTAACCTTATAAATAAAATACCGGGCGTAAGCGTCGGGAAAGTAAGCAAGCTTTCACTTCCCCGGCTGGCGAAAGGTACGGTATTAACAAAGGCAACGCCCGTTATTGCGGGTGAAGACGGAGCGGAAGCCATAATGCCGCTTGAAAAACACACGGCTTGGATTGATGTTCTCGCAAACAAATTAACGAAGGCAATGTATAACGGGCAAATGCCGCAGCCAAAAGCCGCGCCCGCAGTAAGTACAAATCTTGGCGGACTTAATTTCACAATTGAAAAATTTGAAAATCACACCGACAAAGACTTACGCGAACTTATGGGCGAAGCTATGGAGGTTGCGGAAGAATATATTAAACGGCGCGGGGGTGCTTTTGCGTGAGAAGTGAAAAAATAAATCAGTTTAAATACAAGGGCATTTCCTCCGCCGATATGGGAATTATTATTACGCAATCCCCGAATATTGGAAGCGCGGAGCGGGACGAAGAATATATAAGCGTACCGGGAAAAAGCGGCGATGTTATAAACGATAACGGACGCTTCAAAAATATAACCGTTTCTTACGATGTGAATTTGCTTTCAGATGAAAGGCCGCTTGACCTTATGGCGCGAAAAATAAAAGCGTGGTTGCAAGGCGAAACGGGATATTTCAAGCTGACCGACACATACGACCCGAATTATTATCGTATGGCCGCATATAGCGGAAGTATCGATATTGAAGACAAGGTACACAAAATCGGAATAACAACGCTTAATTTTAATTGTAAACCGTTTAAATATCGCATAGACGGCGAAAACGATATTGAAATAACAAAGGCAACAACGCTTTATAACCCCGAAGAATGGGAAAGCTTGCCGTATATAAAAATTATCGGTTCGGGAGCGGTAACGCTTCACATTAACAATAATTCTTTTTATATTTCGGCGATAGATGATTATATAGAAATTAACAGCGAATTGCAATCGGCATATAAAGGCAACACGCTTCAAAATTCAAAAATCAACTTTGCAACCTTCCCCACTCTTTCAGCCGGAACAAATAATATTTCGTGGGTTGGCAGCGTTTCCAAAATAATTATAAAAGCAAGGTGGTGTTGTATATGATACCGATACTATACGCAAATTCGGAAACGTCTTTTGACAATAACGGTATAGGTTCACTATGCGACGCCACTTCTTGTATTGTTACAGAGGAACGCAACGGAACATACGAAATTGAATTAACATATCCGATAGACGGCGCATTATATGAGTATCTGCAAGAAGATTGTTATATTAAGGCAAAGCCGAACGAAACAGGAAGCCCGCAAATATTTCATATATACGCAAGTACAAAACCGCTTAACGGACTTGTTACATTCTACGGCGAACATATTTCGTATGAATTAACGGGAAATCCTATTGAAAAAGTTGAAATCGTATCAGCGACAGCGGCGCAAGCCTTAAATAAGGTGCTTTCCGCCGCGCTTATTCCACATAATTATACAGGAATAAGCGACATTGCTTCCGTAGGCACGACAAAGCTTTCAATATTAAGCGTCCGGGCGGCACTCGGCGGCGTTGAAGGTTCGCTTCTCGATACATACGGCGGCGAATACGAATTTGACAATTTCACAATAAAGCTTCACAAAAACCGCGGAAGCAACACGGGAATAATAATCGGTTACGGGAAAAACCTTACCGACATAAAACAGGAAAAGAAAATTTCCGAAACATATACCGCACTTTTTCCGTATGCAAGATACACCCCCGAAAAAGACGAAGACGCAGAGGAAGAACCCGAAGAAGTAACGGTTACACTTTCGGAAAAAATTATATATTCCACACAGGCGGTACGCCCGAAGGTTTTAACAATGGACTTTTCCGACAAGTTTTCCGACGGTGAAGTAATAACCGAAGAAAAGTTACGGAAAAAGGCTACGGCGTGGGCGGCTTCAAGCGGCTATAATAAACCGTCCGTAAGTATAAATGTGTCTTTCGTTCATCTATGGCAAAGCCCCGAATATGCACAATACGCATTGTTGGAGCGCGTAAGCCTTTGCGATACTGTAACGGTTAATTATGAGAAGTTAGGTGTTAAAGCTACTGCAAAGGTTATTAAAACCGTATATGATTGCTTAAAAGAAAGATATACTTCAATCGAATTAGGCGACGCAAAAAGCAATTTTGCAGATACCATAAATCAAACAACAAAAGAAATTGAAACGGTAAAATCGGACATAAAGCAATCACAGACCGCGACGGCAAAAAAGATAACGGCGGCAATTGAAAGGGCAACCGCGCTTATCACTGGGCAAAACGGCGGCTATGTTGTTTTGAACCCTTCCGAAAACCCGCAAGAGATACTTATAATGGACGCACCGTCAATCGAAACAGCCGTTAAAATATGGCGGTGGAATTCGGGCGGGCTTGGATATTCAAACAAAGGATATAACGGGCCATACACAACCGCAATTACACAGGACGGGGAAATCGTCGCTGATTTTATCACGGCGGGCGAAATTAACGGCGCACTTATAAAAGCCGATACGGTTTCGGCGGCGGCTATTTCTCAAAGCTTTAA
>ERZ808246.2209-NODE-2209-length-12562-cov-3.265132_pt1 | contig 12562 bp, 10 predicted proteins | sample MGYA00521083_ERZ808246 | MGnify/ENA primary metagenome ERZ808246 (study PRJEB31516, sample SAMN03275577) | gut metagenome | biome: mammalia-associated habitat; material: feces | host: Papio cynocephalus | place: Kenya | collected 2012-07-07 ...
ATAAGACAAATAAAAATGGCGGACCGATAAAAACCGGACCGCCGTTAATTCGTAATACTGCGCATTTCCCGTCGACACGTCGTACCGATGCGGTAACGCGGCAGGTCGCTCCTTCAAAGCAACCTTATGGCACACGCAGATAACCGTTTAGTGCTGCTATATCCCTATCCTGACACGGTTCGCGGGTCTGCGTTGCATAAGACCTTGATATCAACACGCCTTACCGCGCGCAGCCACCCATACGGCGAGCCTCGGGGAACCTTCAGCCTTGCTACGGCGGATTGCAAGTACAGGGCACCGCCGGCTCCCCGCCTAGCGCAGTAGTTATATTGTAAACTACTTTTCAAAAAAACGCAATAAAAAAACCGCCGATAGCGAAAATATTTGTCGAAATATTTTCAGTCTCTACTATTTCTCGAAAATTAAAGATAAATTTAAGGTTGATTTATGCCGAAATTCTCTCATCGGAATTATCAAAAGTTATTGTCCCGTTTTTAGTATAACGTTCGTGATAGAATGGTATCGAAAGGAAGTGAATACAAATGAAAAATTTCGAATCTATCATCGGTTACGACGCCGAAAAAGAAGAACTGATGCGCCTTTGCGACGTATTGAAAAACAGAAACAAGTATGCCGATTTAGGGGTAAAAATGCCGCAAGCGATACTTATATACGGCGAGCCCGGATTGGGTAAAACGTTAATGGCGAAAACTTTAATTGAAAACAGCGGCAGAAATTGCTATTCTTGTAAGAAAGACCGTGCGGGCGACGCTTTCGTGGATAAAATCAGAGAAACTTTTGAATCTGCGATAAATAATCAGCCGTCCATCGTTTTTTTAGACGACGTCGATAAATTCGCGCAGGATAATTTAAGGGAAGACAACAATAAAGAAGAATTCGTTACCATTCAATCGTGTTTTGACGATATAAATGATAAGGACGTATTCGTGGTGGCAACGGCAAACGAAATATTAAACATTCCTTATTCGTTATTAAGAGAAGGGCGATTCGGCAGACGAATAAAAGTCGACGCGCCGAGCAGGGAAGATTCGGTAAAAATAATCGGGTATTTTTTACGGAACAAGCCGGTATCAAAAGAGGTTTCGGCTGAATTTATCGCCGATTTTTTAGGCGGAAAAACGTGCGCGTTTTTAGAAGAAGCGGTAAATGAAGCGGGGATATACGCGGGATATGAAGGTAAAAACGAAATAAATAAAAAGCATTTTATCAACGCCGTTATGCGTTTAACGACTAAAAATTTACCCTCGAAGAAAATGAACGAAAAAGAAAAACGAATCGTCTGCGTTCACGAATCGGGGCATGCCGTAGCGTCTGTAATTTCGGGTAAAAAGGTATCCGTGATTACGTTTAAGGAACACGGAAACGTCGGCGGATTCTGCTCCTTTTGCTATTACGAGAAAAATTATACGTACGACGAATTCAAAAACGAGATAATTATTTTACTCGCGGGGAAAGCCGCTACGGAACTCGTTTGTAACGTTGCGGATCCGGGAGCGGAATCTGATATAGAAACGGCGATTAAACTAATAAGACGGCGCATAGAAAAACTTGCCACCGACGGCTTTTATTATCTTTACGACAGAAACGAATACGATCATGATCAGCCCGTCAGACGAATCGAAAATATCGAAGACAAAATTTCGGAAACGCTCGAAAAATTATACGCGGAAACGATATCGATGATCCGAAACCACGAAGATTTATTGACAGTCGTCGCATCCGCTTTATCAGAGAAAGAAGTTTTGGTATGGGACGATATTTGCGATATCGTAAACGGTATACAGGACAAGAATGCTTGAAATTTTCCGTCGGATTTTGTATAATCGTAGTATTAAAACGGATACGAAGGCAACGATGGATAGTTACGAACCGAAAAAATTGGCGATTATAAGGATTTTGCAGATTCTTGAAAAATATAGCGACGACGAACACCCGATTACGCACGAAAAAATCGTCGAACTTTTAGACAGCGAATACGGACTTATAATCGAGAGAAAAGCGGTAGGCAGAAATATTTCGCTTTTAATCGACGTCGGATACGAAATCAAGACCACTAAAAGGGGGTCGTATCTTTCGGCAAGGGAGTTTGAAGACAGTGAATTAAGATTACTTATCGACGGCGTATTATCGAGCAAACACGTTACGCCGAAGCAATCTAAAGACCTGATCGAAAAACTTTGCGCGCAATCGAACGAATATTTCAAAAAACGCGTCAGAAATATTTACTCGGTACGAGAATGGAACAAGACCGAAAACGTCGCTGTGTTTTATAACGTGGAAATCACGGACGAAGCAATCGAGGCGGAAAGGCAGATTAAGTTCTGTTACAATAAGTACGGCGCGGATAAAAAACTTCACCGTACGGCAATTCACGTTGTCAGCCCCTATCAGATGGTGTTGCACAATCAGCGGTATTATCTGATGGGGTACGACGAAAAATGGAAGCATATACAATATTACCGAATGGACAGAATAACCGATATCGAAACGATAAACTCGGTCAGAACGCCAATAAAATCGATTAAAGGCTACGAAAACGGAATCGATTATAAGCGGTTTTCACAGTCGATGCCGTATATGTTTTTCGACGAGCCGCAATCCGTCGAATTTATCGCAGACGGTTGGGCGATAGATCAGATAATCGACTGGTTCGGTAAAGGTATTCGCATAGAAGAATTGCCCGACGGACGGTTTTTAGTAAAATTGAAAGCAAGCGTAAACGCCATGGAGTATTGGGCGATGCAATATCTTAACGCTGTGGAAATTTTGTCGCCGAAAGAGTTACGCGAGCGCATAAAGAAAAACGTACGGGTAGCGAACGAAAAATACAGGAAGTAAACAAATGAAAAATTTATTCGATTACGCAACGAAAGAATTGTCGCAGGACGCTTTTTTAAGGTGGTTGTTCGAAAGTTGGGAAGATCCCGAAGCGGATATACTCGTTAGGAGATTATTAAAAAAATTCTGCGATTTAGACGAGAAAGTAAAGAGTATAAAAACGACGGCGCAGGAAAAGAATATCGATATTAAGGTGCGAATAACCACCGAAAGCGGTAAAGACGTTTTTTTGTTTATCGAAGATAAAACGTTTTCAAACGAACACAGTCAATTAAGCGAATACGATAAATATATCGACGGAAATTTCGAAAACGCCTGCAAGGTATTCTATAAAACGAACAAGATAAGCGACGACGACAGAAGAGGAATAGAAAAAGCGAATCGGTTAAACGGTTCGAGTAAATGGACAATCGCGGATATCGACGATATCGTCGAATCGTTTGAGAGTTGCTCGCCGTATAATAACCTGATTTTGCAAAATTATTTCGATTACGTCAAAAGAATAAAAAGCAATATCGAGACTTTCGAGAAACCGCAGACGAACGACGGTAACGTAGATCTCTTAAAATGGGAAGCCTACTTTAGGAATTCGATTATTCCGAAATTGAAAAAGGACGGCTATAAGGCGTTTGCATGGAAAGCAGGGCAATATCCTTACGTGTGTCTCGTTATAAAAAAGGACGGATTTACGGAAAACGCTCCGTATCTGGAAATACGCAGTCGGGATTGCGTGGACGACGGATTTACGTCGAGAATTTTGTGTTACGGTATTCCGAACGAAATTCTGGCAAGCCGACAAGAGAAGTTAATCGATAACGTACGGCAGTCGGGTTTTCGCTGCGACGGATTGAGAACGAAAAGAAAAGGGAATCGGATATTCCCGAAACAAGTAGGGTATACCGATAAAACGATTGCGAAAACGACGGAAGATTTTTTGCGCCTGACGGAAATTTACGCAAAAGAATTTTTAGCCGTTATGAAAGATTGGAGTTAAGGGGGCTTTTGCTCCATTTTACTTCGTAAGACTTTTATAAATTTTGCAAGTTATTTTACGCCGATTTTGTCAAAACGCTTTACTTAAATATTTTTTTTTGTTATTATACAGATACAATATTAAAGGCAGCGACGAAAACACGCGTTTATAAACACGGGCGTACCAGAGAGTCGGGATCGGTGGAATCCGAACGCAACGCTTACAGACGTATCATTTCCGAGCCGCGCCGCAGAACGGCTGAAACCTATTAAGCGGCGACGTTTTTCCTTGCGTTAAAGGTCATAAGTGTCGTCCGACGCGTTTTAATCGGCGTCGGCGGAAGAGAAGTGGTACCGCGGTTTCCCCCGTCTTCTTAGGCTGCTTGCCGACGCAAGCAATCGGCAGACGCAGGGGATTTTTTATTGAAACACGGGAGGTAATCATGTATAAAAAAGTTGACGCGTCGCTCGATTTCGTCGGCAGAGAAAAAGAGATAATCGAATTCTGGAAGGACAACGACATTTTCGGGAAGAGCGTAAAAAAGAACGAAGGCAATCGCGAATTCACGTTTTACGACGGACCGCCGACGGCTAACGGAAAGCCGCATATAGGTCACGTTCTTACCAGGGTAATGAAAGACATAGTGCCGAGATACCGCACGATGAAGGGCTATCACGTTCTTCGCAAGGCGGGATGGGACACGCACGGTTTGCCTGTCGAACTCGAAATCGAGAAAAAACTAGGTCTCGACGGCAAGCAGGATATAGAAAAATACGGCATAGAGCCGTTTATAAAGGAATGTAAGCAGTCAGTCTGGAAGTACACCAACGAGTGGAAGAACATGAGCGATCGTCTCGGTTACTGGGTTGACATGGATCATCCCTATGTAACTTATCACGACGATTATATCGAATCGGTGTGGTGGGCGCTCAAAACCATAAACGAAAAAGGACTGCTGTATAAGGGATATAAAATCGTTCCTTACTGCCCGCGTTGCGGAACCGCGCTCTCTTCTCACGAAGTCGCTCAGGGGTATAAAGACGTCAAAGAAAAATCCGTTTATGTCAAATTCAAAGTAAAGGGCAAAGAGAATACTTATTTCCTCGTATGGACGACTACGCCCTGGACGCTCCCGTCGAACGTTGCGCTCTGTATGAACGCCGACGCCGATTACGTCGAGATTACTTCCGGAGGAGAGAATTATATACTCGCCGAGGCTCTCGTGCCGACTCTTTTTGAGGAATACGAAGTCATATCGAGAAAGAAAGGCAAATCTTACGAGGGTACCGAATACGAGCCTATGTTCCCGTACGCCCTCGGTACGTTCAAAGAAAAGGCGTTTTATGTAACCAATGCCGAGTACGTCACGCTTACGGACGGAACGGGTATCGTGCATATCGCGCCCGCGTTCGGCGAAGACGATGCGAACGTCGGCAGAAAGTATAATCTTCCGTTCGTGCAGATGGTCAACGACCGCGGCAGATTCGTCGACGCCGTAACCCCTTATGCGGGGCAGTTCGTCAAAGACGCCGATAAGGAAATAATCAAAGATCTTAAAATAAGCGGAAAACTGTTCAAAGATCAACTTTTCGAGCATAGTTATCCGTTCTGCTGGCGTTGTAACACTCCGCTTTTGTATTATGCCAGAAGTTCCTGGTTTATAAAGACGACGGCTGTCAAAGACAGACTTATAGCCGCCAACAAATCTGTAAACTGGATGCCCGAATCGATAGGAACGGGCAGAATGGGCAACTTCCTCGAAAACGTCATAGACTGGGGCTTATCCCGCGAAAGATACTGGGGTACGCCTTTGCCGATATGGGTCTGCGAAGACTGCGGCGAAATCAGAGTGATGGGCTCGAAAGAAGAACTCAAAGACGCCTGCGGAGTCAAAGGCGACATCGAACTTCACCGTCCGTATATCGACGCTTTGCATTGCAAATGCGGTAAGTGCGGAGGTAAGATGACCAGGGTGAAAGAGGTTATCGACTGTTGGTTCGACTCGGGGTCGATGCCTTTCGCGCAGTATCACTATCCGTTTGAGAACAAAGAACTCTTTGAAAAGCACTTCCCCGCGGACTTCATATCCGAGGCGGTCGATCAGACCAGAGGATGGTTCTATACGTTGCTCACGATTTCCACGATTCTCTTTGACAAGGCGGCTTTCAGAAACTGTATAGTTCTGGGTCACGTCAACGATAAGAACGGTATCAAGATGAGCAAGCATATCGGCAACGTCGTCGACCCGTGGACGGTGCTCGACAAGCAGGGCGCGGACGCCGTAAGGTGGTATTTCTATACCGGCAGCGCGCCGTATCTTCCGACCAGATTTTATGAAGAGGCGGTGTCCGAAGGGCAGCGTAAGTTCATGGGCACGCTGTGGAACACATATGCGTTTTTCGTCTTATACGCTGAAATAGATAAATACGACCCGTCGAAGTACGATCTTAAAAAGTGTAAACTCAACCTTATGGATAAGTGGGTTTTGTCGAAACTCAACACGCTTGTGAAGACCGTTGACGAGGGGTTGGAAAATTATAAGATATTTGAGACCGCAAGGACTATTCAGGATTTCACCGACGAACTTTCCAACTGGTACGTCCGCCGTGGCAGAGAGAGATACTGGGGCAGCGAGATGACCGAAGACAAGGCGGCGGCTTATACCACGCTTTACACGGTGCTTGTGACTCTGGCGAAAATCTGCGCGCCTTTCGTTCCGTTTATGACCGAAAGCATGTATCGCAACCTCGTCGTGCCGTTCTATAAAGACGCTCCCGAATCCGTACACCTCTGCGACTTCCCCGTCGCCGACGAAAGCCTTATAGACCCCGAACTCGAAAGGGGAATGGAGGCGATTCTCGAAATCGTCGCGCTCGGAAGAGCGGCGAGAAACGGCAGCAACATAAAGAATCGTCAGCCGCTCGATAAACTCTATATCGCGTCCGACAGAAAGATAGACCTTACGCCCGAACTCTACGGCATAGCGCGTGACGAACTCAATATAAAGAGATTCGAAGTCCTGCGCGACGTCGCGAAATTCGTTCGTTATAAACTTAAACCGCAACTTAAAACGTTAGGACCTAAATATGGTGCGTTGCTCGGCGGAATAAGACAATATCTCGAAAACGGCGACGCAAGGGAAATCGTCGAAAGAGTAAGATCGGGTAAACCCTTTGAATTTGAAGTGAACGGCAAGCCCGTTTCGCTGACTCTCGACGATCTGCTTATATCCAGCGAACCTGCGGAAGGTTACGTCTCCGAAAGTACGGACGGTCTTACCGTCGTTCTCGATGCGCACGTCACCGACGAACTCCTTATGGAGGGAACCGTAAGGGAAATCGTTTCGAGGGTGCAGAATATGCGCAAAGAGGCGGGTTTTGAAGTTACCGACCGGATCGAACTCGGTTACAGCGCCGAGGGCGTATGCGCAAAGGCTTTCAGAACTCTCGGCGACAGTATCGCATGCGATGTATTGGCGGAAAAACTTGTCGACGGACTGTTCGACGGTTACACGAAATACTTCGATATAAACGGCGATAAAGTTACGTTAGTGGTCAAAAAAGCATGAAAGTAGCCGATAAATGGAAAGATTACGTCGTTCTGGCAACCGGCGACGGATATAAACTCGAACGCTGGAAAGACGTAATTCTGCTCCGACCAGATCCTCAGGTTATCTGGGGAGCGCGGACGGATATGGAGAATTATAAAGGACTCAACGCCAAGTATATCCGCAGCGAGAGCGGCGGCGGACGTTGGGAATACCTTAAAAAATTTCCCGAAGAATGGGTTATATCCTACGACGATCTCAGGTTCAAAATCAAACCGATGGGCTTTAAGCATACTGGGTTATTCCCCGAACAGGCTGTCAACTGGGATATAATGCGCGGGCTTATAAAGAACGCCGGCAGACCGATAAGCGTACTTAACCTGTTTGCATATACCGGCGGGGCGACCGTAGCGTGTCTCGCGGCGGGCGCAAGCGTCTGTCACGTCGACGCCAGCAAAGGTATGGTCGAAAGGGCGGGCGAGAACGTAAGGCTTTCGGGGCTGGGCGACAAACCCGTGAGATATATTATCGACGACTGCGTGAAATTCGTCAGACGCGAGATTAAACGCGGACATAAATACGACGCGATAATAATGGATCCGCCGAGTTACGGCAGAGGTCCGAACGGCGAAATGTGGAAAATCGAAACCGAAATTTATCCGTTTGTAAAACTCTGTACCGAGGTGCTGTCGGATAACCCGTTGTTCGTACTTATCAACAGTTATACGACGGGTCTGCAACCGACGGTGCTTGAAAACATTCTGACGCTTACCGTCAGAGAGAAGGTCGGAAAGGGCAGGGTCGAGGCGTACGAAGTCGGCGTAAAGACCGAAGAAGGAATAAATCTCCCATGCGGAGCGGGAGGAATGTTTATAAATGAGTGAAAAACAATTTGAAAAAGAAGATCTCGTGGTTTTGCACGAGGATAACCATATAATCGTCGTGATGAAACCGCAAGGCGTGCCGTCTTGCGAAGACGAAAGCAAAGACAAAGATATGCTCACCGTCGTCAGGGAACACATAAAGGAACGCGAAAATAAAAGCGGTAACGTTTACGTCGGGCTTGTCCACAGACTCGACAGACCGACCGGCGGAGTCATGGTCTTCGCAAAAAGCAGCAAGGCGGCGGCAAGGCTTTCCGAACAGATGAAAACGGGCGATTTCGAGAAGAAATATTCCGCGGTTCTGGTCGGTAGCCCCAAAGAAAAACGCGCGACGCTCACCGATTATCTGAAAAAGAACCCCGTAAACAATATGGTTTACGTCTGCGGACAGTCCGTGGACGGGGCAAAGTTTGCCGAACTCGAATACGAGGTGAAAGAGGAGAAAAACGGGCTTGCGTTCGCCCTCGTTACGTTGCACACGGGCAGGAGTCATCAGATACGCGTGCAGATGTCGCATATGGGTACGCCGGTATACGGCGATATGCGTTACGGCGGCGATAAAGCGAAAAAGGGCAGACTCGCGCTATGGGCGACGACTCTCGCGTTTACGCACCCCGTGTCAAAACAAAGACTTTGTTTTAAGGTCGAACCGCCTAAAGACGAACTTCCGTGGAAGTATTTCGATACGTCCGTCGTCGTCGACCCGTACGAGGCTTTATAAATCTGCAGGTATTCATATGTGCAATCGTTGATTGCGACGAACAGAATTTCATGCGGCTGACGAAAAGACTTTCAAATGTAACGTTGAAAGTCTTTTTTTATTCTTGTCCGGCATACATGTATGGTTTGTCACGGAAATTTTACAGACGGTCGGCAATTTGTGTTTTAATAATTTTGTCAAGCCATTGATTTTTGACATAATAAGTGCTATAATGATGTCGGTAAAACCGAATGTACGGAGACGGCGATAATGGAACTGACTATAAAACATTTCTCGGAACTGACGACAAAAGAACTGTTTGAAATTTACAGACTCCGCATCTCGGTATTCGTTGTCGAGCAGAAGTGCCCGTATCAGGAAGTCGACGATGCGGATTGTTCGGCTTATCATCTCTGGCTGAAAGACGAAGACGGAATCGCGGCTTACGCAAGGGTGTTGCCCGCAGGTATAAAGTTTCCGATCGTATCGATCGGTCGCGTAATTGCGGTAAAACGTCGGCGCGGCTTGGGCGGCGAAATTCTGAAAGCGGCTATAGGTTTAGCCGAAACGAAACTCGATGCCGATAAAATTACCGTTGAAGCGCAGGTGTATGCTCGTTCGTTGTATGAAAAATACGGCTTTCGGCAGGTTTCCGAAGAGTTTCTCGAAGACGGAATTCCGCACATATATATGCAGTTGAGCACAAGGAGCGTTTAATATGACCGAATGGGAAAGAATGCGGAAAGGTCTGGTATATAACGACTTTGACGAAGATCTGTTCAATCGCAGGGTCGCGGCTAAAAAGTTGTTCAAGGCGTATAATAAAACAGACGACGAAGATGTCGAATTGCGTAATAAAATTTTGCGGCAGTTGTTCAACGACATCGGTAAAAACGTCTGGATAGAACCCGATTTCAGATGTGAATTCGGCAAAAATATTACGATAGATGACGACGTGTACATAAATTTCGGTTGTATAATTCTCGATTGCGCCGAAGTGACTATCGGTTCGCATACGTTAATAGGACCGAACGCAGGACTTTATGCGGCGAATCACTCTACGGACGCGACTGAAAGAATAAACGGCGGATGCTACGGGAGACCTATTCGTATCGGTAAAAACGTATGGCTCGGCGGCGACGTAAAAATCGTCGGCGGGGTTACCGTCGGGGATAATACGATTATAGGTGCCGGCAGTATCGTTACGAAAGATATTCCGTCAAACGTTATAGCGGTCGGTAACCCGTGCAAAGTAATCAGAGAAATAACCGAAAAAGACAAAACGGATTATTCCGAGAGAACAGAAGTCAGATAAAATGACAGAAAAAGAAAAGATGCTGAACCGGAAGATGTACGACGCAAACTACGACAAAGAATTATTGTCGGAAAGAGTGGCGGCAAAAGAACTGTGTTACGAGTATAACCATCTTCGTCCGTCCGACGAGGAGGGGCAACGAGAGATTATAAGACGGTTGCTTGGCAGGACGAAAGGTTCGTTTTGCATAGTCGCGCCTTTCTGGTGCGATTACGGTTATAATATCGAAATCGGCGAGAATTTCTTTGCAAATCATAATATGGTCATCCTTGACGGCGCGAAAGTAAAGTTCGGCGATAACGTTTTCGTCGCACCCGATTGTGGGTTTCATACTGCAGGACATCCGATCGATTACGAACGCAGAAACAAAGGTCTCGAATATGCATATCCTATTACCGTCGGCGATAATGTATGGATAGGCGCGGGAGTTCAGGTAATGCCCGGCGTCACTATCGGAAGTAACGTTGTAATCGGCGGAGGCAGCGTCGTTGTCAAGGACATTCCGAGTAATTCGGTTGCCGTCGGCAACCCATGCAAGGTTATAAGGGCTATCACCGAAGAAGATAAAAAGAAGTGCTTTGACAGATAAAATTACGGTCTGTTTCAATATCGTAAATAATATATTTTTAACGGTAAACCTATGAAAAAATTATTGCGCAATTTAATACTCGCGTTGACGATAGTCGCAATGTGCTGTTTATCGTCGTGCGGATTTGTGTACGACATAATAACCCCTACCGACTCGTCATCCTCATCGGGTAACGGCGGAGACGACGATTTCGTATACGTCGACGAACCTCTCGACCCCGAAATACCGCTGCTTACCGACTTGTCCGGCGGCAATTCGACTTACGGCTACGAGTATTTCGCAAACGAAGAGAGAGGTGCGTACAAGCAGGCGTTTTATTCCGCGATAGACGCCGTCGCGCGCGATTTCGAGGACGGCAACAAGAACGCGGAATACACCAACATATCCGGCAGGACGTACGCGTATATCGTCGGCGAGGTAAAAAACGATTACGGGCTTTCCGTCGACGAGGCTATCTCCGTATGGAAGACCTACCGCGACGACAATCCGCTTGCGTACTGGATTTCGACTTCGGTTTATTACGAGACGACGGGTACGTCGATATACCTCGTAACCGATTCGGCATATGCGAAAGCGTCAGACAGAAATACTAAAAAAGAACGTATAACCAAAACCATGTCGCGTTACGTTTACGAGGCGGGTAAATACGATAACGATTACGAAAAAGCCCTGTGTCTGCACGACCTTATCATCTCCGACGTCAATTACGCTTACGACGGCGACGGTCAGCCGAACAACGAGCCGTGGGCGCACAATATAATCGGCGTCGTCGAAAAACGCGGCGTCGTGTGCGAAGGCTACGCAAGGACTTATCAACTCGCGCTCAATCTGGCAGGGGTGGATAACGTCTTCGTCACCGGTACGGGCGGAACGGGCAGAGACAGCGGCGGGCATGCGTGGAATCTCGTCAAGGTCGACGGGAGTTGGTATTGGGTCGACCCGACGTGGGACGATCCGACGCGGACCAACGACTATACTTCGGATTACCCGTCTTACGATTACTTTATGCGCACCGATACGTTTCTTAAAGATCATACGGCGCATAAGCCGACGGGAACGAATACCGACTATCTTTACGGTCTTCCCGCAAGGGCGAAAAGCGAGTATACGAACGACGGAATATGGCTTGCCAGCGAAGAGATAAAGTCGGGCGATATTGCCTACGCAAGACTTCGTTACGACGGAGCGGAAGTCGTAAACGCGGATAAGAAATACGGCGGGTTTTTAGGTCTTGCCCTGCAGAGCAGAACGTTGGAAGTGCCGGAAAGCGTAGAGTATAAAAACAGGCGGTATGCGGTCGTCGCGGTAAAAGCCGACGCATTTGCAAACAGAACCGATCTCACTGCGGTTACGTTGCCGTCGTCGGTAAAACGCATCCGCGAAAATGCGTTTTACGGCTGTAACAACCTCGTGACGTTAAGCGTAGGCGTAGGGTTGTCGCATGTTTACTCCGGCGCGTTTTACGGTTGCAATAAACTCGAAACCGTAAATTACGGCGGCGACGCCGCCGCGTTTGCCGCAAAACGGGGGGATAACGGAAACGAAAAATTTACCGATGCGAATGCGGTATACGGCACATAAAATACGGGCGGCGGAACGCGTAAAAAAGCGTTCCGCCGTTTTTATGTCTGCGGATTGCGATGCCAGACAAGAATAAAACGAACCGTGGTCTGACGACGTATTTTTGACTGATAC